>Ga0182012_10000550_pt1 | contig 41589 bp, 23 predicted proteins | sample 612S2SmetaG_FD_120486 | JGI IMG/M metagenome (GOLD analysis project Ga0182012, IMG submission 120486) | Permafrost microbial communities from Stordalen Mire, Sweden - 612S2S metaG | ecosystem: Environmental > Terrestrial > Soil > Wetlands > Permafrost | place: Sweden: Stordalen | collected... | reverse complement strand
TGGATTACAACACGCACGCCATCTCGCTGAATCAAACGCAGCTGAATAACAACACTCCAAACTGGGGATACGAAAACTACAAGAACGGCTACCCCGGCGGCCGCATCATGGAGGTGTCGGTGAAGTACTCGTTCTAGCCTTGGGTCGCAGGGCCTCCGAAACAATCAGAGGCCCTGCATTCTCGTACCCAGACGATCACATAACGGACGAGCCTGCGACGGAATTCAACTGGCAATTCCGAAGCGTACTACCAGATACTGCGCACCCATATAGTTACGTTCCATGAAGTCCGCGCCTGTTCGCACAGTTAGTATTGAACATGCAGCAGGAGCGGCCCTTCGGCATGTTTATGACAATCCGTGTTTCTACCGCTCTATCCTTGGACGCGCGTCTGACTCTCCAGGATTTGTCATGAACCAAAAAACGAAGCTCCTCGATATCGCGCAAGCTCTCGGTGTATCCACCGTGACTGTTCATCGCGCCCTGCACAACCGCAGTGGTGTGAGTGCGATGACCAAGAGCCGTGTGCAGCAGATGGCGAAGACTCTGGGATATAAGCCGAATCTGGCCGCCCGCTATCTTTCCACAAAGCGCAATCTGCGAATCTCGGTAAACACCCTCCAAGGTACTGCTTCGTTCTGGGCCGAAGTGCGTGCTGGCATAGCTGAAGAGGCACGCTCTATGGTCATGGAGAACGTCGAGATCGAGTATCGAACTTATCCCCTGCTCGGCGAAGGCGAAGAGGAGTCCTTTGAAGCCGCGCTGAAGTCAGGCGTGAGCGGCATTATCACTTTTCCCAGTCGGCCGGCACGCATGCTCTCGTGGATGCGCCGGGCTTCTCGCAAGGGGATTCCCGTGGTCTTCGTCGCCACCGACGCACCAAACACCGGACGTCTTGCGGTTGTATCGATTGACGCGCTGGCCAGCGGATCGCTCGCCGCTAATCTCATGGGCAGATTTCTCGGAGGCGAAGGGAAAGTCGCGGTCACCATGGGTTCGCATTCGATTACTGAACATGCGGACAAACTCAAAGCCTTCGCTGGCACGCTCCAAAACCTGTATCCCAAAATCGATTTGCTGGAGCCTCTGGAAGATCACGATAGTGATTCAGAGGCGGAGCGGAGAAGCGGGAATCTGTTCGCAAAACATCCAGACCTGGCTGGCGTTTATGTGATGACGGAAGCTTCCATCCCCGTTCTGAACAAGGCGCGCGCGGCGAAGCTCCTCAAGAAGGTCACCTTCATCACTACCGATCTTTTCCCTGCCTTGGTACCAGAGATACGTTCCGATGCTGTCGCGGCAACAATTTATCAGCGTCCGCGAACCCAAGGACGAATGGCGTTCCGGGTACTGCACGAGTTTCTTTCGGAAGGCGAATGCCCCAACTTCCCGATCACGCTGGCTCCGCACTTAGTGATGCGCGGCAATCTGGATTTCTTTCTGCAACGCCAGTGTCTGGAGACCGAATCGCAAAAGATTTTGACCCTGCCCAGCCAGTCCCCCGACAGTCTCGGATACTTGGACTAGACAGAGTGCTGGAAGACTAAGATTTGTATGAGGATGTCGCATTCAGCTTGCGAAACAATCGCGAATGCATGGAAGGAAGAGAAAACCTAGAGAGTCGTCTATAGAGGTCGAAATCAGTTTTGCTTTAGCCTATCGCTTACGGACTTACGAGCGCGACTATTAGTCAGAAAGGTGTTCACATCATGCGAGAGAGCACACTCCGTCTTTATCTCTGCGCAACGCTGATTGCGGCGATGTGGAGTTCGCCTGCAGTTGCCCAGTGGGAGGCCCGCAATCCAGTGCTGACCGTCCATCCGCAAAGCGACGGCGCCATTTTTACAATGAAGACCGGCACGCTGCGCCTGCAAGTCTGTGCCGACGCGATCATCCACGTCCTCTACTCTGCCAAATCCTCCTTTCCTCCAAGCCGCCTCGATCCTGTCATCATCCAGACAAGCTGGCCCTCCACAAAGTTCGCCACGGAGACCACCGACGACAGCGTCACCCTGTCGACCAGTCAGATCAAAGTGGTGGTCGCCCGCGTTGACGGCGCCATCACCTATCGCGACATGAGTGGCAAGCAACTGGTGCAGGAAGCGACTCGGAAACTCTCCCCGGTACGTGTCGATGGAGAAGATACCTACCGCGCCGAATCATTTGTCAATCTATACGGCTCGCACGAAGCTCTTTACGGACTCGGACAGCATCAATCCGGCGTCTGGAACTACCGCGGCGAATCCGTTGACATCTCTCAGGACAACTCCAACATCGCCGTGCCCTTCCTGGTATCGAGCAACGGTTACGGAATTTTCTGGAACAACGATTCCCGAAGCCGCTTCAATAATCGCTTTGCTAATTATCTCTACATCAGCTCCGAAGTCGCCGACGTCATCGACTATTATTTTTTCTACGGACCGGAACTGGACAAAGTCATTGCCAGCTATCGTGAACTTACCGGACAGGCGCCGATGTTTGGCCGGTGGGCCTATGGATTCTGGCAATGCAAGAATCGCTACAAATCGCAGAATGAAATACTCGGCGTCGCTCGCAAATATAGAGATCTCCACATCCCGGTCGACAACATTGTGCAGGATTGGTTCTGGTGGAATCGCAAAGGTGAATTCACCTTTAACAAAAATTATCCCGATGCTAAGGGGATGATCGACGAACTACATCGCGAGAATTTCCACCTAATGATCTCTATCTGGCCATTCTTTGAGCCGGGATCGGCGAATTACGATTTCGCCGAGAAGCAAGGTTGGTTCATCGATAAATTCAAATTTGCCAAACCTCCATATCACACCGATGCGATGGCGGTGTATGACGCGACGAGTTCTGACGCGCGCAAGTTCTATTGGAATCAAGTCGATCTGGGTCTCTTTAAGATTGGGGTCGATGCCTGGTGGATGGACACCGATGAGCCCGAAACCGAGGGTCTTGAGGAGAACATATTACTTGGACACAACCTCGCGATAGGCAGCGGCGACAGGTATGTCAACATATATCCGCTCGTCGATACCGGTGGTGTATATGACGGGCAGCGCGCCGCATCTGTCCAGAAACGTGTCTATATTCTTTCTCGCTCCGCCTTCGCCGGGTCGCAGCGCAACGGCGTCACCGCTTGGTCGGGCGATATCAATTCGGATTGGTTCAGCTTTCGCCGGCAAATTCCGGCAGGACTGAACTTCGCTCTTTCCGGAATTCCCTACTGGACCACGGACATCGGCGGGTTTGTTTTCGGCAATCCAAGTGATCCCGCTTTTCGCGAGCTGTTTGTCCGCTGGTTTCAATTCGGCACTTTCAATCCAATTCTGCGAGTCCACGGCACGCGCAATCCTGACGAAAACGAACTTTGGTCGTATGGGCCCGACACGGAGACAATTCTCGTAAGTTTCGATCGACTGCGCTATCGTATGCTGCCGTACACGTACTCGTTGGCGTGGATGACGACGAATTCGAGTTACACCCCGATGCGTCCACTAGTAATGGATTTCCGTAGCGATGTTCGCGCCCAAAATACCGAAGATGAATTCATGTATGGTCCGGCATTCCTCGTGGCCCCTGTCACCCAACCGGCCGCTACCAACCGCCGCGTTTATCTTCCCGAATCGAAGTGGTACGACTTCTGGAACGGAGCAACGGTCGACGGAGCGCGAGAGGTCACCGCAGAGTCTCCCCTCGAGAAGTTGCCGCTATTTATCCGCGCAGGCTCGATAATTCCTCTTGGACCGGATGTGGAATGGTCCACCCAGAAGGCTGCCGATCCGATTGAGTTGCGCGTCTATCGCGGCGCAGACGGAGATTTTACGCTCTACGAAGACGAGAACGATAACTACAACTATGAGAAGGGCATCCACGCAACAATTCACTTTCACTGGGACGATGCTCGTGAGACGCTGACTGTCGGCGATCGTCAGGGCACCTTCCCCGGGATGCTAGCCAACCGGACGTTTCACTTAGTTGTTGTCGGAGAAAATCACGGCGTCGGAGTCGCGCCCTCGGATCTCGTCGACAAGGTTGTTCAGTATACCGGCAAAGAGCTTGCAGTTTCGCCGTAGGAATTCTCTTTACCAGGTCTTGCTTGAATCGCGGAAGGTACTCGCAGATCACGACGTCCTGCTGATTTCTTGCCGCCTCAAGTGACAAAATAACCAGGAGCAGACCGTGTCCACATCGTTTCGCATTCGAGCGGTTCCGTTGTTGTTTCTCATGGCTTCGCTAGTAGTTTCGATGGCCACATTCGCCGAAACTCCCGCGAATCCCATCCCCACTCAAGTCCCCGGGCAGAATGCCATCATGGTCGGTGCCGCATGGTATCCCGAGCAATGGCCGGAGTCGCGGTGGGAAGACGACTTGCGTCTGATGGAGGCCGCCGACTTAAGAGTCGTGCGTATCGCCGAATTTGCCTGGAGCCGTATGGAGCCCTCCGAAGGCCACTACGACTTTGACTGGCTCGAGCGAGCCATCAGCCTTGCGGGCAAACATCACATCGTGACCGTCCTGGGCACGCCTACTGCGACTCCTCCGGCGTGGCTCACCCAGAAATATCCGGATACGCTGCGAGTCGAACCGGATGGCCAACGCGTGACCCACGGCAATCGCGCCCACGCCTCCGCCAGTTCTGCCCACTATCGCGAATTCTCCCGCCGCATTACCGAGCAGATGGCGACCCGTTTCGGGCACAACCCCAATGTTGTGGGATGGCAAATCGACAATGAGTACGGTTACGCACTCATGTCTTACGACGACGCCACACGCAGGCAATTTCAGGATTGGTTACAGGCTAAATACAAGACGCTCGACAGTCTCAATAGTCATTGGACGACTGCCTACTGGAGTCAGACCTATGATAACTGGCGGGAAATCCCCATCCCCATCGGGGAACACAATCCTGGTTTGATGTTGGATTGGAAACACTTCGTTACCTACATCTGGACCTCGTACCAGCAGAATCAAATCGACGTCATCCGTAAACACGCTGACCCGCGTCAGTTTACAACAGGCAATTTTATGGGCTTCTTCGATGGCTTCGACCATTACGCCATCACGGGGCCGCTCACCTTCGCCTCGTGGGACGACTATGTCGGCACTGGGCACGTCGATCCCGCCTATAACGGACTTTCGCATGACCTGACCCGCGGCTTCAAGCGCGAGAATTTCTGGGTCATGGAGACGCAACCAGGCGCCGTGAACTGGTCACCCCTGAACAATTTCCTGAATCGCGGCGAGGCGCGCGCCATGGCCTGGCAGGCCATAGGCCACGGCGCCGACGATGTGAACTACTGGCAATGGAGAAGCGCACTCAACGGGCAAGAGGAAATTCACGGCGTGCTGGTCGGACCAGATGGCACGCCTGTGCCCTTTTATGATGAAGCGTCTCAAACGGCACACGAGTTTGCCCAAGTCGAAAACAGTTTTCGCGGTACCCAGCCGCTTTCGCAAGTTGCTCTGCTTTACTCCTACGACAGTCATTGGGCCATTCAGTTTCAAAAACACACTGAAAGGTACGACGACATTGCACTGCTGAAAAGTTACTACCGCGCGCTCCGTCAAATTTCACAGTCCATCGATGTGATCAGTGCGTACGCGCCGCTCGACGCCTACAAGCTCGTCGCCGCGCCGGACCTGAACGTACTCCCCAAAGACCTCGCAGACCACCTACTCGAATACGTGCGCAATGGCGGGAATCTCATCCTAGGTCCACGCTCTGGCATGAAGGATGAATTCAATGCGCTGCTGCCCCAACGCCAGCCGGGTTTTCTGGTGGACGCACTTGGCGCTCGAGTCGCGCAGTACTATGCACTCGAAAAAGATGTCCCCCTGTCTGGCTTATGGGGTACGGGAGAAGCCTCCATATGGGCCGAGCAACTAGAAGGTAACACTACCGGCAGCGAAGTCCTGCTTAGGTATGGCAAGAGTAATGGATGGCTCGACGATCAACCTGCAGTAATCACTCGCGCCTACGGAAAAGGACGTATCACCTATATAGGAGCGATTCTCGACGACAAACTCATGACATCGGCCGCCGATTGGCTGACGCAGAAAGCGGGCGTAACTCCGGTCTTTGGCCCTGTCCCCGAAGGCGTAGAAGTCAGCCGCCGCCTCGGTCAGGGCAAGCAAGTCTTCGTCATCATTAACTATTCGGCGGAAACTCGAGAGGTCGCGCTTCCGCGCGCAATGAATCTTCCGCTCGAGGGCAAAGAAGGCAATGTGGTTCAATTGCTCCCATACGGCGTAGCGGTCGCACTCGACAAGTAACAGTTTGCTTTTAACGTAGTTTTCAGCCAACTCGACACGAGAGGGGTAAGCATGACGCCGCTCCGATTCATTGCTGTCGTTTTTCTCCTGACCTCTCCGGTGTGGTCGCAGCAATATCAGTACCCCTTTCAAGACCCCACGCTGCCCATGGAAGTTCGGATCGACAACATCCTTTCTCTGATGACCTTCGAAGAAAAAATCAGCGCCCTCAGCACTTCTCCGGATGTACCGCGCCTCGGTATCCATGGCTCGGGGCACATCGAAGGTCTGCATGGCGCGGCTTATGGTGGGCCCGGTGGGTGGGAAGGCCGCGGCCTTCAGCCCTTGGCGACCACACAGTTTCCCCAAGCGGTGGGCTTGGGTGAAACTTGGGATCCCGATCTGCTCCGTCAAGCTGCCGCCGTCGAAAGCTACGAAGCGCGCTACATCTTCCAGAGCGAGAATCTATCTTCCATCGGCCGTCGAGGCGAACACTGGCGTCGCGAAGGTATTGTAATTCGCGCTCCCAATGCCGACTTGGCTCGTGATCCCCGCTGGGGACGGAGCGAAGAATCCTATGGCGAAGATCCATATTTGACAGGCACCATGGCCGCGGCGTTTGTACGCGGACTCCAAGGCGACGATCCCCACTATTGGCGTGCCGCTTCTCTCATGAAGCATTTCCTGGCTAACAGCAATGAAAACGGCCGCGACGGCTCCTCCTCCAATTTTGATGAGCGCCTTCTTCGCGAATACTACTCTGTGCCGTTTCGCATGGGTGTAACCGAAGGGGGATCTCGCGCTTACATGACCGCTTACAACGCGTATAACGGAATTCCCATGGCAGCGCAACCGATGCTACGCGACATGACAATGCGTGAATGGGGTTTCGACGGCATCATCTGCACCGACGCAGGCGCGCTCACCAACATGGTTACGCGCCACAAATATTTTGCAGACATCGATCAGGCGACGGCGGGAGCGATTCATGCGGGCATCAATCAATTCCTCGATAACTACCGCGACGGAGCGAACGCAGCTTTCGAAAAGAAATTCGTGAACCTTTCCGAAGTCGATGAGAACCTCCGGGGCGTCTATCGCGTCATGATCCACTTGGGATTGCTCGATCCGCCCGAACTGGTCCCTGATTCGCAGATTAGCGGCAAAAAGCCTGCATGGGACAACGAAGAACACAAGGCCCTCGTACGTAGAATCACGCAAGAATCGATAGTCTTACTCAAAGATGAGGCTCCCAGGACCAATCCCATGAGTACTAATTCATCTGAGAGCTACTTGAAAAGGGGTATGTCATCAAGCACTTTACCATCCATATTACCCCTTGATCGAACTAAGTTGAGAGCTGTTGCCGTAATCGGCCCTTATGCCGACCAGGTAGCTCTGGATTGGTATAGCGGTACACCGCCCTACGCGATCAGTCCTCTGGAGGGAATCAAGAACAAACTGAGTGGGGTCAAGGTTGACTTCGCGCGTGACAACTCTTCGGGAGACGCGGTAAAGATCGCCCGCTCCGCCGACGTTGCAATCGTGATTGTCGGAAACCATCCTACCTGTAATGCAGGGTGGGCGAAATGTCCCCTCGCCAGTGATGGAAAAGAAGCAATCGACCGTACTTCGATCATCCTCGAACAGGAAGATCTGGTGAAACAAGTATTAGCCGTGAATCCGAGAACCGTAGTGGTGCTGATTTCGAGTTTTCCGTTCGCGATTCAATGGAGCCAAGAACATGTCCCCGCGATCGTTCACATAGTACATAACAGTCAGGAGGAAGGGAACGCCCTCGCCGACGTTCTAGTCGGCGACTACAACCCAGCCGGACGATTGGTGGTTACATGGCCTATGTCCCTCGATCAACTACCTCCTATGATGGACTACGACATACGCCATGGTCATACTTATATGTATTTTCGCTCGAAACCCCTTTATCCCTTCGGCTATGGCCTGAGCTACACGTCGTTCACGTATTCGAACCTTAGAACTAGTTCCGAAGAACTCTACAAGATGGGTGAAATTACGGTCAGTGTCGACGTACACAACACGGGGTCGCTCACGGGAGATGAAGTCGTGCAGATGTATATCTCACACGTCAATTCAAGAGTGGAACGTCCTATACAAGAACTGAAAGGATTCGAGCGCGTCACCCTATCTCCCGGCGAGACCAAAACCGTTTCCCTGCTCCTGAAAGCGGACGCCTTGGCTTATTGGGATTCTGAGAAAGGCGCATTCAATCTCGAGCCAGACCAAGTACAAGTTAAGATTGGCAGTTCATCCGCAAACATCGTCCTGGAACATCGGATAAGAGTGGTGGGTACTCAATAGGCTCTTCTGGAAGTTGCCATCGCAAGACCACGCGGCATCGAAGACTAATCGTAAAGCGAATGACGCAACGTCCCGTGGGGCCGTCGGCGCGTCTTCCCGCTCCGGTAAAAACAAAGTGCTCGTTGATTTCTACTGAAGAATTTGGTGCGTATGGTTTTCGACATTTTTCCCAGTGTCAGGCTGATCATCGTATTTTGCTAGCGAAACTGAAAGTACAACTCGAAATGGTATCTCTGAAAGTTCTCATCGTTGATGACCGCGAATCGATCTCGATCCGAGCTCAATTCTTGTTTGGCGGAAGCATCGAAGCTAACCACGTTTTTGGTCCGAGGTTCGCTTTTAATTAGCCGAACACGAGTTTTTCGGCTCATGCCGGGTCTTAGGGCTGCGTGGTGGGGTTCCAGTCCGGGCCGAAGCCGACGGCTACAAAGGTCCACGAAGAACCGCTGCTGTCGGTCAGAGTGACGCCGACGTGCTGCATATCGTCGGGGCAAAAGAGAAAGACAAGAATCTGCTTGCCGTCCGGCGAGCCTTTGGGGACGCCGACCGTGCAGTCGGGGTGCGAGGCCATGCTGAGGTCGGTTTCGACCTTGCCGGGAGTGTAGGCGCCGCTCGAGTAGGCGTAGAGATGGCGTAGGGTCTGTTTTGGATCGGCTGGCAGGGGAGAGAGACCACGCGAGCTGTAGACAGTCTGTCCGTCCGCACTAATACCAGGGTCGGCGTCCCCGTAGGGTTCTATGTTGGGCGGTGTGCAGTTGGGGCCGCCATCCGTGACCTGAGTGCGCGATGTGCCATCGGGGCGAATCTTGTCAAGACGGACTTTGAAGCAGTTGTTGGTGGTTTGTTTGACGACAAAGTAGATCCAGTTATCGCTGGACCAGGCCATATCGTGCCAGATGACGTCGTCGGGCGTGCCGCTGGGCTGGGCGACGAGATGCTGGCCGGAGCCGTCAGAGTTCATGAGGTAGAGCGTGGTGCCGGCGTAGTTGCCGAAGGCAATCTGCTGGCCATCGGGCGACCAGGCGGGTTGGAAGGCATCGTCAAGGGTGGTGAGGCGGGTCTCCGCGGCGGTGGCGAAGGAGTAGGTGAAGATGTCGGTTACGGGGTCGGGGTCGCCAAATTTGCCGCTTAGAAACTTGGAGTACACGAGGTGAGTGCCGTCGGGCGAGAAGTGGGCGAGGAATTTGTTGAGGCCGTCGTTCGTGATCTGGACCGTATTGGAGCCATCGAGGTTGGCAGTGAATAGCTCTTGTTCACTAACCGTGCCCGGAACTCCGGGCCCTTCGAAGACGATCTGCGGTTTGGCGCTGGGCGTGACAGCGCTGGTTCCTCCGCCGCATCCCGCGAGAGCGACGAGAGCCAGCAGGGGTGCGAGCGAAAGACTGTGGGCGGAGAGGCTAGACTTCATTGTTCCCCCGGAATCCGTTCTCGAAGCTACTTTTCCAGAATCGAGTTCGCAGTATGAGTGTCCTGGGTCGCTCACTCATAGGACATGCCAAGGCAAAAAATTTGTAAGGCAGGGTTGGATATCTCGACGAACTACCCTTCTTGCGTGCGGGTGCGAGCGCTTGTCCCCTTTTCCCAACGCTCTGTCAAAGTTGTTTGAGGAGCTAATGAAAGGTTTTAGGGCTGCGCGCTGGGGTTCCAATCTGGACCGAAGCCAGGGGTGACGAACGTCCACGATGAGCCAGTGTTGTTCGTCAGGGTGACACCGACCCGTTGCGGGTTGCTTGGACAGAACAGAAAGACAAGAATCTGCGTGCCGTTAGGCGAGCCCTTGGGAACCCCTACTTTGCAGTCGGGTTCGTATGCCATGCTGAGGTCGGTTTCGATCTTGCCTGGGTAGTAGGCGTCGCTCGAGAAGGCATAGAGATGGCGGAGGGTCTGGGTTGGATCGCCGGGCAGCGGGGAGAGTCCGCGCGAGCTATAGACGGTCTGGCCATCGGCGCTAAAGCCGGGGTCGGAGTCGCCATATTGTTCCATGCCGGCGGGCGTGCAATTTGGGCCGCCGTCAGTCACCTGTGTGCGCGCGGTGCCGTCGGGGCGGATCTTGTCGAGCCGGACCTTAAAGCAGTTATTGGTGTTCTGGCCTACCGCGAAGAGGATCCAGTTGTCGCTGGACCAAGCGAAGTCGTTCCAACGGAGATCGTCGAGCGCGCCGCTGGGCTGGGCTACGAGGTACTGGCCAGTGCCGTCCGGATTCATAAGGTAGAGGCCGGTGCCATTGTAGTTGCCGAAGGCGATTTGCCGGCCATCGGGTGACCAGACTGCCTGGAAGGCACTCCCTAGCGTGGTGAGGCGTGTCTCGATAGCCGTGCCGAAGCTGTAGGAGAAGATGTCGGTTTCGGGGGCAGGGTCGCCGTACTCGCCGGTCAGAAATTTGGTGTAGACGAGACGGGTGCCGTCGGGTGAGAAGTGGGCGAGGAACTCGTTAAGTCCGTCGTGGGTTATCTGGACGACATTCGAGCCGTCGAGATTCGCGGTGAAAAGCTCCTGGATGCTGGAGCTGCCGGGAACTCCCGGGCCTTCGAACACGATCTGAGGTTTGGCGCCCGGCGTGGCAGGTGTGCTTCCCCCGCCGCCGCAGGCCATGAGAGCGACGAGAGCCAGCAGCGGCAGGAGCGAAAGACTGTGGGCGACCAGGCGATACTTCATGATTCCCTCCGGAAGCTGTTCTCGGAGCTGCTATCACAGCTTCGCGCTCGTGCTATGAGTGACCCGAGTCGCCCGTCGATAGGACACGAAGGGAAAAAAGCGCTGTCCTTGACGTGTAGGAATACAAGAATCTTAGCCGGTCCGGTCCGGTCTTACGCCACCACTTGTCGTCGGAGTTGGTTAAAAGATTGCCGATTTTGCAGCGGCTCTGCACGGACCTTGACCGACGATCGGCTTTTCTTACAATCGCATCGACACGGCTTGGGCCTAATCGAATAGGCAAACGGCAGGCACTTTATACAATTCAGCACCTCTATAAATCACTCTGGACCGGCTCCAGCTTCCGAGTCCTTGCGGTGTTTGACGAATTTGCAACGGCTTGCCTGAGTTTCGCAACCTGCTTTGTCAGAGAGTGGTACTCGCCTAAAGTGAACGTTGCGAACATATCGTCGATTAGCGCCGCTGCGGAGGGCGCAAGCGTCTTCTTCAACGACGCTCCTAGTCTTGTGAGAAAGATGCGCGAAACTCTTCCATCCGCGCGATCTCTTTTCCTTTCGACGAATCCGTCCCGTTCCATAACATCCAGACCAACGGTCACGGTGCCGCCGAGTTGTTCCAGTCGCATGGCAATCTCCGTGGTGCGGAGCCCATCCTCTTTCCATAAGCAGCACAGTATTCCCCAATGCAAGGGCGTCAGTCCGTGCGGGGTCAGAATCTCCTGAAAACGCTTCGTCATCTGCTGCACCAGCAGGAACATCTGGTAGGGCAGGTTCCGGGGGGCCAGGACTTCTCGAATAAGAGTCTCGTGTATGGACGGTGCTTTTTGCTTCACACGCTTAAACCATCAGTTCTTAATTCATTTAATTCAAACTTGAAGTATTGTGTATAGTAGTTAAGACCGTCGGCGCTTGCCTAATAATCCTGAGGGGGTAGGAGTATGGACAGTTCACTGATCAGTCCTTCTGCACTGCTTCGATATGATAGCGTAGTGCGGCTCACGCAGTATGTTCCCGCTGAGAAGCCAGCAGTCTCTCAAGAAGTCCTCATATCTGAGTGGCGAAAAGACTTCGGCTCTTCGTCCACCGAGGGTGTTGTCTATCGCGAACTCTGCCGTCAAGTTCCTGAGTGGAGTGAGCTCGCGAAACGGGAGATTGACAATCCCATCCAGGCGACCTTCATTGAGTACATGATCGTTGAACCCTGGGTTGACCTGTCCAAACTGCCCTCCCTGCCAAACGCATTGCAGGCATCTTATTCCGCTTTTCAAGATGTTCACAGTGTGGCCTTCCACTTTGGGAACCAAGGCCACCAGCAAACGCCGCGTGCGCTCATGTTCAATCTATTCGAGATTGACGGCCCCGCCGGAATGGAGCAGGCCTTCCTGATGGCATGGCCTCCACGCGGCGAATTTAAGATTAATGAGCCAGCCACAATTTCCACAGTGCTCCACCAGCGCATGCTGCCAGTTGCTGGAATTAAGGCATTCAATCGCGCGGAGATCACCAGTGCCGAGGACTACGCCGCAGGCATCGATCGCTTCCAGCAGGCTTTCCCGCGGGCCGAGCGCAAGGTGGGGGCCGAGTCACCGTCGAGTGGTAAGCCACCCATCCGCAGTCATCTTGGCTTGTTTGAGATAGTGGGAAAAGCTCCAGCCAAGTCCACGGTTTCAACAAGATCGATGAACGCCGTGGTTGCGCGAGAGTTCGGGCCTCCCTCCGTGCTTCGGGTTGAGAGCGTGCCTGTGCCGTCGCCTGGTCCTGGACAAGTGCGCGTCAGGGTTAGGGCATCTTCTGTCAACCCGCTGGACGTAAAGATGCGGTCGGGAGAAGTCCGTCATATTTACCCGGCGTGGTTTCCTGAGGTATATGGATACTCGGTTTCAGGAATCATAGATGCCGTAGGTTTCGGAGTGACGACTCGGAGCATTGGAGAGGAGGTGTACGGGATAAACAACCCCATCATGCGACACGGCTACGCAGAATTCCTTTGTGGCCCCGAGAGCAATTTTTATCCGAAACCGGCTAATATGGACTTTGCCGTAGCCGCAGCTGCACCCTCCATCTTTGCCACGGCCTTCGGTGGCCTGTTTCTTCGGTTTCATCTGCAATCGGGGCAAACTGTGCTCATCCACGGCGGCTCAGGCGTCATTGGAAGCTGCGCCGTGCAGCTCGCCAAACAGGCGGGAGCACGGGTTATCGCGACTGCCTCCACAGCCAACGTCGAAAGGGTCCGCGAGTTGGGTGCGGACACTGTCGTTGACTACAAGACCCAGAGGTTTGAGGACTTCGCACAAGGAGTGGATCTGGTATTGGACACCGTTGGCGGAGAGACCCGCGAACGGTCATGGAGTCTGATCCGCAAGGGAGGTGCCTTGGCATCGCTGTTACCACCCCCTCCAGATCCAGCGATGGCTGAGCGATACGGCGTCCAGGCATTCATGGTGCATGGGCATCCCAATATTGTGGAGATCATGCCGGAAATGACGCGTCGTTTAGAACTGGGTAAGTTGCTGTTCCCTGAGATTGCAAGGTGGTACCCATTGGCCGAAGCGGCAACCGCTCACGGGGATTTCGAGCGCTCTGCGCCTCGCGGTCGTTTGGTGCTAATGAGCTAGCGCAACGACGATGAACCGATCCCACAACCTGCTGAACGATGCCTCGTTCAACATCGGGCTTTCCGACGTACCTATCGAAAGTAGACCAATGAAGTGCAGGGTCTCACCGATCCGGACACCGAAGTAAACGCACACCATGGTAGTCGTGTGGAATGGTTCATCAAGCTGCGGGGTGAGCTGTTGAAATCTTCCACGCGGAGGCTGGGAGGGCGGCCGGTTTCTTCGTCCGCCTTTTGACGCTTCTTATCGAGTTCCGTAATACGGACAGGTGTTCACTATTGACTTATTCGAAATAACACCTTTATCATCCGCGGTGCGTTGAACAGGCGGAGCGTCAGGCAAACGCTGAAGTCCATTAAACCCTTGCGGACGTTTCTGATCATCATGCAGCGCTGCATCGGGCAGCCGGTCTGCTTGATTCGAACTGGATTTCGATCCGATCTGGTTCGATATCGAGCATCGCGTCCATGGCTGTGACCTTCGAGCGCATCCCGACGCGGGTTGAACCGCAAACGCACTGGAGGAGCCGCAATTCGCATGTTGCCGATACGCATCTTCAGCGTTCTTTTTGTCATTCTTGCTTTTCACTTACTCGTCATTGCTCAAGCGCAGCCCACAGGAAATCTGGCTCTCAGGGCGCGTATCTCCGCGTCCAGTTCGTCGCAGGATACGCGGCCTGAAAATCTTAACGATGGCGACATTGCCCACACTCAGTGGAATCCGAAAGACGGAACGAATCCCGGTGATACATGGGTCGAGCTAAACTGGCCAACTGCAATCCAGTTTCAAGAGGTCGTAATCCGCCAAGAGGGAGATCAAAAGCTTTCGCATGTTAATTTGGAAATTCGCGATGGCACGGGTCGGTGGCGACCATTGCAGTCCATCGGCGATTCCCAACACCGCCCTCCGCGTATCATTCTGGCGCAGTTCGATAGACAAACTGCAAGTGGAATTCGCATCTCTGATTTCGAGGGCGACGTCAGTCTTAAGGAAATCGAAGTCTATGATCGCAGGGATCCATCGGAGATTGAAGTCGCGTCCGATCTTCTGAACCATATTTTCGGAGTTGTTACCGACGCCTTTGGGAGCAAGCCTTTTGTGAATGCGCCCGTTGAGTTGCAGGGCACCGCCGGCGGCAAACCATGGCAGGCTGCCGTCCGCACAGACGAAAGCGGAATGTTTCAGATTGAAATGCCAGTAGGTCTCGAAGGTGCTATAAAAGCGAACGCCCACCTCTCCAATGGGGAGACGCCAAGCCGTACGTTGCAGGCTGGCGATCTTAGCCCAGGTTTGAGCCTAAAGGACGACAGCGCTCCTCAACTCAACTTGGACGGCTCCTGGCGTTTCAAACCAGATCCAGCCCCCGGCTTCTTTCACCCGGATTTTTCCGATTCCGATTGGAAAACCATTACTGTTCCTTCGCATTGGATGATGGAGGGCTTCGATAGCCCGAACGGAGTCGGCGGTTATCGCCGGCATCTGCAAATTCCGTCAAGTTTCAAAGGGCGCAGGCTCAAATTGCTTTTCGAGGGCGTCTACAGCGGAGCCGAGGTCTGGCTGAACGGACAGCGCATCGGTTCTCATGAAGGCGGCTTCGCGCCTTTCGAGCTGGATGTGACGAGTGCAGCGTACGTTGGCGGAGACAATCTGCTAGCCGTGTTGGTTCGCGAAGACACGATCTCTTCGCACCTTGACGACATGAGTTCCTACGCAAACTTCCACCTAGCGGGAATTTTCCGGCGGGTGAGGCTGTTCAGCGTGCCGCAAGTTCACGTGCGGCGTTTTCACGTGCAGACGATCTTCGATTCTATTTACAAAGACGCCACTCTAACTCTGGACCTATCCCTCGAAAACGAATCCAATCAAGAGATCGATGGAGTTCCTTTGCTGTTCTCTCTAACGGATCCAGGGGGCCGTCTCGTTCCGCTCGCAAACGATCACCTCGATGTGAAACTCCCGCCGTGGTCCCGCCTTGAACGACAGGTGGAATTTCATGTCGCCAGTCCCGAACATTGGGAGGCTGAGCATCCCAGGCTTTACACCCTGAGCGCCAAATTGTCCGCGGGCGGAACTGCGAATGAGGTTGTTTCCCGGCGCGTGGGTTTCCGCCAGGTAGAAATCCGAGGAACCGAATTTCTCATTAACGGGATTCCGGTGAAACTGCGCGGCACGGGCTACTTTGAATCGGACCCTCTCACCGGCCGTACGATTACGCCCGATCGCGCCCGCCGTGATTTGGAAACAATCAAGGAGGCCAATCTCGACGCTTTCCGCACCGAGGTGATTCTTCCCCTTGAAGAGCTTTATGACGACGCTGATGAACTAGGGTTCTATGTCGAGGCAGAAAGTCCTTTCTGCTGGGTTGACGAGAGTTCCGACCTTCGCTATTTGCCAACATTTGTACAGCGCACCGCCGAGATTCTCGATCGAGACCGCTCTCATCCCAGCGTCATTATCTGGTCGGTCGGCAACGAGAGCACATGGGGACCCGACTTCGAGGCGGCCCATCAATTCGTTAAGAAACACGACCCCACACGTCCAGCGAGCGCTGGGCAGAGTGCAACGCTAGAACTCGATACCATGCACAACCCGATCACACTTGCACGTATGAAGGAGCGGGAGAATGTAAAAGTGCCGATCCTGTGGGATGAGAGCTTTTGTATTTTCCAAGGCGATCTCTGGGGCGACACGCGGGAGATCTGGGTTGATCCTGGAGAGCGCGATTACTACGTTTCTCCGCTAATCGATGTCTGGGAGGCCCTCCAGACCAGTAGGAACGTCCAGGGCAGCATGATCTGGGCGTGGGTGGACGACATTTTTCTCGTACCCGGCCGCGACTCTGAGTACGGCCGCGGCGGACTCGGACAGCCAGAACATGCCTTGGACCGCACTTACCATATTCCTGGGCGAGGGATCGTTGGGGATGCTCCGTGGGGCATCGTAGATGGTTGGCGCCGCAAGAAGCCCGAATTCTGGCATATCAAAATGATGATGTCCCCCGTGCAAATGCATGATCGCGATTTGCCCGCGTGGAAACCCGGCGATCCCGCAACCTTCACTGTCGACAACCGCTATGAGTTTACAAAACTATCCGAATTGAGTTTGGAATGGTCGGTCGGGTTGCAACATGGAGAGCTTCATGCCGACATCGCTCCCCGCACTGCCGGCAAAATTTCGATTCCCGTGGGAACCCAGACGAAACCTGGCGATATTCTGTCGCTGCGCTTCCTGGACAGTAAGGGACAACTCGTAATTCCACACCGCATGCAATTGGGAAGTCCTGCGCTTGAGAAACCAACTGCTCCAACTCCGCCCGCTCCCCTCCGATATCTGCACGAAGCGTTTTGGCTTGGCGGCCCGATGGAACGGTTTATTGGCCGAAACTCAGTCGGCGACAATTTCGAAATCGCCTTCGATGGCGCCAATGGACGGGTGCGTCGGGCGCTTATCAATGGCCACTCGACACTCTATGGAACTCCCAAGCTTCATGTCCTGCCGATCGAATCCGCGCTCAACGAATTACCTGTCTTTGAAACCTGGCGACTCACCCAGTTCGATATTCATCCCGCAGGCGAAGACTTTGAAGTGATCGAAACCGGTGCCTACCGCGATTTCGCCGGTGAAATGCGTTTTCGTATAACGCCGCAAGGCACCGTTCTTGTGGGCTACGACTTCACGTACACCGGAACCGACACGCGTGCGCGTGAGGTTGGTTTGCAGTTCGGCGTGCCTTTGTGGTGCGACAGGCTGCAATGGCAGCGGCGCGGCGAATGGACCGTTTATCCGGACGACCATATTGGACGTAACGAAGGAGTCGCCATGGCTCACGCGCCCGGCCCACAAATAGTTCCTCCAGCGCAGTCTTTCGCGCTCGACGACAGTCCAATGGGGACGAACGATTTCCGGAGCACGAAGCGCGACTTCGTTTTCGCATCATTGACCGACAAGGAAGGCTACGGCGTTGGGGTCGAAGCGATCGGTTCGCAGCATCTTCGAGCCTCCGTGGATGCCGACTTGATCCAAGTCAACGTGAATGACTGGTTCGGCGGCGTTGGTTCAACCGCTTCGGGAGAATGGTGGCAAAACTACGGGCAAGGCCGCGAGATTCGTCCGGATGATCCCAATCAAGGAATTGCGCACAACAAAGTGAGTGGAAGTATCGCGCTACACCTTCTAAGTCCTAAGAACTCACACGCATGGAAATAATGAATAAACTCCACCCTTGGTTTCTTGATGAGTTAATCAAGTAATCGTCTTGTACGGGCCCGGAGTTGTTCTCCGCTGAGTTTGAGCTTTTTTATCCACAATCATCTGGCTGGGCTGGGGAATCCAAGATCAACTTCTTCAAGCCTGCAGCTTGCAACTCTAATTGTTGCCCTCGTTGCTCTGTCACAATGATTTTGTGTGCTGTCAGTTGAACGTCTCGGATCGAACGCCAATGCGAGTTCACTATGCCGACGAAAGCGAAGTACGGGGCGCGCAACGTCGACTTTGCCGGCACGCGCCGAAATGTCGGCGTGCCGAAGAGAGGCCCGCGGGCGAACGTTTCTTCTTTTCCAACGGGCATGGGCGTTGAGCCGAACTCCAAGCCGCGAGCACGCGTCTTTCCACTCCAGGGAGAGTTCTGGCGAGCCGCGTTTTCTTCCCAAATCGCAACCCAGGGAAAATCGGCGCGACGGAAACAGTATCCGAGCAACAGTCCAAGCTCCCAATTGAGGGCAGCAACGAATCCGATGTCGCGTTTTGGGTCGATCAGCAAGCTCGCAATGAAGCCCTTGCCGTCGCGCACGAACGGTCGCGACAGATCGATCTTCTCTCCGTCAAGAGTCGGGGCATAAGGCCAGGTGAACTCTTGATTGTCGGGCAGGAGAGCAGCTCCCTCATACCCGTGCGGCCAAGTGATGGCACGCGTTCCTGATAGCGCGATCGAGCTCGTATCGGTACTCAGCAAGGGCGAGCCGAGAGTGACATGTTGGGTCCAGTGAAAGAAATGGTCCTGAGCGCGTTCGTTGGCTACGCTCTCTTCGATATAAACGACCGACTCACCGCGGAGCAATCGAAGCTTCCGGTGGAATCGCAAGCCTGCGGCTGGAAGGCGAACTGCAAACTCGAGTCGAGCTTCCGAGGCGGTTTCTTTCTGCTCTGTAAGTCGCCAACGGGAGGTCGCCGCCTCTCCATGCAGTAATAGTCCTTGCGCCGTTTCTGCTTTGGATGGCGCGCCAAAATAATCGACACAAACCGCGTGGCCGGTAAACGCGGCGAGAAACTTTCCGACTGGCGCTGGCCCATATTTGCGAATAAGGCTCTTGCGAAATTGATGGGGATCGATCGAGGTCCACGGAGCTTCCCACATGGTGTTTACACTGGTGCCAGTTGAATCGCGCAAACGAAAATCGGCGATGTGACCGCCTCTAGTAAGGATAGTTAGTGCAACGACACCGTTGTCTAGACGGTAGGCCGGGCGCATCCGCCATTTCGTTTTCGATGCTGAGGCGCGGAGAGTTTGCATGCAATAACTTGCTGCGATTTATGGCTTAAGTCAAAGGGATTCTGGGGATTCTGATTCTTTCCGACCCCGGCATTTATTTTTGGTTTGCCAGCGGTTGCCCCGTCACACCAGCGGGAGCCTGGCAGACATGCCATCGGCCGAGATTCGCGAGAAACATTTGGTTGAAGTCGGGTCCGCCAAAAGCAATATTGGTGGGACGCGCGATCATTGTTCCGGAAGGATCATAGGCCACCAACTGAGTTTTGCCCCGCTTGGACACTTTGTATATGTTGTCGGAGGCGTAACAAGTGACGAAGAGATTACCGGCGGCGTCAAACGCCAGGCCGTCTGGAATGCGCGCCAGATGGGATGCATAGACAGTAGGCTTCGCCGCGCTGCCATCCGCCCGAATCTCGATTTGGAGCACATTGTCGCGCGTGCTCTGCACCACATACAAAAAGCGATCGTCCGCGCTGAGCGCCAACCCGTTGGCGAAAGCGAACGGACCAGCAAACATCTCGATCTGTTGGTTCGGCCGTAGACGGTAGACGCAGCCGTTCGCTCCCCCCCAGTCGCCGGAGTCGGAAAAGTAGAGGTTACCCTCCGAGTCGAAAACCGAGAAGTTGGGCGTCTTGAACTTACGGGTTCCGCAACGGTCCCAGGAAGCGAGCACGCGGCCCCTCCGATTCAGTCGCACCAGACTGTGTAAACCGGTGTTGCAGACATATAAATCATGGGTACGGGAAAAGGTCAGTCCCAGACAGAAGCCGCCCATGGTGGTGATTTCTTGCACGCGGCCTTTCGCGCCGATGCGATAGACCTGGCCCAGTTCGCCTCCGGCCCAGAGATTACCGTCGGCGTCGAAGGCCAATCCCTCGGGATGATCGAGCCCCTCAGCGTAGTGGCTGAACCTTTCGAGAGGAATGAGAGGACGCATAACGGTTGCGCTTATCCTTCATCTGATATCGGGTCAAGCGAACATAATACCGTATGCGGAACACGGGGCGGAGACTTCTCGTCGGCTACTGACTCGTTCCCGGCTTTTCCAGCGAACCGGCGTTCATCGCGGCTCAGGGGAGCGGAAGCGACTGGAGTTCGTGCTGAATCCATTCCAGGTTTTTACCGTCCGAAAAAGCTGCTTTGAAATCCTCAGGGGTGTTGTAAGTCACGACCCGGGCCCCAGGCGGAACGGCGGCACGCAAGCGCTCTTTGGCGGGGTTGGGAGTGTCGCGACCGTAAAGCTCCTCGTCCAGACGAAATTTCTTCGCCTGAATTTTCGGCAGCCACTCGACCGGGTCGAGCGGCGCCACTCTTTTCAGGAAGTCGGGTGTCAGATACTGCGCCCGCTCGTCCTCAGGAACGAAAGGGGAAGTAGCCAACCAGGTTGGCCAATCGCCCCACGGGTCGAGGGCTTCGAGGACTTTGATGTGCGGATCGACGGCGGACGCGAGAATGGCGATGCTGGCTCCTGAGCCGGTAGCGAAGATGCCGACGCGAGTCATGTCGAGATCGTTGCGAGATGCGAGATAGTTCAACACCATCTGCACATCGTGGGAGGAAGTGGCGAGTGACTCCTGAAGTTCGCTTAGAAACCACTGCTTCAGGGGGCGATCGTGGTAACGGTGTCCGGTAAGAGCGGAAACGAAACCCACGGCGGCAAAGCCGTTCCTTGTTACGAGATCTTCGTAAGCGTCGTTCCTGAAGATGTCGGTGGTTGAGGGATAGCCGTAGAGATATAAAATGACCGGCGGTTTCTTGACTCCCTTCGGTTTCATGACGTAAAGGTCGATGGAGTCGCCCTTTCGCCACTGGACTTGCAACAATTCGACGGTGTATCCAGGCTTGTCATCGATGAGACCGAGAAGCGGTTGGACCGGGACGAGGTGCGTATCGGCGAGAGCGGGCGAGGTCCAGCCCTCGTGGACACCATCAAAGCGGGTATCAGTCGAATTGGCTACGGGGGGAGATGCGGGCAAGAGCTGCGCCGCGACGACGTGCGATAGGAGTAAGACAGCGACGACGAAAATAGCCTTTTTTCTAAAATTGAACACCAGATCGTCAGACAGAGGAAGATTGGAGATCATATTTTCAGATCGTTGCGTTTGGTGTCGCGAAAAGACGACAGCAGAAACATCTATCGAATAAGAATACCTTGCGAATATTAAAATCCGGTGACTGAGGAAGGATGCCTGGGAAGTGGATTCTGGAGCAAAAGAACGAAGGCGGACCGTGACAGCAGCCCGCCTTGATCCTCGATGAATAAGATGGGCATTCCGCTACGGTCTAACCTGGAGGCCCTGGTCACCTTGAACTTCTTGTGTAGTCTTTGAAGTTAAGGGCAGGATCAGTCCACCCAGGACGCCGCCTGCTTCGGTTGTTCCAGTGTTTACCGGAGCTGCGCCAATCAAGTTGCCGGCTCCGTCATATTGCTGGCCGGTAAGGGGGGAACCGGGGAGAATAAGATCAGATCGAACGCATGTAAAGTAAATAGATAGACAGAATTGTATCGGAAAGTGAATGTTCCGGGAATTGGCTCTCGGATATCGATTCTTCTGAATGGCGTGTCGAGTCCGACCTTTTGGAGCTTTAGCGCGGATGGGCTGAACCTATCTTTCGCTAAGACGAGCGAAGGAAGACTTAGTTAGCGATTAAAACGAAAAAAAGAGCGGACCTTGGCAGGCCCGCCCTCTTTCTGCACGTTACATGCTGCTACTGCTTTGTGTTCAGTGAAGCCAGGTTGGATCAGATTACGGACGAACCTGAAGTCCCTGGTTACCCTGAACCTGCTGCGTGGTCTTCGGGCAAGTCGTAGCTGTTGGGCAGGTGAGGATGGTGCCGCCCATGTCGCCGCCAGCTTCGGTCGTGCCGCTGTTAACGGGAGCTGCGCCCAAAAGGGTATCAGCGCCATCGTATTGTTGGTAGTGAGAACGCACGATCAGTAGACCGGGATCGGTGGTGCTGCTTCCGACGGTCTTGGTGGCGGGCACATAGTCTGGAACTTCGTCGACAACGAACGTCTGCGAGTCTTTGACCAGAGTCTTGGCGTTCGCCAAGGCAGTTCCATTGCTAACAAGGCGCACGATTGACCAGGCCGGATAGGTTCCGTTGCGGAGGTTCGGGAAGGAAAGACCGCCCGCCCAGATTTTCGCTTCGGAGCAGGGGAATGCACCGCTGCAGGGTAGATTAGCGGCGGCCGGCAGTGTGCCGGTGCCGGCGGGCTGGCCGGGATCGTATCCGAGTCCCGTGGAAGCCTGCGGACCGTAGCTGGCGAAGATCGGATCGATGTTGTTCAGCGTGATGTAGCCGTAGGCAGCATTGTTGGCGATAGAGCCCACGTTGCCGTAGCTGAAGAACGTATAGCCAATGCCGTCGAGGCTGAGGTTGTGGTTGGAGTTGAGGACCGACTTTACTTCTTCGCCCGTACCGATCGCGCGGTAGCGCACGCCGGAGGTGCCCGGGCAAACGCCAGACTGGCCGGCCAGCGGGTTGTTAGATCCCACGTTGGCTTCCTGGCTCACGCCAAGGATTGAGCCGGGATAAACGGTGGGATGACGCATGACGGTGGCTTCGGTTGTGTTGTAGGTTCCGGAGAGTGGTTCACGCAGGAAAGCGGCGATGGACGCGGCGGGGAGACCGAACGCGCTGGCATCGCAATTATTACCTGAGAACACTTGCTGCAGTTGTTGCTCGGTGGCATTGGTCAGGTTCGCCAGTGCACTGGAGCGGGCGGTGATGAATACGATGGGAGTTGCGCCGACTTCGACGACGGTGAAGGCGGGAATGGCGGTGCCGCTGATGGGATCCTTACCTTTGATGTTGAAGGACAGAACGTTTGCGGTGGAAGTGCTTCCGGGATAGCCGCTCTTGATCGGGCTGCCGACGTAGTCGGATGTCGTCCCGAGACCGCCCGCCTGTCCGAACACACCAGGGCAAACTCCGGCGCCGATGTTGGAGTTGTAGCCTAGACCATCGAGACCATCGCTGGCGCTGCCACCAAATGATCCCGCGCCGAGCAGGGAGTTTACGCGGCACACCGCGAAGGCTGCGTCTTCTGGGCGAATGTCAGTTGCGGCAACAGTGACGGGAGTTCCGTTCGTGAAGAGCGACTGGACGCTCGAAGGCAGGGCTGAATCGGATGAGCCGTCGCCCCAGAGACTGGAAGAGATCTGGTTCGAACCAGAGCCTGAAAGATTCGCCAACGTGCCGTTGACGCTGCACTGCGGTTGGGCGAAGTAGCATCGGTCTCCGACGACGGAGTCCACTTTGTCGAAGGACCACACTTTGGTAGCGGTGGAATTCCAGACGATCCATACAGTGCCGGCGTCAACGTTGACGGGAGTGACACGCGAGTCGGTGAGGTTGATGGCATTGGAAGCGCTCGTCCAGTGCCCGGCACCTGCACCGGCCGCCTTGTAAGCGCCCAGAGCCATCGTCTGCCACATGGCGGACGAACCTGCAATCGTTACCTCAACCGTGGTCGTAGCCTGTGCCATGGGCACAACGGACACGATCGCGGTCAGCAACAGTCCAGCGAAAATTGATTTCATACGCGACATAACTTTAGATCCCTCTCCTGATTAGGTTTGTGAAACGTTGTTCTGCACATGGGGCACTTGCCACACGCATGGAAATCCGCCCTACGCACCACGACATCGATTGGTTTACGACTTTTTGAAATTGAGTGAGTGTGTCGCGGTGATGTTGATGAGCGATCAGCAACTCACCGCAGCGAAGCTTGAATTGCAGCCCGAGTCTAGCTGCTCGATTGTCTGGCGATGTTAAGGTTTTGTGACAAGTTGGTGAAAGTTGCTTGAACAATAAGATGATGAGAACAAAGATTCAGTTAGGCGCGTAGCACGAAGCAATCTTCTGCGACTTAGGTGCAAGAACTCAGTCTGTCTACAACCTGACTTCAGCTCCGCAACGCCGCTGTGATAAGAGAGAATGTGAACGCAGCGTTACAATCGTCAGAAGGGGCATTGTGAACCTAATGTTACAAAACGTAGTTCTGCAGGCAAAAAAACAATTCACAGTCTTTTAACTTTTGACGGCTGAACCAGCCATATACAATCCCGCCTTGCCTTTACATCCTTTCAAGAAACGTAATTCCGGAGTTATAAGTGTGCGGTTTTCTGTCCTATACAGGGCGATCCAAACGTTCGGCGTCCTGACGCTGATCTTCTTGGGGGTTGCCGTCGGCCAGTCTCAGGAACGGTCGGACGCGGTGGCGGAAAAGGCTAGCATTAATGGCAAAGTGACCGACAAGAGCGGAGCTGTCGTGCGCGACGCAAAGGCCGTCCTCACGAGTTCTTTTGGCGCAACTCTGACCGTTTCGGTCAGCGACGACGGCGTCTACTCGGTTACAGGTCTTTATCCAGGGACCTACACGTTGACGGTGTCGGCGGGGAGTTTCGCCGACACGGTCTTCGAGAACTTCACCTTGACGCCGGGCAAGAAATTAACGCTCGACGCGACCATGGAAGTGGCGAGCGCCAAACCGGCAGTCGAGGCGGCTGGAGAGCAGGCGCAGCAGGCGGCTGCACCTACGACGAAGAAAATTGCAGGAGACAAGTCCGCCGTCAGCGGAACAGCGACCGACCAAAGCGGTGCCGTCGTCACAGCCGCGAAGGCGGTGTTGATAGGACCGGCGAACGAGAAACATGAAGCGGCAGTTGACGCCAAAGGCGTCTACTCATTTACAGATCTGACGCCCGGAACTTATACCCTGACTGTAACTGCACCTAACTTCGCCCCAAAAGTGTTCGACAATGTCGCGCTCACCGCTGGCTTAGAGCTCGCGCTGGACGCGCCTCTGGAACCCGAGAGCGCAAAGACAGAAGTCAATGTTGAAGAGGGTGGCGTCGACAAAGTGGAGACCGAGAGCGCCAGTGTCTCGGGCACAATCACGCAAAAAGAAGTCGTATCGATCGGTCTGAACGGACGCAATTTCACGCAGTTGATCGCACTTGCTCCTGGTGTAAGCAACCAGACTGGGCAAGATGAAGCGAAGGTTGGAGTCGTGGGCAGCGTGAAGTACAGCGTGAATGGGGGGCGGGTCGAGTACAACACCTTTGAAGTCGACGGCAGCGACGTGTTGAACACCGGGCTAAACGGGGCGGCTGCCACGCTGATGGTTTATCCGAGTCTCGATGCGATTCAAGAAGTAAAAGTTCTAACCTCGAATTATGGTGCCCAATATGGGCGCACAGCATCCGGAACTGTGCAGGTGACGACCAAGTCGGGAACGCCGAAATTTCACGGAAATCTTTACGAGTTCATACGCAACGAAGCCTTCAATTCCCGTAACTTTTTCGACGTCATCTATCAGGCTCCAGCGGCGCCGGGTTCGACTGCTTCAGGTCAGACATTTGGTGATCACGCCCCGTTATATCGGAGGCACGATTTTGGCGGAACAATCGGCGGGCCCCTTTATATCCCAGGAGTTTTCAACACCAAGAAGGATAAAACCTTCTTTTTCTATTCGGAAGAGTTTCGACTGGAGAAGACGCCGACGGAGTATAACCAAGCGGTTCCTGGTTTGAAGGAGCGCGGTCTGATTCTGACAGCGAACGGGGTGCAGCAGAATCTGCAAACTAACCCCGGTACGGGAGTGGTTTACCAGGACTTTGATTTCAGCGATGTCTGCCCGTTGAATGCAGGAACCTTTGTGCGCTCACAGTATCCGGACTGCCCGTCGGTGTCGCCGGGAGGAACTGCTGGAACGCTAATTCCTCTGCCGCACTTGCAAGGTGTCCTCGGTTCGGTTGGCGTTGACAAGAATGCGGCGGCGATCTTGAACTCCAATTTGATCCCGTTGCCGAACGCTCCTTTCGGTTGCAATTTCAGCGTCACGAATTTTGATCCAGCGGCACCCGACCCAACTGATCCGAACCGCTGTTACAACGCCAGTGTTTCGCCTTCCACCTATTGGCGCGAGGAGTTATTCAAGATTGACCACGTTTTCAACGACAAATTTAAAACGTCATTTCGATATGTACACGATGCGTGGGATACTTCGGTTCTGACACCCCAGTGGGGGATTGTCCGGGATACCTTTCCTACTATTCAGAATCGGTTCTTCGGCCCGGGCACAAGCCTGGTCGCACGGTTCACGCACACGATCTCACCGACGTTGCTGAACGACATCGTGGTCAGCTACGTGAACTCGAGGATCACATTAACGGACCAGAATGGTCCGGGCGGCGCGCAGTTTCAACGGAATCCCACGCTCGACCAACCGCTCGTTACTGATCCCTCGGCTCCTGGCCAGTGCAATCCGTTACTCAGTGTCGATCCGGTGACTGGCTTTCCCCAATGCGCCATTGGACACATCTTTAACAACGGCTTTGGCGGCAAGATGCCCGGACTCAACTTCCTGGGAACGAATGCGGCTTATGGCGGAAGAGGGTTTGCCGCTGATCCTTCTTATATGCCGTGGGGACACACGAACCCAACTTACGCGGCTCGAGACGACATAGCCAAGGCGTGGGGCAGACACACATTGCAGTTTGGAGCGCAGTATGTCTACTCCCAACGCAACCAGAACAACAACGCGATCGGGGCGGCATCGGGTGACTTACAGGGGCTTCTAACTTACAGCAACCTGGCGCACAGCACGGGAAACGCCTTCGCCGATTTTCTTGTAGAGTCGGATGCCACCCCTCATGGAATACCCGCCGGCTTTATCCAAAGCTTCACTCAAGATTCGGCAAATCATCGTTATTACCAGCGCTACCAGATTGCCGAGCCGTATTTTCAGGACGACTGGAAGGCTACACCGCGACTCACTCTAAACCTGGGACTGCGAGTAAGTCTGTTTGGAACGTATGGCGAAAAGAATCGGAACGCGTGGAACTGGGAAGCCTCGCGATTCAACGCGACACGATTCGCCGTGGATCCAAGCTATGGGGAACTGCTCGACAAAAGCGCGGGTTCGGCGCCGGTGCCCTTTAATCCGACAACGTTTCAGTTGGATCCAGGAGTGGTAAGCGACTTGGGATTGGTGCGCTGCGGTTTTGATGGAACGCCCTCGAGTTGTATGAAGGGTCATCTGTTCAATCCGGCGCCGCGAATTGGTTTTGCCTGGGATCCCTTTGGTGACGGCAAGACCTCGGTCCGCGGCGGCTACGGCATTTTCTTCGAGCACGGTACCGGGAACGAAGCAAATACGGGATCGCTTGAGGCGAGCGCGCCGGTTGTGCTCAGCATGACGCAGCCGCTGCCGCTGAATTACACCTGTATCGGCAACGTTGGATATGGCGCGGCCTTCGACCCGACAAATAGCGGTTGTGACAGTCCTTTTGGAGGATCGGCGCCACCGAGCGGATCGGTTTTCCCTCTCGACGTTACCTCGATTCCGACCAAAGCCGTTTGGCCCTACGCGCAGCAGTGGAGTTTCGGTGTGCAGCGCGAATTGCGCAGCAACATCGTGCTCAATGTCGCGTACGTCGGAAGCAAGGGAACGCATCTGACGGTAGAGCGTCAGCTGAACCAGTTGGCGCCGCTGCCAGTCAATGAGAATCCGTTTGGCCCGAACGAGCCGTTGACGATTACCGACTGCACTGTGGCAGCGCCGGGGGCAGGGGGGGTCCCCGGCGACGGGACGACGGCGTTTCTGTTGCAGAATGGCACACAGATTACCCCGCAAAACCCGGCATACGTACATTTGCAGGCGGCGTGTACGAATCCAAATATTCCCAATGTGAATTCTCTGGCGGGCCGACCTTATCCAGGTCTGGGCAGAGTCTTGTCGTTGCAAAACGTGGCGGATTCGAGCTATCACGCGATGCAGACAACGATACGGCGTACGAGCGGACCACTTACGGTTGGGCTCTCGTATTCCTACAGCCACTCGATCGATGATGCCTCGGACCGAAGCGATCCTGTGCTGGTGAATTCTTACGATTTGCGCGAGAACAAGGCGAGTTCGAATTTCGATGAACGGCACTTGATCAATGTCAGCTACGTGTATCAGCTTCCGCTTAAGGATTTTCCGAAGCGCTTCGCGGACTGGGGCAACGAAAGAAAGCCGAGTGATCCCGACTCGGTTAAGTCCCATTGCTGCTCAGATCTTGAGAACAAGTTTCTCGACGGATGGGAACTTTCCGGCGTGACACTGATGCAGTCGGGCACGCCGTACACGGTGATTAATAGTGCCGGTAACACCGGAATTTCTCTGACGGACAATGCTGGAGTTTCCAGCGGCCTGGGTGTCGCCGCGTCATACCCCGACATCGCAAAGGGGCTGCCGACGCCTTTGAATAACGCGGAAAGTTTCGGACCGTTGCTGACAAATCCTTCGCAGTTTGTTGCGCCACGCGGGCTTACCTTCGGCGATGCCGGGCGGAATTACCTGAACAATCCCGGACGGCTGAATTTCGACGTGGCATTGCTGAAGCATTTCAAGATACGGGAATCGGGCGTACTTGAATTCCGCGCGGAGGCTTTCAACGTCCTGAACCATACTCAGTTCCGCGTCTATGATCCGGACAACCCGGGCAGCAGTGGGAACAACGTTGTGAGTTGCTATGCCGGCCCGCAGTATTCGGCGGGATTCAAAGGGGCTGGCGGCGACTGCGTTACAGGAGCGTCTTTTCTGCATCCGCTCGACGCGCACCGTCCACGCACGATTCAGTTCGGTTTGAAATTGGCTTTCTAAGATGCAACTGTTCAACGCCATGGTGACTACAAATAAGAGACGGACGCAACGCAACGGAAGTCGCTGCCGCGATCTCACGACCTTATGTTTCTACGGATGTTTGCTCGCGGTGCTACTTGCGGGAGCGACGATGATGTCTTCGTGTGGAGGTGGTAGCACTTCCAATCCGCCCCAGGACCTGTCAATAGCCGGTAACTGGCAGTTCACGATGGCGCCTCCCTCCGATGGTTCGTTTTTCGGTGGACTGGAGGGCGGATTTCTTTTGCAAACGATCGGAGCGGTGAAGGGCTCCGCCAATTATGCCATCTCTCTGACCGACCTTCTGGTGCCGTGCAGCACGGGGTCGGCTGCGATCACAGGAACTTTTAACAATCAGGCGATAAGCCTTACGGCGGTCGCGGGCACGCAGACTTTTACGCTCTCAGGAACGCTAAGTGTGGATGGCTTGTCGATGGCGGGCACGTACGACTCGACAGCAGGGACGGCCGGGAACGGATCTCCCTGCGGGACGGCACAGACGGGCTTGCAATGGAGTGCAATTTCTGTGCCGCCAGTCGAAGGCTCGATCCTGGGAACTTTTCACAGTGCGGGCGGGGCGGCGGGACTAAGTGAACAAGAATTTCTCGTTTCGGGCGCACTCAACCAAGCCGACAATACAGGCGCGAGTAGCGCAGCGATAACTGGTAATGTGAGTTTTGTTAACGTGCTGACTAATAAAAGTGACTATCCTTGTTTTGCAAGTGCCTCGGTAACTGGTCAAGTCAGCGGTAACGTGACTACATTGCAACTTGTGGGAAGTGACGGAACGGAGTGGGGCTTCATCGGCGAACCCCTTGGTTCTTTGGGAGGAACTGGTGTAAGTCCTGTGACGGTTCAATCTGTGAACGGCGGGTATTTGTTACGGGGGCCCGGATCGACTTATTTAGTGGCGACAGCCTCTTGCGCAGGCAGCCTTAGCAGCACAAGCGCGTCTGGGGACTTCGGGAACATCTGTCTTGCGTTGAACGGAGCAAGCGCCTGCCAGGAACCGATAACTCTGGCTCCGTCGTATCTTAGTTTTTCGTCGCAAGTGATTGGGGCGCCAGCAACCACGCAAGTAATCACATTGACCGACGTCTCGGCATCGTCCTTAAACTTAACCTTAAATCTAACGAACATTAGCGGTGCGCTCAATTTTACGGAAACCGACACTTGCGGCGCGAACGGCTTGCCGTCGGAAGGGCAGCCCTTCCAGATGATCGCGACGCAATTCTGCGCCGTCAGCATTACTTTCCAGCCGCTTGAGATCTGCGCGCCAGGAACGCCGCCTGATAAGTGTCCAGCGCCGCTGACCGCGACACTGACCGTGACAGATCCCAATGACGGGACGATTGTTTCGGTGCCGATTACTGGCTCGGCAACCAGCGGCGATGCTGTTGTGGGTCCTGCGTATGAATTCGGCGCGGATATGGATGCGTACAGGGCTAGTGGTTACGAGGGTGCGGAGCGTCATGCTGAGACTTACTAAGGAGCGAAGTTCGCGGCGCGTCAAGAAGGCGTTTTTCTTGCCGTTTGTGGCTGTGGTTTCGATGTTTTCAGCTTGCGGAGGGAACGGCTCTTCTGGTGGATCACAACAGGGCCTCTCGCTCTCGGGCAACTGGCAGTTCACGATGGCATCGCAGAGCGACGGAAATCCGGGCGATCCGACTTTCAGCGGAGGGCTGCAGGGCGGATTCCTGCTGACGCAAAATAGCGCGACGGCGGGACAAGCTGTGTATTCGATTAGTTCGTCAGCAGCCTCTGCGTCGGGGCCATGCAACGGCGGTTCGGCTCCGCTATCGGTGACGAGCAGCGGCCAGACCGTGACGATCAACGCGACTGCCGGTAGCCAAAGTTTTGTTCTAACCGGGGCGTTGAGTTCGGATGGCTCGACGATGTCGGGATCTTATACATCGACTGCGGGCACGGCATCCGACGGCTCGGTTTGCGGATATGCCGAAACCGGGCTCTCGTGGAGCGCGGTTTCGGTGCCGCCACTTACGGGAGCGATTCAGGGAAGTTTTCACAGTACGGGTGGGAGTTTTGGTCTGGCGAATCAGGATTTCGCCTTAGTCTCGGGCACTGTGACGCAAGGCGAAAATATAGGCGCGAGCAGTGCGACCGTAACGGGGACGTTGAGTTTTCAGGATCCGCTGACTTTGTTGAGCGTCTATCCTTGTTTTCCTCTGGCATCGCTGACCGGAACCGTTAGCGGCAACTCGGTGATCCTCCAACTTATCGGCACCGACGGATCGAATCTGGGGCAGATCGGTGAGCCGGCTGGCGCGCAGTTTCTAGGAGCCACGGGGCTGAGTCCGGTGACTTACGACTCCGCGCAAGCGGGCGGCAATATCCTGCATGGAGTCGGGCCGTCGTATCTGGTGGCATCGAAAAGTTGCGGAGGCAGTTTGGGGAGTACGACTACCGCAGGCGACTTTGGCAATATCTGTCTGTCGGTGGGGAGCGGAACAGCGTGCCAACAGCCGATTACTCTGACGCCCGCATTCCTGGCATTCCCGACGCAGGTGCTTGGCGCAGCCGCGAGTTCGCAGACAATTACGCTTGCCAATAACACGAGCGCGACGCTCAGTCCGCTAACTCTAAGTTTTAATAACGAGGGCGACAACACGTTCGGTGGACAAAGCGACTTCAACGGGTTGCCCAGTTTCACCGAGCAAGATAACTGTGCAGCCTCCCCGGGCACGAATTTTTCCCTCACGGCCGGGCAATCTTGCTCGATTACTGTAACCTTCACACCGCAGGAGAGCTGTCCGTGGCTGCCGTTCGGAGCGCCGCCGACGATCTCGGGCGCGGCGCCCGAATGGTGTCCACTCCCGCAGAGCGCGCTGGTGACGGTCCACAGCCCAACCAGTCCAGACAGCGATACTGCATTTACGGTGCCCTCGACCGGAGTGGCACAGAGCGCGCTTCAGCCTTCGGTACACGAACTCGATTTCGGGGCGGAAGAACAGGTGAATCCTCCTGAGGCAAGTGTGCCCCAGACGCTCTCGTTCACGAACGTCAGCAGCTCTCCAGTGCAAATTTTGGGACAGGCAGCTTGTACCAATCCGCTGCACGGGCAGAATCTGCTGCCTCATCCCTTATTGGCCAACAGTCCGGTCGCCGGGTTGCAGGTGGTGAGCAACGGATCGGGCAGTCTTCCGATTACAGCCAACGGAGACACCATCAATTACAACTGCGACAGTGACGCTAGCACTAAGTTGCCGAACTTCCAGATTTCTGAAGACACATGCACCGGAAGTCTGCTGGCTGCGCAAGCGTCCTGCAGTCTTCAGATCACCTATGTGCCGCAGCCGAAGACCAACGTCGGCAACGGACTGGATTATTTTCTCGAACTGAATACCGTACAGTGTTCGGGCGCGGTCACGACAGACTGCGAGATCGATAGCGGACGATTCCCGGTGGAACTGCGTTCGAATTCAACGAGTCCCTTGCGCATGACGCCTGGGGCAGGACTGGACTTTGGGAATCAGACGCAGGGTAAGAGCAGCGCACCCTTGACCATCACGCTGCTCAACGATCCGAATCTCGCGACCACGCAAACGGTCACATTCATCGGCAAGATCACCGCCAGTGGCAGTTATTCCGAGACCGACGATTGTCCGATCAGCCTGGCGCCGGGCAGCAGTTGCACCTTGACGGTAACTTTCAAGCCCAGTGTCACAGGCTTTATTCCCGGAACTCTCACGATCAATTATCAGCAGGAACCGTTGAACCTGCCGCAGGTGGTGTACCTGCGCGGGACAGGGCAATAGGTCCCGGTGCAATAAGTGATGCAGCTCAATTTCAGGAGGTCGGCGGTGGCGATGCGACGATGGGTTCTGATTCTTCTGGCGGCGGCGATGACGTTATTTCTTGCCGGATGCGGAGGAAGCACCGCGAACGTGCAGAATCCTCCACCTCCGCCGCCGCAGAACGTGACGATTGCCTTTCAACCGGAGCCTGGCGCGTCGCTCAGTGTGGGATCCAGTGAAAGCGTAACCGCTGTCGTGACCAACGATCCTGACAGCGAAGGAGTGAGTTGGGAGTTGACCTGCCAGCTAGATCCAAAAAATCAACATGGTTTGTGCGGCACACTGAGTAGTCCGCACACCGCCAGTGGAAGCCCGGTCACCTACACCGCGCCGGCTACTATCACTACGAACAGCACAGTAGTTGAGATCGTGGCCTTGTCGACCTACAGTCAGTCGCAAAATGTGGTGGCCCCGGTGACGATCGGTTCCTTCAATGGCAGTTTGCAGGCGGGGAACTATGTATTGCAACTGCAGGGCGTCGATGGCTTTTCTGTGCCGTATCAGTTCGCGGGCGTGATCACCGTTGACGGACAAGGAGGCGTGACCGGCGGCGAGCAAACACTCAATTCGAGTGGGATCTCTGACCACGCCACCATCCTGAACACGAGCAGCTACTTTCTGGGCGGCGACGGCAGGGGAACGATCACCTTGAATTGGAGTGACAGTAGCAGTAACACGGGCACAGAAATTTTCAGCTTTGTCTTCCTCAGCAATTCGCAGAATCCCGAAGCGTTGGTATCGCAGATCGGATTGGATACTACCGGGTTTTCCGCCACTGGGACCATGGATCTGCAACAGACTACGATCGCAGCGCCATCGGGCAGCTACGTCTTCGCCATGACGGGAACCGATGTCGTCGACAGCCAAGCCCTGGCTTTCGGCGGGGTGTTAGACATAGCGTCGGGGCAGACCGCGATCTCCGGTGTCACCGACGAGTTCATCGGAGAAAAGCAGAAGATCAGCGATGGATCGTTCGACGCAGGCTCGCAGGTAAGTTCGGGACCCGACGCCTTCGGCCAAGTCACACTCAAACTCATCGGTTATCTCGATGGCATCCACTCTAAAGCAGTGACGGCCAGCTTGACGGGCTATATCGTGGACTCCGGTCGTATAGAGCTAATCGAGAGCGATAACACCGCGACAACAAGCGGCTTTGCCTCGACCGGTGGCGTCGCCATCGCCCAAGCCCAGGGGACGTACGGCACGTTTGGCAATGGATCGCTGTCGGGAAGCTACACGTTTGGAATTACGGGCGTTGACCTTTACCAGAGCAATCTGGTTCCAGCGACGTTGACTTCGGCCGGTTTATTTACCGCCGATGGTCAAGCCGACGGAGCGCTGACCAGCGGATTCACAGACACATTTCTTCAGCTCAACTGCGTTCAGCAAAGCTGCAAGGCAGGAGAGATGATCCCGGGAGCACAGATCAGTTCGGCATTTACCGGCAGTTACGCCGTCGATTCCTTGAGTGCTTCCTGCGGCGCCGACAGTGGAACGGTGGTGAGCGGAACTGGCCGCGCCTGCCTTACGCCGGCCAATTTTAGTCCCGCGCCGAATCCCGGTTATAGTCCTCAGCTGTTTTTTTATCTAACGGGCCTCAGCGGATCGAGTCAGCCTGCGGCGCTCGTGCTTGGCCTCGGTGCAACTGGAACCTCCCCAAATCTGCATTATCCATGGATCGGATCCGGCCTGGCGTACGCGCAAACGGCTGCGATCCCAGCTTTCAGCGGCCTCTACGGAGCGAGTTTCACGCAGGAAAATGGCAGTGAAACGGACGGCACGGCCCAGATGACGGTGAACCCCGGCAACACGCCGCCTCTGTCCGGTACTGCTGACGCGAGCTTTCAGCTCGGAAACGGCTTCTTCGGCACCTTCGGTACTGCAACATCCGACAACCTGCCGGGTACTCTCTACGCCAATCCCGAAGCGCCGATCGCCAGTGTTTTCACCAATCAGATTGCGGTGGATTACTACGCTATCGATTCGAATCAAGGCTTCTTCGTCGAAACAGACTTGATTACCGGACCGTACCAGACGGGGCAAGTAACGCTGGGGTACTACGCAACCCAGTGCCAAGTGACCGTGCCTCCCACCAACTGTCCGACAACGCCAGAGGTCCGGAAGGGCAAGCTCAAGCGAAAATAGGCTGCGATTTCTTCAGCGCACACATGGAATTCGAAAGGCCGCGAAGAGCCGACTCTGCCCGTCTTACAGGGTCTTTCTAGGTGTTGCGCGTGCGCAGCGCACGTCCGTAACGCTTGATTCGTTACTCAAAAAGTGCAGATGCTTGCACCCGCGGCTTCACCTCGCCTTCGTTCCCGACCACTAACCCTCCCCTTCCCAGATACTTAGCCCTCAGGGGTCAGATGGTTTACCGGATGCACTATTTCTTAAGGAAGCCCGGAGCTCACGGGCGAGTTCGGGGGCCCATCTTGACCGTTATTTACAGCTCGCAAACCGCAGCTCCGAAGATGCAATCGCGGCCGGTAGCCATTTTGCCGCTCCTGGTGATTCTTTTCATCGTTTCGTACGGCATCCTGACCATGCTGGTTTTCGAGCAGGGGCAGACGATCGAGTCGCAACGAAGTCTGATCCGGGAGATGTTGAAAGACAGCACGCAATTAGCGGCTCTGAAAGACAAAATTGCGCGCGATGCGAATAACCATGTTCAGAGCAAAACTGCGACGCCAGCCGACCAGCCCAGCAGCGATTCGCCTGCTCCTGCGGCTGGAGCGAAGGCATCGAACAAGGGAACCAAGCTTCCGGGCAAGTCGGCTCGTTCGATGAAGGTGGTACCAGAGAAGCCGGCAGCCGATTTGGAAGATGTGCGGCGCTCGACTCGAGTCATCTAGGAAGAACCAGGCGTCGTTATCGAGCAATCGTTTTGCTGGCGCTAGTAGTAAAGACCCGAAAAGGGCATTGCGCTCGAGGCAAAAGAATTGCTCCTGGGGGAAAAGAATTTTGCAAAAAGCGGCGAGCATTTCGGCCGTGATGCAGACGAGACCCTAATCATGAAGACCCTAGCTCTGGCGTTAGTCCTTTCACTGCCCGTCCCAAAAGTCACGCCTCCCGCTTCCCTTATTCCGATTGCAAGCCAGCAGACAGCAAAACGGAAGGGCGGACAATGGTACTTTGCGGCGAACGGGCACGCCGTGTACTGCTACGGTCCGGTGATGACCATGCCGCAAGCGCAAGGTGGATTGCTAAAAGTTGCAACTTTTTGTCGTGGCGATCGCACGATGGTCCCGCTGAAAGACTGAGACAAAGTAATTTCCGCAAATCGCTTGACTTGCCGACGTGTCTCCACCAGAATTCATTGCAAGCTGATGTAGTGTCTCGTGAACCCTCCCGTTTCCCCTGTCGGTAACAGGGTTTTTCAAAACAATCTTTCAGGAGCAAGTCAAACTATGAACAAGCGTTTTGCGGTCGGTGTGATTAGTGCGTCCCTTGCGCTGGCGAGTGCCAGCGTCGCCTTTGCCCAAGAAGCCAAGTATCCAGAAATTCTGGATGCGAAGCCGATGTTCGCCGTGCTTCCGAACCATCCGGAGCTGGCGCCAAAATCGAATCCGACCACTCTCGTGCAGTGGAATGGCACTTTCACAGACATCACGAAGAAGACGATCACGTTCACGATGATCGGCACCGACCCGACCAGCACGAATACCAGCACAACGGTGCCGGTGTATATCATCCCAGTAAAGATGAAGTACCCAAAGGCGAACGGAAACGCAACCTTCGATCCGAAGAATCACGTGCTCGCAAACGGAAAAACGGTGATCAACAACATCATCGCTTCACCTCTATTCGACGCGGGTTTGGATTTCACACAGGGCGGCACCGATCTCGGAACCACGCAATACGAAGACGCTTTTCAGCGCGGCAACTTCTGGTCTACGGTAGCGAGCAACAGTGGCTATCACGTGCTGTTGGGAAATCCCGTTGTTCTGCCGGAGAAAACGATCACAGTTTCGTCGTCGACTCTAGGCACCGTAATCTCCAACCCATTCGGAAGCGGCATCGTCGGCACCTACGATATCAACTCCTTCGACACCCAACTGCAAACCTGGATTACGGCCCAGAAGAAAATTACTCCGGGCGTTCTGCCGATTTTCATCACCTATGACATCTTCCTGACTTCAGGCGGATGCTGCATCGGCGGTTATCACAGCGCGAACGGCGCTCAGCCTTCTGGCCAGACCTACTCGGTCTCCACCTACGTGGATAGCCCGGGTTCGTTCTCGCAGGATGTTTCGGCTTTGTCGCACGAACTTGGTGAGTGGATGGACGATCCGTTTGTCGACAACCACGTCGACTGCCGCGACAACAGCATTCTCGAAGTTGGCGACCCGCTCGAAGGGACCGCGAACTACGGAGGGTATCCGTATACGCTAAACGGGTTCACCTACAACCTGCAATCGCTGGTATTCCTGGGATACTTCGGTGCTCCGCCATCGACGTCGGTCCATAGCTGGCTGGCGTTCCAGAATGACGAAGCGCATGTTTGCCCGGGCCAGTAAGGTCGGTTGAACTGTTTTTGTGAAATGGCCCGTCCCGCAGGGGACGGGCTTTTTTCGTTGCGGCGATTTGACGGAGTTAGCGTTCCGAGGGAACACTCGTCTTTATTGCCTCACACGATTGCCTCACACGGCGCGCTCGCGCCTCGCGTTTGCTATTCTTATCCGCGATGTCCCTTCCATTCGATCTTGAAGTTCGCCGGGCGCTTGCCGCCCGCATTCGCTACTACAACGAAATGGGAATTTACGATTTTTACCGGCGCCCGTCGAACCCTGCGGTGCAGGTAATCGAGGAGACGAGAGTTAACCAGGATGGAACTGCCCAGCCTTGCATATTTGATTCAGGAGAAGACATGACCCGGAGGAAGTCCGCTGCGAGTGCGACGCTGGTTGTTGAAGACAGCCCTCTCGAGGCCATTACATTGCACCCCGAGCAGAGCGTCACCGACCCGGTGAAGGCGCTGAAGATCATTCGCGAGGACTTGGGCGAGTGCACGCGCTGTCCGCTCCACAATCAAGGACGGAAGCAGATCGTATTTGGCGTCGGCGATCCGAAGGCGGAGTTGATGTTTGTCGGCGAGGGGCCGGGTGCGGACGAAGATGAACAGGGCGAGCCGTTTGTGGGAAGATCTGGACAACTGCTCACCAACATGATCAAGGCAATGGGCATTGCCCGCGAACAGGTTTACATCGCGAACATCGTGAAGTGCCGTCCTCCGGGAAATCGGCAACCGGAGCGGGAGGAGTGCGCGCCTTGCTCTCCGTTTCTGATGCGGCAGATCGCAGTGGTCAAGCCAAAGGTCATTGTGGCCCTTGGCGCCACTGCGGCGAAGACACTACTGGCGATGAATGCCTCAATGATTCAATTGCGCGGCCGCTTCTATGACTTCAAGCCGCCCGGCATTCGGAGCATCGACCCCGAGTGGGATGGCTGCAAGCTCGCGGTCACCTACCATCCAGCATTCCTGTTGCGCGATCCGCGGCAGAAAGGCGAGGCGTGGAAAGATTTGCAGATGGTGATGAAAGAGCTGGGGATGAAGGCGCCGAAAGCGGCCACTTAGACCTTGTAGGTGGGACTACCTTCTGCAATCCGGGCGGCGAGTAGATTGTAGGGGTCCTTCGACTCCGCAGAACATTCGCTTCGCGATCGTTCTGCTACGCTCAGGATGACAGGTCGAAAGTGTTTTCACTCTACTTTGCATGCCCCTCTTCTGCGACGTCGCCCTTGCCGTACCGCTGGACATGGTGTTCACTTACTCCGTTCCGCCTGGGATGGAGCCGGTCGTAGGTGGGCGTGTGCTCGTGCCGTTTCGACAGCAGCGGCTGTCGGGGATCGTGGTGGAACTGCATGATCGTCCGCCGCAAGGGAGTGCTGCGAGAGTTCAGATCAAGAAAGTAATCGAGGCGCTCGACTTGTCACCCGTCCTCGACGAACAGCTTCTAAAACTTGGCAAGTGGATCGCCGATTATTATCTCGCTCCGATCGGCGAAGTGTTTCGGACCATGCTGCCGCTTTCGGCCGAATTCAAGCGAACAATTTCGTATCGCATCACCGACACCGGGCGCATGGCTTTGCATCTGGCTGGGGAGTCGGGCTCTCCTGCGCGATCGAAGCGTACTCCTGAGCAGCAGTTGGTCGAGTTTCGCATACTCGATTATCTGGGCGAGCGCGAGAGTGTCCGTGAAGGGAGTTTGCGGGCAGCGACTCGCGTCTCACGCGCTCTCTTGGCGGGGATGGTGCGCAAGAAGTGGATTGCGCGCGAGGATTTGTCGGCGGCGCAGGATGCGGCACGACTGGTGAAGGTCGCGGTACTTGTGGGAGCGGAGGCTGCCGAGCTTCGCTCGGCTTGGACGGGCGACGGCGCCCGTCCCCACACGAGCACGGCTGCAACTGCCAAGAAACTCAATGTCAATCAGCGGACTTTGATTGAGACGCTGGCAGCTGCGGGCGGCCGGCTGCCAGTCGAGAACTTGCGCGAACTCGATGTGCCGCGAACTACGCTCGGCACGCTGGTGCGGCGCGGCTTGATTGAACTGGTGGACGAGCCGCAAGACTTCACGGCTTCAAAGCTGAAACCGCGACAATCTCCTTTTGAATTCGAGTTCAGCGACGCGCAAAAGGCGGCGTTGGCGCAGATTGGCGACGCGGTTGCCGCTGGCAGATTTGCGGGACTGTTATTGCACGGCATCACGGGATCCGGAAAAACTGCGGTCTATCTCGCGTGCATGCGCCAAGTGCTGGACGCGGGCCGCTCGTCGATCTTGCTGGTACCCGAAATCGGCCTGACTCCTGCTGTCGCGGCGGACTTGCACCAGGTGTTTGGCGACGAAGTAGCGATCCTGCACTCGGGGTTATCGAATGCCGAACGGGCTGAGCAGTGGCATCGAATCCGTCGCGGCGAGGCGCGAGTAGTGGCCGGCACGCGGTCGGCGGTGTTTGCTCCCGTCAGCGATCTGGCGTTGGTGATCGTCGATGAAGAGCAGGATTCTTCGTACAAACAGGAGGAGACTCCGCGTTATCACGCGCGCGACGTTGCCGTGATGCGAGCGAAGATGGCGGGAGCTGCGGTCGTGTTGGGATCGGCGACGCCGTCACTCGAGTCTTATTACAACGCCAAGAAAAATAAATATGCGCTCGTGGAACTGCCAGATCGCGTCGAGAAACGCCCGCTGCCCGAAGTGGAGATCGTCGACATGCGGAAAGAGTTTCAGGAGACGGGGCAGGAACAAGTGATCTCACGGAAGCTGGCGGAGGAGATTCGGGGGCGGCTGGAGAAAAAAGAGCAGGTGATGGTGCTGCTGAACCGGCGCGGATATTCTCCGGTGGTACTGTGCCGCGCTTGCGGAAAAACCTTGCAGTGCGAAAACTGCGCCGTGTCGATGACGCACCACAAGCGCGAGCACAAGATGGAATGCCACTACTGCGGCCACGTCGCGAAGATTCCGGAAAAATGCGCCCATTGCGGCAGCGAGTACGTTTATTTTGTCGGGACGGGCTCAGAGAAGCTCGAGGAATTGCTGCATGGCATGTTCCCTCAAGCGCGCATCGGCCGCTTGGATCGCGACACGGTGCGCGGGCGTGAGGACTTCGAACACGCGCTCAACGCATTAAACGAAGGCGCGCTTGACATGCTGGTCGGCACGCAGATGATCGCCAAAGGACATGACATCCACGGCGTGACGCTGGTTGGAGTGGTTGGGGCCGACATGGCTCTGGGCCTGCCCGATTTTCGCGCTGCCGAGAGAACATTCCAGTTACTCACGCAAGTGGCAGGCCGCGCAGGGAGGGGAAATTCGCCGGGGAAGGTAATTCTGCAAACCTATTTTCAGGATCACTATGCGGTCCAGTTCGCGGCACGCCACGATTTTGCCGGATTCTACGATAAAGAGCTGCAGTTTCGCGCCTGGATGCATTATCCGCCATATAGCGCCATTGCGAATGTGCTGATTCGCAGCGAGAAGTTAGATGAGGCGCTGGCCTGGTCCGGCGAACTGGGGCGCTGGTTTGAGAAGACGCGCCATGAAGGGATTCGTGTGCTGGGTCCGGCGGCGGCTCCCATTACGCGATTGAAGCGCGATTATCGCTTTCACTTTATTTTGAAGTCGCCGAGCCGCGAAAAAATGAATGCGCTCTTGCGCGGGATGCTAGCCGAAGCGGCAGCGCGGAAGATTCCGCGGACGCAGGTCATTGTGGATGTGGACGCGGTGTGGTTGATGTGAAAAAAACGGCTGTTGGCTTCTGGCTCTTGGCTAAGACCTTTTGATCGATAGATTACTTCCGGTGAAGAAATTGGCGACTCTCGTTGCCAAGATAATGCAGCGCGTCCCGGCTACTTTGGCGAATCCCCGGTCCAAGTTCTTGCCAGACATCGCGGCCCGAGCTGTTGGTGAATGGAGCGGGCGTGAATGTTAAGACCAGCATTAACGCGGCACAGAGAGCGATGGGACGGCGCCAGCCGGAGACATCTGGATACTTCGGAACGCGCGGATGGCGAATGGTCAAAGAGAGAAGCACGGCCCAGAGGAACCATCCGGTCCATAAATATTTGCCCAGAGGCAGCATGACCAAGATCGTGGCCCGAGAGATCCAACGATGCCAGCGTGGCAAGATCGAGAACACAATGTGGCCGCCGTCGAGTTGTCCTCCGGGAAGCAGGTTTAAGGAAGTCGCAAACATTCCGACCCATGCAGCGGCGGCGATGGGATGGAGCGAGAGCACCGCAAGCGGCAGACCAATATGCAGTAAC
>Ga0182012_10000549_pt1 | contig 41591 bp, 30 predicted proteins | sample 612S2SmetaG_FD_120486 | JGI IMG/M metagenome (GOLD analysis project Ga0182012, IMG submission 120486) | Permafrost microbial communities from Stordalen Mire, Sweden - 612S2S metaG | ecosystem: Environmental > Terrestrial > Soil > Wetlands > Permafrost | place: Sweden: Stordalen | collected... | reverse complement strand
GTTTGACCGGTACGGGCAGTGTCACGATCGATGCTGGCGGGACGCTGGAAGTAGAGGGCGCTCTTGCCAATGCCGTGAACTTTGCCGGCGGGGTAGGCACGCTGCAACTGGACGTCGGCGCCAGCCTGACCGGTACTTTGTCCGGCCTGGCGCTCGGCGACGCCATCGACTTCGCCGACGCCACCATCACCAATGCCGTCGTCAACGGCGACGTGCTCACCGTCACGCTGGCCGGCGGACAATCCGAGAGCATCACGCTGGCAGGCCCGCTGCCCTCGACCGATTCATTGAGCATCCAGCTCGACGGCCATGGCGGCGACGAACTCGTTGTCGTGAAAGAGCTGGCCAGCGACGTCGCGATTGAAGCCGGTCAGACGCTGACGCTGGATGATGTCACGGTAACGGGCACGTTGTTCAACTTCTTCGGCTTCGGCGACACCCTGAAGCTCAGCCAGCCGTCGAGCTTCAATGGAACCATCGCCGGGCTGGCCAGCGGCGATGCGATCGATCTCACCTCCGTCGCCTATGCCTCGAACGATTATGCGGTCTGGACCCAGACCACCACGATGAACGGCGGCACGGGGACCTTGCAGATCTACAACGGCGCCAATGTGCTGCAGACGACCTTGGATCTCATCGGCCTCTATTCCCCGGGCGATTTCACGCTGGCGGCCGACGGGTCGCACGGCACCAACGTCAACATCGGCGACGTGAATATCAATCACGTCTCGTTCTTTGGCGGAACCATCAATACCAATGGTGTTTATACGCCGCAGATCCTCAATGGCGGCAGTTCGCTTCAATTGACAAATGGCAACGGTGGCGAGGCGGGGAGCTGGTTCGCCAACGCCACCTATTCGATTGCGAGCTTCACGGCGTCGTTCGACTATCAAGCCATCGTGGGCTCATCTCCGGCGGACGGACTGGCCTTCATCCTGCAGAACTCCGCTGCCGGCGTTCATGCGCTGGGGGCGGCCGGCGGCAATCTCGGCTATGACGGCATTAGTCCCAGCGCGGCGATCGAATTCAATTTGTATCCAACTTACGGGCAGGGTACCGCTTTCGAGACAGACGGTCTTACCGGCATCGCTGGCTCGATCTATCAGTCGACCGGCAACGTCGATTTCGCGGCCGGCGACCCCATGCAGGTCGTTGTCTCCTACAACGGCTCCCTCTCCGTTCTGACGGAGACATTGACCGACCTCACTTCTGGCGCGACTTACACGGTAGAATATACGGATGTCGATCTGACGTCGGATTTGGGTGGCAGCACCGCCTATGTCGGCTTCTCGGCCGGCACCGGCGCTTCCGTTTCGACGCAGACGGTCAGCAATTTTACCTTCACCAACTCGTCGACGGATGACTGGCTGGGAGCCACCTGCAGTTGGACGGATTCCACTTTTTGGAGCCTCGGCCTGCTACCCTATGCCGGTTCAACCGTGGTCATCGCCAGCGGCGGCAATCCTCAGATCGAAAGCGGGAGCGTCACGCTCGACGGCATCGCTGTGCAAAACGGTGGTGAAATCGATGTTGGGGTGACATCGGGCGCTATTCTTTTCCTCGAGGACGGCAGCACGATCACCGGCGGCACGCTGTCGATTGGAGCCGGTAGCACACTGGAGATAGCCCAGGGCTCCAATGGCGTGGGCGCCACGCTGGATGACGTCCATGTCAGCGGTGACGGCACGATCTATATCGGAACCGGGAATCCGACCCTGAAAGTCGGAGACGGAACGACGATAGCTGGAGCCTCGCTGTCGGTTGGCAGTAGCGGGACACTCGAAAATGTGTCCGGCACCAGCATCGTTTATGCTGCCGTCAGCAACTCCGGCGGTACCGTCGAAGCCAAGGCCGGCACGCTCGATCTTGCTGGCGGGCTGAGCGGGGCCGGTACGGTGATCGTCGATGCCGGTGCGACGCTTGAGATAGTCGGCGCGGACGGGCAAACCATCACGTTCTCGGGCGGCACCGGGACGTTGCAGCTCGACAGTACGGACCTCGGCTTTACCGGAACGATCGCGGGTCTGTCGTCGATCGGCGGTACGTTCAAGATCACCGGGACCGGCGACATCACCACTACAAGCGGCGACGCGATTGATTTTACTGCGACCGGCGGGACGGCCGCGAGCCCAGCCGACATTATGATCACGCCGGCTGGCGCCATCACCGGCGCTGCCAATGGCATCGTGGTTATCCAGAACGGCGCCGGCGATATCACGCTCGAACCTTCCGACAACGTTATCGGCCATGGCGGCGACGGTATCATCGCCGAGGATGGAACGACTGGAACCGGCAACATCATCGTGAGCGATGCGGTCAGCGTTACAGGAACAGGTTCGGGATCAATCGGGCTGCTCGCGGAGAATCTCAATTCCGCTAACGACGGCAATATAACGATCTCGCAATTGGGCGGCGCGAACGGCGGCTACGATGGGATCGAAGCCCTGACAGAAGGTAACGGCAGTATCACGGTGGAGGCCGCGGGAACGTTCGACGCGACGCTTCAATTCGGCATCCGAGCCGCGAGCTACGGTACCGGGAATATCTCGGTTGCCACGGATGCTGGCAGCATCGTCAATTCCGGAGGGTCGGGCATCAGCGCCGCCAACTTCGATTCGGCGGTCGCGGTTTCGGCCAACAGCACGATCACAGTGACGGCCTACGGCGCCATCTACTCTGGAACTACCGTCAATCTCACCGGCACGGCTCCGGCTGGCATCCTCGCTGGGTATTATGGAGCGCCCCCAGTGTTTGGGATTAGCGCTCCCGGCAACCCCAACGTCAACGGCACCGTCGTTATCAACAACTATGCCAATATCACCGCAGCGGCGGGCTATGGCATCGACGGCTATAACAACGGCAACGGCGACGTCACGGTGAACGACGAAGCGGGGACCTCGGTTTCCGGCGCGCAATATGGCGTTGCCGCCACTGCAGAGAGCGGCGGCACCGGCGATGTCGCCGTGAATGTTGGCGCGAATGCCACGATCTCGGCGGGGTCGATCTACGGGATTCAAGCCCACAACGACGACGCTGGGAACGTCGACGTGAACCTTGCAGCCGACGTCGCGATTACAAGCGGCTCCAGCGGAATCTCTGCCGGAAGCAATAATATAGGCGACGTCACGGTTTCGATGTCGGCCGGCGACGTTATCCATTCCGGAAGCACCGGCCTTGACGTAAACGATCAGGCAACTTCCGCCTCGCCCACCGCGACCATCAGCCTGACAGTAAATGCCGCCGGGACGATCAACTCCGGCTCAGCGCAAACGCCCTACGGCGGCAATCCGTTCGGCATCAATGCCGGCTATTCCGGCACCGGCGTCGACGACAACGTCACCGTCAACAGCAACGCGACCATCGTGGCGGCCTCGGGCTTCGGCATCAATACCTACAATTCCGGAATCGGCAATGTGACGGTTTCGACCGGCATCGCGTCCTCGATTACCTCGACGTCCATTGGAATTGAGGCCGGCGGAACCGGGGGCGGGAATACCTTCGTTACCAATGACGGAACGGTGAGCGGTGGTTCGACGGGCATTAATGCCATGGCGAGCTTCGCCGGCAACATTACTGTGATCAACAACGGGCAGGTCACGGGCGACACCAGTGCCGGCATCAATGTCTATCAGGGCAATATCGATGCCATTGGCTCTACCACGCTCGTCAACACCGGGACGGTCGTCTCGACGAACTATATTGCAATCACCGTCGACGAGAACGCCACCGGTATAGCCACGATCGATAACTCGGGAACGATCGGCTCCATGGTGGCAGCGTCCGCCACCGCCATCTCCGAGATCGGCGGCAATATCGCGCTCAACAATACCGGCGTGATCGACGGGTCGCTGTACATCGCCAATGGCACATTCAGCAACGAAACCGGGGGCATCTGGAACGTCGCCGGCCTGAGCGGGTTCGGCCAGCAATCCTCCACCGGCGTGGTCGAGGCCTTTAAGATCGATAACGCCGGGAGCATCGACTTGTCCGGCGGTGCCTCCCTTTTCGGCAGCGACGGTCTGACTATCGCCAACTCCGGAACCATCGATAATCTGTCGGGCAGCAACACCATCGAAGGCGCCACCATCACGAATACCGGTGCTATCGATGTCGGCGGCGGCAGCACGCTGACGCTCGATGGCGCTATCATGAGCGGCGGCGTCATCGATGATGGCAGTGTCGTCTCGGGTCATTTCATCGCCGGCGATATCGATATCTCCGGTTTGAGCACGATCGATGGCGGCGCGATCCTGAACGGCGGCAACATCACGATCGGGGCTGGCCAGACCCTGAAGCTTGACAACGTCACCGTGAACGGCGCGACCTTCGACGATGCCGCGAGCGGCAGCATCATCCAGGTCGACAGCGGCGATACGCTCACGCTGGATGGAGCGACCATCAACGGCGGGACTTTCTCGATTGCCGGAACGGTCGACATCGTGGGAGCGACCACCACACTTGAAATTGCCGGCCCGATCACCAACAGCGGATTACTGACGGTCGTGGCGGGTGGCACGCTCGATGTTCAATCCAGCGAGATTAACAATACCGGCACAGGCGTTTTGATCGGGGGCGGGTCGGAACTCCTGGTGGACGATGCGTCGGGCTTGCAGCTTACTGGCGGAGAGGTAGTGCTTCAGGCCGATAGCCGCATCACGGAGAATACCAGCAATTCGTACGTGGCTTCGGGCCATGTGCTTGCCCTGGACATCGACAACACCATTTCGGGCAGCGGTGAAATCGGCAGCGGCACCGTCAGTTACAATGAAAGCACGATCGGATCGCTGGATCTGACCATAGAGGCCGGCGGCATCATCGAAGCCAGCGGCGGCACCCTGGTCATCGATACCGGGAACTCGCTCGCCAACGGCGGAATCACCAACGACGGCCTGCTCGAGGCGAGCTTCGGCAGCAAGCTCGTGATTGACGACGCCGTCACGGGTACCGGTTCGGACACGATCGCCGACGGCGCCATAATGGAATTCGATTCCAGCGTCAACAGCACCCAAACCATTACGTTCAACGGCGCCGGCAAGCTTTATCTGGTTAATCCATCAAGTTTTGAAGGCGAGATCGCCGGATATTCGGGCAACGATCTGTTGGATCTCTCCGGATTCGTCGCTGCCACCACGTCAATCACGGCGACCTACGACGCCGATGACGGCATTACGACGCTGACTGTGACCGATTCGAGCGATGATTATTCTGCCACCCTGCGGCTGTCCGGCGATTACCAGGGTGACAGCTTTGCATTCGCCAGCGACGGCAATGAAGGCACCCTGATCGTCTTGAACCAGGAAGCGCCGACTGTCATCACAGGTACGATCAATTCGAGCCTCAGCGATACGGCCTCGTTAAGCCAGGTCTATAAGGTCAAATCTGCGACCATTTCTTCGACGACCGGCACTGGCCTGTTCATCAGCAATGCCGACAGCAATGCCATGAATCTCATCGTCGCGGAGTTGGATAGTTCATCCTTGGTCAACGTCAGCACCAACTCGACCTCCAGCACCACCTATAGCGGGGTCGGACTGAATACCGCTTTGACTTCGAGCACTGCGAGTGTCGCGGTCTTCAACGCCGCCGCGATCACCGCGTCGGGATCGGGCGATATTGGTATTTTTGCCGGCGCCAACGACGATGTCACGGTCCACGATTCCGGCAATGTGTCCGGTGCCAGGTATGGCATTGAAGCGATCGAGGAGAGCGCTGCCGTCGCTGCCGACGTGGACGTGAGCATCGGCGCAGGCGCAGCCATCAGTTCGACGGTGAGTTCTTCGGCCTCCGGTTATGGGGGCTACGGCATTCTGGCGGTCAACAAGGGGGCCGGGAACATGTCCGTTCGGACTTCCGCGACCGACCAGATCAATTCCGAAGGTGCGGGGATCGACGCCGTCAGCGATGCGACCGCGGCTCCGGCTGGCAATCCTAGCTCGATTGTTGTCAATGCGTTCGGCATGATTCATTCAGGCTCCGTCGATACTGGCGCAGGCAGCCAGCCGGCCGGTATCGTTGCGGGATATTTCGGCGACGGCAGCAACGATCCAACGAGCTATCCGATTCTGGGGCTGAACGGCGACGTCACCGTCAACAATTCCGCCGATATCACCGCCGATGCCGGCGACGGCATTCGTGCCTACAATTATGGAACCGGCGATGTCACCGTCAACGACTTGGCCGGCACGATCACGGCGCTCGACGGTTCCAGCGCTCTTGACGGCTATGGCAACGGCATTGCGGCGTATAATTATGGTCCCGGTAATATCAACGTGTTCACCGCTGCCGGCACCTCTATCGACTCCGGGGGCTCAGGTATCCATGCCAATAATGGCGCGCTGGCAAGTCCCTCCACGAGCGAGATCCTGGTCGTCGCCTACGGCACGATCGATTCAGGAACCATTCTCACCAGCGACGGCAATAAGCCCGCCGGCATTCTGGCCGGCTATGACAGCAATGAGCTCGTCGAGGCCAATGTCCACGGCAACGTGACCATCGACGACTATGCCTCGATCACGGCGCCGGCAGGAACCGATGGCATCCGCGGCTATAATTATGGAACGGGATCCGTGACGGTGATCGCGGAGGCCGGTGCCGACATTACTGCCGGTCGATATGGCCTGGCCGCGCGCGGCTTCGACGGCGGCGATATCAGTATCACCAATGATGGGACGGTCAGCGCGACGACCGCCATCGATGCTTTTACCACAACCGGCAGTGTCGATATCGACAATCATGGAACGATCAGCGGCGATATTATCGTTGGAAATCCGTCCACGACCGGAGATCCGTCCATTACCGGAGAGGTGTTCACCGGGAATGCTACGATCGTCAACGAAAGCGGCGCCCATTGGAATCTCGACGGCGGCAGTGGCAGTACGTTCGCGGGAACGAGTGAGCTGATCAACGACGGAACCATCGATTCGACCGGCGCATCGCGCATCACGACATCGGGAGTTCTGAATTTCACCAACGAAGGGGCGGTGTACGTGCAGTCCGGCGCCCTTGATATCGGCGCCCCCGTCACGGGATCGGGCTCCTTCACGATTGCCAACGGGGCCGATCTGGAGTTTGCAGGTTCGGTCTCCGCCACTGAGACCATCACGTTCCAAGGCGCGACCGGAGAGTTGACGCTCGACAATCCTTCCAGCTTTGCGGCCCTCATTGCGGGCTTCACCGGAGTGAATGCATCGGACTCGGACCTGATCGATCTGAAGGGGATCGCCTATTCGAACGCATTGACCGTGAACTTCAATGCGAGCACGGATACCCTTACCGTAAGCGACGGCACCGACTCCGCGAGCCTTCAATTCAGCGGCCACTACGTGGCGGCGAACTTCCTCTTCGAGAGCGACGGCCACGGCGGCACCATCGTTTATGACCCGCCGGTGCCCAGCACGTCATCATCGGTTGCTGGCTCGACGCCGTCTCCCGCCAGCCCGACCATCGTGGCGAGCGCTGCGAATGCGACATTGACCGGACAGGGCACCAACGACAACTTTGTGTTCAACTTCGCCGCCGTCGGCAAGACGACCATCACCAACTTCGACGTCGACAGCGATATGCTGCAGTTCAAGGCGGGGATGTTCGCCAATGCCCAGGCGATCCTCGCCGCCACTCAGGATGACGGGCATGGCAACACCGTGATCGCGCTCGATGCCCACGACACCATCACGCTGGCCGGGGTGACCAAGGCGCAGCTGCACCAGTCTGATCTGCATCTGGTGTGATGTTCAGAGGCGGACGCCTCAGCGGCCGACCCGCTGCCATCCTTCGAGACGCATCGCTTTCGCGATGCTCCTCAGGATGAGGGTCGGAAATTGCTGGACGAACAGGCTGCTGGACGAGATCTCTCGATCTCTTGCAGGGCGTCCTGCACTCCCTCATGGTGAGGAGCGGCGCGAAGCGACGCGTCTCGAACCATCAGCACCGGCGGCCATGCCTTCGGTACCCGGATAGATAAGAGCATGCGCATGAAGTCGCCTACAGCACCCGCGGAATGCCCATCCGCTCCGCTTCCTCGCGCACCGCCGCGGTATTCTGGTGGCCGGCGCCGAAATGACTTTTCGGATCGGTCAGCGGCACGGTGTCGATGCCCTTGAGCCGGTAATACTTATCGTGGACCAGGCAGTGCGGGCGGATCAATGGCCACAGCATCAGGCCGAGCATGCGCTGGTCGTGGCCATACTTGGCGGTCGGGCCGAACGTAAAATAGCGCCGCATCAATTCGACGATATCGATGCCGCAATCGGTTCTTCCGGCCCAGGTGCAGCCGATCATCAATTCGTTGTGCAGCACGTGGTCGCGCACCACGTGGAAGGGCTTTGCGCTGTCGATCCATTGTTGCACCAGGGCGGCCTCCGCGACCGAGAGCCGGGCGTCGCAGTCGCGCACCAGAAAACGCCCGACGGACTTGTCGTTCATCACCAGGAAGCGCTGAAACAGGCCGACGGCCGGATATTCGTCTTCGATGCGGCACAGCTCGGCGCCGTTGTCGCGCAGAAAGGCCACGCAGGCCGGCGGCACCGTGGCATCGACATAGAAACGGCAGATCCAGCCCGGGTAGATCTCGCGGCTCAGCACCAGGTTGATCATGGCGCCGTAGCAATAGAACGCCTGTGGGCCCCATAGCGAAAACGAAATCACGGAATCCCCGGACGGTGCGCCGGCCGGCACCGTGATGGCAGAGGCGGGGGGTAGCCGGCAGGCCTCCATATCGCGCAATTCGAGTGCGCGCTGTCCGTAGCGAACGGCCGCATCGATCTTGCCGGTATAGAAATGCGTGACCTTGAGCGCATCGAGGATGGTCAGGTCTTCACCATGCCGCTCGACATAGCGCAAGGCTTCCACGATGGCTTCATCATACCGCTTCATGTTGGAGAGCGTCGCGATCACGGACTTCCGCAGGCGCGCGTCGTCAGGCCGCTCCCGGCTCAACTGTTCGGCGAGAACAAGCGCCGGCGCCCAGGCGCGCTTCTGGTAGAAGGCATCGAACAAGAGCTCCCTGGCGAGGAGGTCGTGTGGGGAGGTGATGCTGATGGCACAGAGTTGGACGATGGCCTCATCGTATTTGCCGGCCCGCAGCAGCGCTCGAATGGGCTCGTAGAGGTCGGGGGGTTTTGACATCGTCGGCTCCAGCTTCGCTACCGCTCATGCTTCCAAAAAAGAGTTTGTACAAGCCGGCCGGCTGGGCCAAAATTGGCGCACGCACATTGTAATTGAGCGATTCCGTGAAACCAATCGTTTCCAAGCTCCCAGCCCTCATCCTGAGACGCAAGCCTTCGCCCTGGAGGGCGAAGGCTTGCGTCTCGAAGGATGGCCGCTTGCACCGTCGTCCGCGGCCATCCTTCGAGACGCATCGCTTGACGCGATGCTCCTAAGGATGAGGACCGGGGAAACTGCCCCGCCTGAAATTTGCATGATCACATTGCCTCATCCCGATACCCAAGCATGAAGCGGCTAAGAATATTGCGCCGATGGTTTGCGCGGCAATTCGGGTTCGCGCGGCTGCTCTGCCTGGGGCTTTTGGTCGGCCTGGCGGCGCTGCGCCTCGCCGATCCGGCGCCGATCGAAGAGCTCCGGGTCCGGACCTTCGATGCCTTCCAGGTCATCAATCCCCGCATCAAGACCGCAAGGCCGGTAACCATCGTCGATATTGACGAAAAGAGTCTCGCCAAATTTGGCCAGTGGCCTTGGCCGCGGACACAGATTGCTGACATGATCATCAACCTGACCAGTCTTGGCGCGGTGGTGATCGCCTTCGACATCGTGTTCGCGGAGCCTGACCGGCTCAATCCCGACGCCGTGGCCGGCTCCATGCGCTACATCGATGAAGTCACCAGGGCCAAGTTGCGCGCTTTGCCGAGCAACGATCAGGTGCTGGCGGAGGCCATCAAGCGTTCGCGCGTCGTCCTGGGCGAAACCGCGCTGGCGGAGGTCAATCCGCAGTTCGACAAGAGCCTGCCGCTGACGGGCTTGGCGATGCTCGGCGAGGACCCGCTGCCGTTGTTGTTCGATTTTCCCGGCCTGCTGCGCAACGTCCCTGTCCTGGAGGCGAGCGCCGCCGGTCGCGGCCTGATCACGATCAAGTCCGAGCGCGACGGCATCGTCCGGCGGGTGCCGATGCTGATGATCGCGCAGGGTGAGACCATGCCGTCGCTGACGTTTGAAATCCTGCGGGTGATAACTTCTACCCCGACGATTCTGATCAAATCCGAAAAGGCCGGCATCAAAAGCGTCGCCGTCAGAGGGCTGGATATTCCGACCGACCACAACGGCCGGCTTTGGATTCATTTTGCCGATCAGGATCCCTCGATCTATATTTCGGCCGCTGACGTGCTCGACGGCAGCGTCGCGCCCGACAGGATCGCGGGCAAGCTGGTCTTGATCGGAACCTCGGCGGTCGGGCTTAACGACATCAAGACCTCGCCGGTTTCGCCGACTATTCCCGGCGTCGAAATTCACGCCCAAGTACTGGAATCCGCGTTGACCAAAAGCCTGCTGTCGCGGCCGCTGTGGGGCGCGGTGCTGGAATTCGGCGCCGCGATCCTGCTCGGGCTGCTGGTGATCGCCTTCGCGCCGCTGTTCGGGCCGGTTACCCTGGTGGCGGTCGGCGCGCTGTTCGCATCGCTCTTGGTGAGCGTAGCCTGGTATTTCTATACAGAGCAGCGTCTGCTGATCGATTTTACCTATCCGCTGCTGTCGACCACGGTGATCTACCTGACGTTGATTTTTACCAATTTTGTCCGGGAGCAGGCGCAACGGCGGCAGATTCGCTCGGCCTTCGGCCAGTATCTGTCGCCGGCCCTGGTCGCGCAGTTGGCCCAATCGCCGGAAAAACTGGTGCTGGGCGGCGAGGAGCGCGAGATGACCATCATGTTCTCTGACGTCCGCGGCTTCACCACCATCTCGGAGTCCTACAAGAGCGACCCGCAGGGCCTCACGACGCTGATGAACCGGTTCCTGACGCCTTTGACCAACGCCATCCTGGCGCGCAAGGGCACCATCGACAAATACATGGGCGACGCCATCATGGCGTTCTGGAATGCGCCGCTGGATGACCATGAACATCAGCTCAACGCCTGCGAAGCCGCGCTCGACATGCTGGAACGGATCGATGCGCTCAACCGGCAGCGCGAGATCGAGGCGAAAGCGGGCGGTCATGCCTTCATTCCGATCAATGTCGGCATCGGCCTGAACACCGGCACCTGCGTGGTCGGCAACATGGGCTCCGACTTGCGCTTCGACTATTCGGTGCTGGGCGACAGCGTCAATCTGGCCTCGCGGCTGGAGGGGCAATCCAAGGAATACGGCTTTCCGATCATTGTCGGCTCCAAGACGGCGCTCGCGGTCAAGGACCAGTTCGCCATTCTCGAACTCGATTTCATCATGGTCAAAGGCAAGAAGGAGCCCGAGGTCATCTACGCCATTGCCGGCCGCAAGGACACCGCGCTGTCGGAAGGCTTCCAGCGGCTGCGCAACCTGACCATCGAGATGCTGGCCTGTTATCGCAGCCGTGACTGGGACGGGGCGCTTGATGCCATTGCGCGAGGCCGCCGCAGCGATGACGGCCATGCGCTGGGAAATTTGTACAAATTGTATGAGGCGCGAATCCTCGGCTATCAGAAGACGCCACCGCCGGAGGACTGGAACGGCGCTTACGCACTGTTGACGAAATAGTCAGTCAGTAGGGTGGCAAAGACGACGGATCGCGCCAAGGCGCGTTCCGTCGGCGTGCCCACCATCTTTTCGCACTTGCAATGGTGGGCATGGCGCAAGGGCGCCTTTGCCCACCCACATTTCCCACGCGTGCCCAGCGGTTTCACTCCACGCCGATCGTGGTCAGATCCTGGAACCAGTGCTGGGCCTGGACGAACTGCTTGACCCGGGGCGATAGCGCATGCGGATTGGTATCGTGCACCACCCAGACCAGCGCGGCATCGTCAACAACAAGCGCATGCGCTTGCGCGATCAAGGCATCCTGTTTTGCCGTGTCGAACGTCTGCTTGGCTTCGTTGATCAGCGCGTCGACCTTGGGATTTTTGTAACCGCCCCAGTTGACGCCTACAGGGGCGACCTGATCGGAGGCGAAGAAGCGAACGATGGCATAGAGCGGGTCCGAGGTCACATAGGCGATGTTGTTGGCGGTAATGCCTGCATTCATTTCGTCCGCCGCGCCCTTGCGCCAGTGCGTGTAGAGCGTCTCCAGTTCGACCACCTTGAAGTCGATATCGATGCCGATTTCCTTGAAACTCTGCTGCAGGAACTCGTTCATCGGTAGCGACAGCATCTGCCCGGTGCCGCCCTGCGCGATAATGAACGTCGTCTTCAGCGGATGTTCCTTGGAATAACCCGCTTCCTCCACCAGCTTCCTGGCGGCGGCCGGATCGTATTTGATGTCGAAGGTCGGTTTGCCGAACCACGGGCTCGATGGATCGACCTGCCCCTTGGCGGGTTTGGCCAATCCGTTCATCAGCCCGACCACGGCGTCGCGGTCGATCGCGAGGTTGAGCGCCTTGCGCAGGCGGATGTCGGTCCAGGGCGAGCCGGGCAGCACGCTCAAGTGATAATTCCAGACATGCGGCGTAATGTTGTCGACGATCCGCATGCCTGCGGCCTTGAGCTGCGGCACTGCGTCAGGCGCCGGCGTTTCGATCAGGTCGACCTGCCCCGCCAGCAGCGCGTTGGTTCGGGTCAGGGCTTCCGGCATCGGAATCAGCACGAGCTTGTCGACCTTTGGGATCCGCTGCTTGTTCCAGTAATCCGGATTCTTGGTGAGCTCGGCGAGTTCGCGCGGCACCAGTTTGGTCAATTTGAACGGCCCGGTGCCGGAAGGCTGGCTGGCGAACTTGTCCCAGTCGCGGCCGAGCTTTTCATACTGCGTGGGGCTGGAGATCAGGAACCAGAGCATCTGGTACGGGAAGAACGAGTCCACCGTCTTGGTCGTGATCTCCACCGTGGAGTCGTCGATTTTCTTGTAGCTCGCGACCGAGGGCAGGCGGGTCTTGACCTGCGCGCTCTGGCGCTTGTCGAATTGCGGCGCCTTGTCGTTCAGCACCTTGTCCAGGTTCCAGATCACCGCGTCGGCGTCGAACTCACTGCCGTCGTGAAATTTGACGCCTTTGCGAAGCGTGAAGCGCCACTTGGTCTTGTCCTTGTCATCGACCTTCCACTCGGTGGCGAGGCCGGGCACCAGTTTGCCCGGCCGGTCCGAGACGCTCATGTCCCACGCCACAAGCGGATCGTAAATCGTATAGGCAGTGAACTGATAAGCTCCGGCGCCGCGATCCGGCTGGCCGGTCGTCAGCGGAATGTCGGCCATGGAGATGCCATACCGCACCACCGTTTCGGCCCGCGCCGGGAGCGCCGTCAGTCCAGCGCCGAAAGCGATGGCGATGGCCGCAAGATGAATCGAAGTTCGGGGGCGCATGCAAGCTCCTGTTGGCCGAGTAAACTTGTCAATTAACGTTCAACTAACGGTTCACGGCTTGCAAGCGCGATGCCAGACTGGGCATCCGCGACTGATCCTATGGGAGGGCACAAGGAGTTGATCTGGAAACACAATCGGACGTGGTTAACCCCAGTCATTGGCACGACCGTTGCATGATATTGCATAAGAAATAGTCATGGAAAGTCGAGAAGGGATTTTGCTCTCATGCTTACCAAAAAGCCTGGAAGAACGGGAGCGGCGGCCGCAGTGGTCCTGCTGGCGATCGCCTCGGTCGTGGCTCGACCGCACATCGCCAGCGCCGAAACGGTCTTGCGTATCGGCATGACTGCGGCCGACATTCCGCGCACGCTGGGCCAGCCCGACCAGGGTTTCGAGGGCAACCGCTTCACCGGGCTGACCATGTACGACGCGCTGACGATGTGGGACCTGTCCTCAGCCGACAAGGCCAGCGTTCTCATCCCCGGTCTTTCCACCGAATGGAAGGTCGATGACAGCGACAAGACGAGGTGGACGTTCAAGCTGCGTCCGGGCGTGAAATTCCACGACGGTTCGCCCTTCAACGCCGACGCCGTTGTCTGGAACGTGGATAAAGTGCTCAAGCAGGATGCGCCGCAGTTCGATCCGAGCCAGGTCGGCCTCACCGCCTCGCGGATGCCGACGCTGGTGTCCGCGCACAAGATCGACGATCTGACGGTGGAACTGATCACCAAGGAGCCGGATAGCTTCCTGGCCTTCAACCTCACCAATCTGTTCATGGCGAGCCCGGCGAAATGGCAGAAGTTCTATGACGCCGCCGCAGGCCCTGAGACCAAGACAAAATCGCAAGCCGCCTGGGCTGCGTTCGCGAAGGATGCTTCCGGCACCGGCCCTTGGAAGATGTCGAGCTTCACGCCGCGGGAGCGGCTCGAACTGGTCAGGAACACCGACTATTGGGACAGAGCGCGCATTCCGCATGTCGACAAGATGCTGTTGTTGCCGATGCCAGAGGCCAATGCGCGCACCGCCGCGCTGCTCTCCGGCCAGGTCGACTGGATCGAGGCGCCGGCGCCGGATGCGGTCGCCGAGATCAAGCAGCGCGGTTTTGTCATCTACAGCAACGAGGAGCCGCATGTCTGGCCCTGGCAGTTCTCGCGGCTTCCGGGTTCGCCCTGGAACGACATCCGGGTCCGCAAAGCCGCCAATCTGTGCGTCGACCGCGACGGGCTCAGGGACGGGTTGCTGGCGGGGCTGATGGTGCCGGCGACGGGCACCTTCGAACCTGGCCATCCTTGGCGCGGTCATCCGGCTTTCCAGATCAAATTTGACAAGCCGGCCGCGCAGAAGCTGATGCAGGAGGCGGGCTTTGGTCCGAACAAGCGTTTGGCGGTCAAGGTTCAGACCTCGGCCTCGGGCTCCGGCCAGATGATGCCGTTGCCGATGAACGAATATCTGCAGCAGGCGCTGGCCGAATGCTACTTCGACGTCCAGTTCGACGTGATCGAATGGAATACGCTGCTCAACAACTGGCGGCGCGGTGGCAAGGATGCTTCCGCCAACGGCTCCAACGCGGTCAATGTGACCTATGCGGCGATGGACCCGTTCTTCGCGCTGGTGCGCTTCCTGCAGTCGTCGATGGCGCCGCCGGTGTCCAATAATTGGGGTTTTATCGACAATCCCAAGTTCGATGAGCTGGTGACCAAGGCGCGGCAGACCTTCGATCCCGCCGCGCGCGACGCAGTGCTGGCCGAACTGCATGCGGCCTCGGTCGACGATGCGGCCTTTCTCTACGTCGCCCACGACGTCGCTCCCCGTGCACTGAGTCCAAAGATCAAGGGTTTCGTGCAGCCGAAAAGCTGGTTCGTGGACTTCTCGCCGATTTCGATGACGCCGTGACGGGTAGGGTGAGCAAAGGCGCGCCGTGCCCACCATTTCGGATGCGAAAGATGGTGGGCACGCCAACGAATCGCGACTTCGCGCGATCCGTCGTCTTTGCCCATCCTACAGACTGATCGAAGGTTTAACGTGCTGATCTATATCATCCGCCGCATCGTCTATGTGATCCCGATCGTCATCAGCGTGGCGCTGGTGTGCTTCTTGCTGGTGCACATCACACCGGGCGATCCCCTGGTTGCGATCCTGCCGGCGGATGCCTCGCAGGAACTCGCCAATCAATTGCGCGTCGCCTATGGCTTCGACCGCCCGTTGCCGGTCCAGTTCGGGCTCTGGTTGTGGAAGGCGGTCAACGGCGATCTCGGCCATTCCATCGCCACCGGCCGGCCGGTGCTGACCGAAGTCCTGCGCGCGGTCGGCAACACCGTGACCCTGGCGATCGCGGCCGCCTTGATCGGCTTTACGCTCGGATTGTTCTTCGGCCTGGTCGCCGGCTATTTTCGCGACAGCTGGATCGACAAAGTCGCGACTTCGATTGCCATTGCCGGCGTCTCCGTTCCGCACTACTGGCTTGGCATGGTGCTGGTGATCATCTTCTCGGTGCAGCTCAACTGGCTGCCCGCGGTCGGCGCCGGTCCCGGCGGCTCCGGCGCTTGGGGCTGGGACTGGGAGCACATCCGCTATCTGATCCTGCCCGCGATTACCACCTCGGTGATCCCGATGGGCATCGTCACCCGCACCGTGCGGGCGCTGACCGGTGACATCCTGAGCCAGGATTTCGTCGAGGCCCTGCGCGCCAAGGGCCTGCGCGAAACGCATGTATTCCGTCACGTCATCAAGAACGCCGCGCCGACGGCGCTTGCGGTGATGGGACTGCAACTGGGATATATGCTCGGCGGCTCGATCCTGATCGAAACCGTGTTTTCGTGGCCGGGCTCCGGACTGCTGCTCAATTCGGCGATTTTCCAGCGCGATCTGCCGCTGCTGCAGGGCACGATCCTGGTGCTGGCGCTGTTCTTCGTGATGCTTAATCTTATGGTCGATATCGCGCAGGCCGCGATCGATCCGCGCATCAAGCGGAGCTGAGATCCGGGATGAGTATCAGCCCGACCAGCGCGGTTTCGGACGCGGCCCTTCAGGCCGGGCCCGCTGCCACGGCGCGCGGCTACTGGGCGACCGTTGGCCGCCGCATCCTACGCGACAAGGTCAGCGTGGCCTGCGCCGGTCTATTGGCCCTGATATTTGTGTCCGCCTTGTTGGCGCCGTGGCTTGGGCTCGCCGATCCCTATCAGGGGTCGATGATCCGGCGGCTGCGCCATATCGGCACGGCGGGCAACCTGCTCGGCACCGACGAACTCGGCCGCGACATGCTGGCGCGGCTGGTCTATGGCGGCCGGCTATCGCTCGTGATCGGCATTGTCCCGGTACTTTTTGCTTTTGTGATCGGCACTTCGCTCGGCCTAGTCGCCGGCTATGTCGGCGGCAAGCTCAACACTGCGATCATGCGCACCATCGACGTGTTCTACGCCTTCCCTTCGGTGCTGCTGGCGATCGCGATTTCCGGCGCGCTGGGCGCCGGCATCGTCAATTCCATCGTCTCGCTGACCATCGTCTTCATGCCGCAGATCACGCGCGTGGCCGAAAGCGTCACCACCGGCGTGCGCAACATGGATTTCGTCGAGGCGGCGCGGGCATCGGGCGCCGGCCCTCTCACCATCATGCGCGTGCACATGCTGGGCAACGTGTTGGGGCCGATATTTGTCTACACGACAGGGCTGATCTCGGTATCGATGATCCTGGCGGCCGGGCTGTCCTTTCTCGGCCTCGGTACAAAGCCGCCGGAGCCGGAATGGGGCCTGATGCTCAACACGCTGCGTACCGCGATCTACGTCAATCCGTGGGTAGCGGCATTGCCGGGGGTGATGATCTTCGCCGTCTCGATTGGTTTCAATCTCCTCAGCGACGGGCTGCGCAGCGCCATGGATATCCGGAATTGAGGCCATGAGCGAAGCAAGTGGGAAGGATAGGCTGGAGAAGATCGAGGATCGTGGCGGCGCGGCTCAGCCGCTGCTGCAGGTCCTGGGACTGACCAAGCATTTTCCGGTGCGCGGCGATTGGTTCAGCGCGCGCAAGACGGTGCGCGCGGTCGACGACGTGTCGTTTTCGATTCTCAAGGGCGAAACGGTCGGCATCGTCGGTGAATCCGGCTGCGGCAAATCGACAACGGCGCGGCTGTTGATGCACCTGATGCCGCGCGACGACGGCGAGATCATCTATGATGGCATGAAGGTTGGGCGAGATTTGTCGCTGCGCGAGTTGCGCCGCGCCATGCAGATGGTATTCCAGGACAGCTACGCCTCGCTCAATCCGCGCCTGACCATCGAGCAATCGATTTCGTTCGGCCCACAAGTTCACGGCATGGCCGCGGCGCCGGCGCGCGCGCTGGCGCGCGAACTGCTCGGCAAGGTCGGCTTGCGGCCGGAAACCTTTGCCAACCGCTATCCGCATGAAATTTCCGGTGGCCAGCGCCAGCGCGTCAACATCGCCCGCGCGCTGGCTTTGTCGCCGCGCTTGATGATCCTCGATGAGGCGGTGTCGGCGCTCGACAAATCGGTCGAGGCGCAGGTGCTCAATCTGCTGGTCGATCTGAAGCGCGAATTCGCCCTGACCTATCTCTTCATCAGCCACGACCTCAATGTGGTGCGCTATATTTCCGACCGGGTCCTGGTGATGTATCTCGGCGAGGTGGTCGAGCTCGGACCGGTCGATCGGGTATGGGAGGCGCCGGCCCATCCCTACACGCAGGCCCTGCTGGCGGCGATGCCCTCTTCGGATCCCGATCACCGCACCGAGACGCCGCCGATCTCAGGCGATCCGCCCAACCCGATCGATCCGCCGTCGGGCTGCCGATTCCACACCCGCTGTCCGTTCGCGGAGCCACTCTGCGCCAAGGCCACGCCAGGACTTGAAGCGCTCGACAAAACCGGCCATCAGGCTGCCTGCTATATGGCCATCGCGGGCTCAGGCCACAGCCGCGCACCGGTCAAGGGGAAAGATGCCGCATGACAAGACCAACTCCGAAGGCGATCAAGGCGATCGCGGAGACCACGGGGGTTGCCGCGAGCGCAGAGGAGGCGACACGCATCGCCAATTCCATCGGTCCGGCATTCGAAGGTTTTTCCGCGGTCGCGGGCACGCTGCCGTTCGATCTGGAGCCCGCGACTTTTCTCATCGTGCAAGCCGCCGAGAAGGCTGAACGAGCCGAAACATGAGTGCCGACCTGGCCCTGATGTCGCTGGTCCCGGTTGCGAAAGGGATCGCGGATCGGCGTTTTTCATCCCGCGAGGTGACCCAAGCCTGTCTTGATCGCATCGCGCGCTGGCAGCCCCATCTCAATGCATTCATGGCGATCGAGGCGGATGAAGCGCTGGCGTTGGCGGATCTGGCCGACGCGGCGCTTGCCAAGGGTGAGGCCGGCGGGGCCCTGCATGGCGTGCCGCTGGCGCACAAGGACATGTATTACGAGACCGGCAGGGTGGTCACCTGCGGCTCGCGGATCCGTCGCGATTTCGTCGCCACCACGACCTCGACGGCGCTGCACCGGCTCAAGCAGGCGGGCGCTATCCGGCTCGGCACGCTGCAGATGGCGGAATTCGCCTATGGTCCGACTGGCCACAACGCCCATTACGGTCCGGTGCGTAATCCCTGGAACCTCGATCGCATCACCGGCGGTTCGTCCTCGGGATCCGGCGCCGCGGTCGCGGCTCGGCTGACCTTTGCTGCCCTGGGCTCCGACACCGGCGGATCGATCCGGATGCCGGCGCATTTCTGCGGTGTCACCGGCCTGAAGACGACGGTCGGCCGGATCAGCCGTGCGGGCGCGATGCCGCTGTCGCAGTCGCTTGACACCATCGGTCCGCTGGCGCGAACGGCGCAGGATTGTGCCGTGCTGCTGGGCCTGATGGCGGGGCCGGACGCTGCGGACTTGACCACGATCGCTGGACCCATTCCGGATTATGCCGCCGCGACGAACCAGCCGATCGATGGCCTTTGCATCGGCGTGCCCGCATCCTTCTATGTCGACGATCTCGATGCGGAAGTGGCCCGCGGGCTCGACGAGACTATCGCCGTCCTGAAGCGGGAGGGCGCGCGCATCGTTGCGGTCGAACTACCGGACCAGCGCCAGCTTTCGGCAGCCTGCCAGCTGGTTCTTGCGGTCGAAGCCGCGAGCTTCCACAAGCGATGGCTGATCGAGCGGCCGCAGGATTATGGGCCGCAGGTGCTGATGCGGTTGCAGAATGGGCTCGCGATACCAGGCGTGACCTATCTGGAAGCCATGCGCTGGCGCGGCCAGGCGCTGTCGGCGCATCTTGCGGCCACCGTCGGCGTCGATGCCGTGATAGCCCCGGTGGCACCGGTCGCCGCTCCCACCATTGCCGAGAGCGACGTCGGCAACGGTCCCGATGCCGAGGCGGTGATCCAGCGGCTGACGCGCTTTACCCGGCCAATCAACTATCTCGGGCTGCCGTCGCTCGCGATCCCCGCAGGTTTCACGCGCGGCGGTCTTCCCTTGGGAATGCAGCTGATCGGCCGTTCGTTCGATGAAGCGACGCTGCTGCGGATCGGCGCCGCATTCCAGCGCTCAACCGATTACCACGACAGGGTGCCATCATCCGTATGACCCAACTCGTCGAAATCCGCGATCTCAACATTCGCTTCACCGGCGAGCGCATCGTCCATGCGGTGAACAATCTCAGCCTTTCGCTCGGCGACGGCGAAGTGCTGGGGTTGCTCGGTGAGTCCGGATCGGGCAAGAGCGTCACCTTGCGGGCGCTGATGCGGCTGTTGCCGAACAAGCGCACGCAGATCTCCGGTCACATCGAAGTGCTGGGCCGCGATGTGTTGGCGCTTCAGGACGAAGCGCTGTCGGCCTTCCGCGGCCAGACCGTCTCGATGATCTTCCAGGAACCGGCGCTGGCGCTCGATCCGGTCTACACCATCGGCCATCAGATCGCAGAAACCGTGATGCGCCACGAGGGCAAAAGCTACCGCGAAGCAATGGCGCGCGCGCTCGAAATGCTCGACGTGGTGCGTATTCCCTCCGCCAGGCAAAGGCTCGACGCCTATCCGCACGAGATGTCCGGTGGCATGCGGCAACGCGCGATGATTGCGCTGGCGCTGGCCTGCAAACCGAAGATCCTCTTGGCCGACGAGCCCACGACGGCGCTCGACGCCACCGTGCAAATCCAGATTCTGCTCCTGTTGCGCGAGCTGCAGCGCGCGTTCGGGATGTCCGTCATTTTCGTGACCCATGATATCGGCGTGGCGATCGAAATCTGCGACCGGGTCGCGGTGATGTATGCCGGCGAGATCGTCGAGCAGGCCCCGCTCAGGGAGATCGTGCGCTCGCCGGTTCATCCTTACGCCCGCGGGCTTCTGGCTGCCACCGTCCACGGCGCCAAACGGGGCGCGCGGCTGGAAACAATTCCGGGAACGCCGCCATCGCTCGACAAGGTCCCGGCCAGTTGTTCGTTCGCCCTGCGATGTGCTTTCGCGCAAGGGCGCTGCGTCGACCAAAGGCCCCCCAATTTCCAGGTCGGGCCGAACAGGATCGTACGATGCATTCTGGCCGAGGAGGCCTCGATAGTGGCGAACTATTAACTCTATTGTCATGCCCGGGCGTGTCCAGGGCATCCACGACTTACTTTCTCGAAGCAAGCAACGTGTATGGCCGGACAGGCCCGGCCATTACTAAAAAGGAACTCAACGACCGGAATTAGGATCGGCCCAGCGTTCGATTTGCGCAGGTCCGACAACCTCCCTCGGCTGGTGCGGATTGAGCGTGCCCGCGCTGGCCGACCAGCCCTTTGCTACGATCTGCATCGCGAACAGCCTGGCGTCGACTTCCGACTTGAACGTGCGCGTCGATCGACGAACGACTTTGGCGCGGCCGTTGGCTTCCACGGCCTTGTCCGGCCCGAAGGCCACATACCAAGTGTCGGGTTGTGTCATCGCCTCATAACGCCGTCGGACGGTAAAAGTTTCCCTAAAGTGCCAACGGTATTTGGTTAACCCTACTTCCATGGACGGACGCCGCAAAATTAGCTAGATTATCGATCGCAAAACGGCGGTAGGTTAAGTTCCTCTCCTTATTCAATTTTGAAAAAGATCAGGATTTTAGGGTTGATAGCAGCCGTTCCCGGTGTCCGGCGTTCCGAACTCGGTGTTGCGCTGGGCACTTGCCGCAGTGCCTTCATAGGCGTCGGCGCCATGAGCTGCATGATCAATCTGCTTTACTTGACCGGCTCCATCTTCATGCTGGAGGTCTACGATCGGGTGCTGCCGAGCCGGAGCGTACCGACCCTTGTCGGGTTGGCCATTCTGGCCGGCGGATTGTACGTCGCCCAGGGCGTGCTTGACCTGATTCGCGGGCGGATCCTGGGGCGAATCGGAACCGCGCTCGACGAAGCCCTCAATGCCCGCGTTTTTGAGACCATCGTCCGCCTGCCGCTCATGGTCGGCAGTCGCAACGAGGGCCTGCAGCCGCTTCGCGATCTGGACAACGTTCGCTCCTTCCTGTCCAGCATGGGAATGAGCGCATTCTTCGATCTGCCGTGGCTGCCATTCTACCTGGCGATCTGTTTTGCCTTCCATGTCCTGATCGGCCTGACCGCGCTGGCCGGCGCCATCATCCTGATCACGCTCACTATCGTCACCGAGTTCATGTCGCGGGCTCCGGCACGCGAAGCCATGGGCCTGGCGGCGCGCCGCAACGATCTTGCCGCCACCAGCCGGCGCAATGCGGAGGTGTTGGTCGCGATGGGCATGTCCGGTCGTCTGAATGGGCGCTGGAGCGCGGTCAACGAGAGATATCTGGCCGGCAATCAGCGCGCCAGCGACGTCACCGGCGGCCTTGGCGCCATTGCCAAGGTGCTGCGCATGACCCTGCAGTCGGCCGTGCTTGGCGTCGGCGCCTATCTGGTCATTCACCAGGAGGCGACCGCGGGCATCATCATCGCGGGCTCGATCCTGAGCGCGCGGGCGCTGGCGCCGGTCGATCTGGCGATCGCGCACTGGAGAGGGTTCGTTGCCGCGCGCCAGAGCTGGCGCCGCCTGAACCGGTTGCTGGAGCAAATGCCCGAGCGCGCCTCGCAGATGCAGCTGCAGAGCCCGTCGAGTCGGCTGTCGGTCGAGGGTGTCACTCTGGCTCCACCGGGCGATCAGAGAGTGATTGTGAAGGACGTGACATTCGCGCTCTCCGCCGGCAATGGCCTCGGCATCATCGGGCCCAGCGGATCGGGCAAGTCTTCGCTGGTGCGTGCACTAGTTGGCGTGTGGCACCCGGCGCGCGGCAAGGTGCGGCTCGATGGCGCGGCGCTCGACCAGTGGTCGTCCGATGCGCTCGGCCGTCACATTGGCTATCTGCCGCAGGATGTCGAATTGTTCGCCGGAACCGTGGCCCAGAATATTTGCCGCTTTGATCCGCAAGCGGGCGCCGACAGCATCATCGCGGCCGCGAAAGAGGCCGGCGTCCACGACATGATCACCAGGATGCGTGACGGTTACGACACCGAGATCGGAGACCAGGGCCATGCGCTGTCTGCCGGCCAGGCGCAGCGCGTGGCCCTGGCAAGGGCACTCTACGGCGACCCCTTCCTGATCGTGCTGGACGAACCGAACTCCAACCTCGATACCGAGGGCGACGAGGCGCTGACCCGCGCGGTGCGCGCGGCGCGCGAGCGCGGCGCCATCGTGGTGGTGGTGGCGCACCGGCCGATCGGGATCGAGGGAGTCGATCAGCTTCTGGTTCTGAAGGATGGCCGCATGCAGGCCTTCGGGCCGAAGGAAACAGTGCTCGGTCAGGTGCTGCAGCGGGTCGCACCGCCGACCCCGATCAAGATCGTGAGCGACGGGGGAGTTGCGAAATCATGATCGGCCAAACCATGATCGGCGGCAACCTTAAGGGCGCGCAGCGTTCGATACGGCTGCACTTGATTGTCGGCCTTGCCATGGTCGTCATCCTGGCCGGCGGTTTCGGCGGCTGGGCCTCGACAGCGCAGATCTCGGGCGCGCTGATCGCGCCGGGATCGATCGTCGTTGAATCCAACGTCAAGAAGGTGCAGCATCCGACCGGCGGCGTGGTCGGCGAGCTCCTGGCGCGCGATGGCGATGTCGTCAAGGCCGGCCAGGTGGTGGTGCGGCTGGACGACACCGTCACCAAAGCCAGCCTTGCAATCGTGACCAAGACCCTCGACGGCTTGTGGGCCCGCGCCGCGCGGCTCGAAGCCGAACAGCGTGGTCTGGACCGGATCGTATTCCCCAGGATGCTGCTGGATCGCGCCACCGACCCCGATGTCAGCAATGTCATGGCAAGCGAGAGCAAATTGTTCGAGGTTCGTGTCACCGGCAGGATCGGACAGAAGGCGCAATTGCAAGAGCGCATCACGCAGCTGAATGAGGAGATCGCGGGCCTTACCGCGCAGGAAAAGGCCAAGGACCGCGAGATCGCTCTGGTCGAACAGGAACTGGTCGGCGTTCGCGCGCTCTACGACCAGCGCTTGGTTCAGATGTCGCGCCTGACCACGCTTGAGCGTGACGCCGCGCGACTCAACGGCGAACGCGCGCAATACATCTCCGCACGGGCGCAGAGCAAAGGCAAGATCACCGAAACCGAGCTGCAGATCATCCAGGTCGACAAGGACATGGTCAGCGAGGTCTCCAAGGATCTGCGCGAGACCAATGACAAGATCGGCGAGTTCGTCGAGCGCAAGGTGACGGCCGAAGACCAGCTGCGCCGGGTCGACATCCGCGCCCCGCAGGACGGCATGGTCGAGCAGTCGACGGTTCATACCGTGGGCGGCGTTATCTCTGCCGGCGACGCCATCATGATGATCGTGCCGCAGGCCGATGACCTCCAGGTCGAGGCCAAGGTCAATCCGCAGGATATCGACAAGCTGCAGGTCGGCCAGAACACTCTGCTGCGGCTGTCGGCCTTCAACCAGCGCACCACGCCTGAATTGAACGGCGTGGTGATCCGGGTCTCGCCCGACGTCACCGTCGACCAGCGCAGCGGGCAAAGCTATTACACGATCCGGGTTTCGATGCCTCCGGAAGAAGTCGCCCGCCTCGGCGAGGTCAAGCTGATCCCCGGCATGCCGGTCGAAGCCTTCGTGCAGACCGGCGACCGCACCCTGTTGTCCTACCTGATCAAGCCGTTGCATGACCAACTGATGCGCGCCTTCAGGGAAAAGTGAACTCTCTCCGTCGTCCCGGCGTTCGCCGGGACGACGACGGATGATGTTGCCGCGCCTTGCACTCAGCGCGTCAGCTGCTGCCACAGAAGATTCAACGCGGTCGCCGCGAACGCCTGCATGTTGGCGAGCCGGTCGCTGTTGCCGGTCTCGATCGTCAGCGCGGCCTGCGCCGGGCCTGCAACAGCGAGGCAGCTATGGCCGGGGGCATCGCCATAGCGGTTGCCGGTCGGCCCAGTGGCGCCGGTCTCCGACAGTCCCCAATCGGCTGCGAAGCGCTGGCGTACCTGGCCCGCCAGCAGTTTCGCGTAAGGCTCCGACGAAGCGCGCAGGCCCTTCATGGCCGAATCGGGAATATCCATCAGGATCCGCCGGGCATCGCGCGTATAGACCACGGCCCCGCCGAGAAAATAAGCCGACGCCCCGGGCACCGCCAGCAAGGCGGCGGAGATCAGCCCGCCGGTCGAGGATTCCGCGACCGCGATGGTCTGGCGCCGCGCCGTCAGTTCGGCGGCGATCTTTTCGGCGATGGCGGCAAGGTCTTTCATCTGGTGTCCCAACTCCCGCAGGGCTTACGCATAGTCCTAGCACGGGATCGCCGGGGTGCCCACTCGATGGACGGCGCAGCGCTCCCGCTCTATGCTGGCATCCAATGAATCAATAAAGCGCTGCGTCAAACGGCCGACGCGCGCACGAGGAAACAGGGTCATGACGTCACCGATTCCTGACGGGGTAGATTGCGATCTGCATCCGGCGGTGCCGCATTTGACCAGCCTGCTGCCGTACCTCAACGATTACTGGCGCGACCAGGTGACGACCCGGGGAATGACCGACCTGGTGTCGCAATCCTATCCCTTGAATTCGCCGATCTCGGCGCGGCCGGACTGGCGGCCGGCGCAGGGCAAGCCGGGTTCCAGCCTGGCGGACATGCAGGCGCAGGCGATGGACCCCTTCAAAGTCCGCTATGCCATCTGCAATCCGCTCTACGGCGTGCAGATGGTCTTTTCGGAGGACATGGCCGATGCATTCTGCCGCGCGCTCAATGACTGGCTGGTCAAGGAATGGCTCGACAAGGATCCGCGGCTGCGTGGCTCGATCGTGATCCCGTTTCAGAGCGTCGAAAAGTCGGTCGCGGAAATCGAGCGCTGCGCGCAGGATCCGCGTTTTGTCCAGGTGCTGATGCTGGTGATGGGCGACATGCCCTTGGGAAAACGCGCCCACTGGCCGATCTATGCCGCCGCCGAGCGGCTAGGTTTGCCGGTTGGGGTTCATGCCGGCAGCAATTATCATAACCCGCCGACCTCGGTCGGATGGGGCTCCTACCACATCGAGGATTATGTCGCGCAGAGCCAGGCCTTTCAGACCCAGCTGACCAGCCTGATCGTCGAGGGCGTCTTCGCCCGGCATCCCCGGCTCAAAATGGTGATGCTGGAATCCGGCTTTACCTGGCTGCCGCCCTATCTGTGGCGGCTGCAAAAATTCTGGCGCGGCATCCGCATGGAAACACCGTGGGTCGATCGGGCGCCGCTGGAGATCGTGCGCAGCCATATCCGCTTTTCGCTGCAGCCGATCGATGCGCCGCCGGATCCTGCCGTCTTAAATCGGCTGTTCGACCATATGCAGTCGGACGAATTGCTCCTATTCTCGACCGATTATCCGCATTGGCAGTTCGACGGCGACGCCGTGCTGCCGGAGGGGATGTCGCGCGATCTGGTGCGCAAGATCATGATCGATAACCCGCTTGCGACCTATGGCCGCCTGAGGCAGTCCGTGCTGGAGGAGATCACGCCATGAACGTCCAGTTTCGCGCTTCGCCAGATCGGGCAACGGCAACCAGCGTCAAGACCGCGATCGCTGATTGCGACATCCATCCGGCGCGCGCGACCAAGGACGAGTTGTACCCCTATCTGGCTAAGCGCTGGCATCGACATCTGGAGGTCTATGACAAGCATCCCTATCAGGGCATGATGGAAGGGCCGCCATATCCGAAGGCGCAGCCCAATGCCTCGCGCCGTGACGCCTATCCGCCGGAAGGCGGTCCGCAGGGCTCCTCGCTCTCGTTCATGCAGCAGCAGCACCTCGATCCGAACCATGTCGTACTCGGCGTGCTCAATCCGCTCAATACCGGGCAAGGTCTCCGCAACCACGATCTGAGCGGGGCGATCTGCTCGGCGATCAACGACTGGCAGATCGACAAATGGACCAGCCGCGATAGGCGCCTGAAGGGCTCGATCGTGGTCGCCAATGAGGACGGTCTGGCGGCGGCCGCCGAGATCCGCAAGCGCGCTGGTGATGCGAATTTTGTCCAGGTGCTGCTGCTCAGCCGCAATGTCGAGCCACTCGGACAGCGCCGCTACTGGCCGATCTATGCGGCCGCGGAAGAGGCGGGGCTGCCGGTCGGCGTGCATGCCTTCGGCTTCGGCGGCAATCCGATCACCGCGTCGGGCTGGCCGAGCTTCTACATCGAGGAGATGGTCGGCCATTCGCAGTGCCAGCAGTCCGCGCTGGCCTCGATCGTGCTGGAGGGCGTGTTCGAGCGGCATCCGAAACTGAAGATGATCATGATCGAGGCCGGCTTCGGCTGGGCGCCGTCGCTGTCATGGCGGCTCGACAAATGCTGGCAGCGGCTGAAGAGCGAAGTACCGCATCTCAAGCGGCCGCCGTCGGAGGTAATCGCTGAGCACATCTGGTGGACGACGCAGCCGATGGAAGACCCCGAGCGGCGCGATCATCTGTTCGACGTGATCGACTGGGTCGGCTGGGACAAGCTGTTGTTCGCCACCGACTATCCGCACTGGGACTACGACGAGCCCTCGCGGGTGCTGCCCGCCGGCGTCAGCGACGCCAACCGCGAGGCGTTTTATCTGAACAATGCCCGGAAGCTCTACGGGCTGGCCTGATGGTTCGTCACGTCATCGCAGCCGTCGACGAACTGCCGCCGGGCACGCGGAAATTTCTCACTATCGGCGACCGTCCGATCGCAGTGTTCAATATCAAGGGCGAGTTTTTCGGCCTGTTGAACCGTTGCCCGCATCAGGGCGCGGCTTTGTGCGAGGGACCGTTGATCGGGCTCGCGCAATCGTCCGATCCCGGCCAGATTGACTACACGCGGTTGGGTGAAATCATCCGCTGTCCCTGGCACGGCTGGGAATTCGACATCCGCACCGGGCAATCCTACTGCGACCCTCGGCGCTTCCGCGTACGGGCCTATCCGGTCCAGGTCGAACCCGGCGCGAGCGTGGTGAAGGGGCCGTATGTGGCCGAGACCCTCGAGGTCGCGGTCGAAAACGATTATGTGGTGATCGATTTGTAATGTGAGCCGCTTCATGCCGCCGCAACTCTCTTGACGCGTGATAGCAATTTGAAATATTGCTAGCCTTGCTATTGTTTTTGGAATCTCGCTATCATGCCCGCCGTAACCATTAGCAACCTCTCCGATGAGACGCATCGCGCCTTGAAGGTGCGTGCGGCTCAGCACAATCGCAGCACGGAGGCGGAAATGCGCGCCATCCTGGAAGCCGCCGTGCGCCCTGAGGGTCGGCTGCGTCTCGGCACCGCGCTGGCATCGATGAGCCGGAAACTCGGACTCACCAACGCCGATGTCGAAGCCCTAGAAAAGACCCGAGACATCAAGCCCGCCGAGCCTCTCCGTTTCGGATGATCCTGCTCGATACCAATGTCATCTCCGAAGCGATGAAGCCCGAACCGGCCCCGGCGATCCGCACATGGCTCGACGAACAGGCGGCGGAAACGCTATATCTATCCAGCGTCACCATCGCGGAGCTGATGTTCGGCATCGGCGCGCTTGCAAAGGGCAAGCGCAAGGACAAGTTGACCGCCGCGCTCGACGGGGTGCTGGAGATGTTCGCGGATCGAATCCTGTCGTTTGATGTCAGCGCGGCGCGACGCTACGCCGAACTCGCCGTCAGGCCACGCGCCGCCGGAAAGGGCTTCCCCACGCCCGACGGCTATATCACCGCGATCGCCGCCTCGCACGATCTGGCAGTCGCATCTCGCGACACGAACGCGTTCACGGCTGCCGGCCTCGACGTGATCGACCCCTGGACCGCCGCCGACTGATTGCGGTTCACTCAAAATCGCTGGTCAAATAGCATAGACGCCCACAAGGGGCGCCGCCCTTGCGCTATGTCGATCCTGTGGGAGCGACCCTCGTGGTCGTCGTCTCGCAATGATGGTCAGGTACCCTGCGCCGTCTGTCGCCGCTCCCGCGCGTAGCGCACCAGAGCGGCAAAACGATAGAGGCCGTGGACGAATTTGCCGTAAGGAAGGGTGATGAAGAGGGCGAAAACTAAGCCGAGGTGTATCGCCAACAGCGGTCCCATGGCGGACGTTGCGCGCCAAAATAACAGCGCCATGCCGGTGAGGGCTGTCAGGAACAGCATGACGGTAAAGGCCGTATCCATGCCGATCCGCTTGTCGTCGACCAGCATCGGATCGCGCTTCGACCGCTCCTGAAGCAAGCCCAACGGCCCGATCAGTAGCCCGACACCGCCCAGCGTGCCCAGCACCACCGGCAGGTCCCACCAGGGATAGGGCGCTTCGCGCCCCAAGAGATAATGATAGAGCGTCGCGACAGAGGTGGCGGCGAAGCAAAGCCCGAAACCGTAGAACGTCAGGTGATGATAGTGCTTGCGCCGGTCGTCCGGCCGTTCGTCTTGGTTGACGCAGCCGGCGCCGCCGCCGTCGAGATAGCGCAAGCGAGCGGCGTCTTTCATCGCCTGCCAAAGCGAGTCGGGGTCAGTCAACAGCCCCGAGGGCTCGCCGATGTCGCTCCAGAAGGCGCGCACGCCCATGGCCAGCGCCACGATCGCATAGAGCAACGCCGCGCCGAACAGCGCCGCCATCGCATTGTGCGGCATCAAGGCATAAAAGGCGCCGGGGCCGGTGTGGACACCGAACAGGATCTGGCGGTCGTTGAATGCCGCAATACCCAAAATGAACGCCGCGACGCTCACAGCCGCCGCGTTCGCGATGACAAGCCCGTTGCGGGCGAACGCACCCGACAAAGCGCGCGGCCACGCATAGGCGGCATAGGAATCCGCGCGAGCGATCGCCAGCGTCTTCGGTACATTGACATTGTATTCGTGCGGTGGCGAAAACTGGCAGTCGGTGTAGCAGGCGCCGCAGGCGTGGCACAGATTGGCGAAATAATTCAGGTCGCCGTCGGAGAACGAGCGGCGCATTTCCATCGCCGGAAACACCGCGCACAGTCCCTCGCAGTAGCGGCAGGAATTGCAGACCGTCATCAGCCGGTCGGCCTCCTCGAGGATCTTAGTTCCGTGCATATTTTGCCGCTTCCTGTCCTGCGATGCGTCCAAACACGCTGCCGATGGTCATGCCGATTCCGGCCGCATAGCCCTTGCCCAGCACGTTGCCGGCCATGATCTCGCCGGCGGCGAACATGTTGGCCGAGGGTTTGCCGTCCTTCATCAGCATGCGCGCCTGCCGGTTCACGCGGGTGCCGAGATAGGTGAAGGTGATGCCGGGCCGCACCGGATAGGCATGGTAGGGAGGGCTCTCGATCCGCCGCGCCCAATGGCTTTTCGGCGGGTCCAACCCCTCGGTGCGGCAGTCGTCGAGGATGGTGTGATCGAAGGTGCCGGGCCTGACCGCGGCGTTGAAATCGCTGATGGTTTTTTCCAGCGCCGCCGGATCGAGCGCCAGTTGGCCGGCGAGGCCCGCGATCGAGGAGGCTTCGATCGGCGGGAACAGCGTTGGCATGAAGCTGTTGCGCGCGCTTTTGTCGAAAATGATATAGGCGATCTGGTCGGGCTGGGCGGCGACCAGGCGGCCCCAGATGGCATAGCGCTTCGGCCAGATGTCCTCGCCCTCGTCGTAGAAGCGCTCAGCGTTCTTGTTCACGACAATGCCGAACACCACGGAGTCGTGCCGGGTGATGATGCCGCCGTCGAATTTCGGGGCGCGGGCATCGATCGCGACCGCGTGGCATTGGGTCGGATCGCCGACCTCCTGCACGCCCTTTGCCAACAAAAGCTTCAGGATCGCGCCGCGGTTATAGGGGGTGCCGCGGATCAGGAAATTATCGGCGGCCTCGCCCCAGTATTCCCGGAGCCATTCGATATTGGCTTCGAAGCCGCCGGCGGCGGCCACCAGGCTCGCCGCGCGGAGGCTGATGCGGCCATCGCCGTGCTTCAGGACCGCGGATAGGAACATGCCGTCCTCGATGTGGAGGTCGGTCACGTCGGCGCCGTAGAGCATCTCGACGCCGAGATTTTCCGCCGTCAGGTACAGCGCGTTCAGCATCGCCCGGCCGCCGCCAAGAAAGAACGAATTGGTCCGCCCGAGACTGAGCGTGCCGCCCAGCGAGGGCTGCCAGCGCACGCCCTGTTCGACGATCCAGTTGAGGATGTCCTTGGACTCGGCGATCATGTGGCGAGCCAGTTCCTCGTCGGTCTGGCCGCCGGTGACGCGTTTAAGATCTTCCCAGAATTCCTCTTCGCTGTAGGGCCCGGTCAGGATCTCGGTCGCGGCGTCATGGGCACAGCGCATGTTGCGGGTATGCCGGGTGTTGCCGCCGCGATAGAATTTTGGCGCGCCTTCCAGCACCAGCACCGATGCGCCGGCCCGCCGCGCACTGATCGCGGCGCACAGCGCGGCGTTGCCGCCGCCGATCACCAGCACGTCAAACCTGCGATTTAAATCGACCATGCCTTCTTATTTGCACGAAAGTAAAACGAAGGCCATGCAAACGCAAAGGCGGCCGTCCGGCGGCTCAGGCGGCTACCGCCTGGCGGGTCTCGATGGTCCGGCCGCCGCGATAGACCGCCATCGCCGCGACGATGCCGAGCACCGCGGCGAACATCAGCCAGAATCCGGGCGATGCCTTGTCATCGGTATACTTTATCAACAATGTCGACGCGAATGGCGTGAAGGTACCGAACAATCCCGCGGCGAGCGCAAAGGCCAGGGAGAAACAGGTGGTGCGGACATGCTTCGGAACGATCTCCACCAGGCAGCCCAGCATGGTGCCGCTGTAGACGCCGAAATAGAACGAGAACATCATTTCGACGGCCAGCATCTTGCCAAAGGTCGGCTCGGCCACCAGCCAGTGCAGCGCGGGATAGGCGGTCAGCAAGGCAAGGCCGGCGATGGTCATCAATACCGGCTTGCGGCCGATCCGGTCCGAAAGCGCGCCGCCGACCGGATTCCAGAAGAAGTTGGTGACGGCGACCAGCACCGTGACGAGGAGGGCATCCTGGCTGGAGAGCTTGAGGACGGTCTTGCCGAAGGTCGGCGTATAGACCGTGACGAAGTAGAAGGTCGTGGTGGTCAACACCGCGATCATCATGCCGAGCAGGACGATGCGCCAGTTGGCGAGCGCGGAGGCGAATACTTCGCTGGCGGTCGGATGCTTCTTCATGGCCAGAAATTCCGGCGTCTCCTCCAGCGTCCGCCGCAGAAAGAAAATGACTGGAATGATGAGGCAGCCGATGAAGAACGGAATGCGCCAGCCCCAGGCGGCGACGGTTTCCTTCGGCATCAATTCGCTGAGCCCAAATCCGATGATCGCAGCGACAAAAATCGCAACCTGCTGGCTTGAGGACTGGAACGAGGTATAAAAACCCCGGTTGCCGGGCGTGGCGATCTCGGCGAGATAGACCGAGACGCCGCCGAGTTCGACGCCGGCGGAGAAACCCTGCAGCAGGCGGCCGATCACCACGATGACCGGCGCGGCGAGCCCGATGGTGGCATAGCTCGGGCAGAGTGCGATCGTCACCGTGCCGATTGCCATGATCGCCAAGGTAACGATCAGTCCCTGGCGGCGCCCGATCCGGTCGATATAGGCGCCGAGCACGATCGCGCCGACCGGCCGCATCATGGCGCCGAGCCAGAAAACGCCGAAGGTTTGGAGCAGCTTGGCGGTGTCATCGACGTTCGGAAAGAAAGCGTTGCCGATATAGCTTGCGTAAAAGCCGAACAGGAAGAAATCGAACTGTTCGAGGAAATTGCCGCTGGTTGCGCGCAGAATGGCGCCAATCCGCGATTTGATCTGTGGCGGCTGCGATACCGACGCTTGCGACATGGCGAGTTTCTCCCCGTTTGCAATTTGCCGGTGCGAACGAGGCCCCTTGATCGCCCTGCCGGCACCTGTGTTGCTTGGCCGCAATCTGCCATGGCAGCGTCGCCCGACCAACCGGAAAAAGCCGGGCGGACCACTATCCCTTTGGATATGGATAGCTTTTCAATTCTTCGGAGGGACGGAGGCCCGCAGCCATTGCCGGAAGGCCGAAAGCTTTGCCGGTTCCGCTCTGGCCTCGGGTGAGACCAGATAGAAGCCGGCATCGGCGGGCAGCGTGATCTCAAATGGAACCACGAGGCGCCCCTTGGCGATGTCAGTCTCGACATAGGAGGTGCGGCCCATGGCGACGCCGAAGCCGTCGATCGCCGCCTGCACGGTCATGAAAATCAGATCGAAGGTCAGTCCGGGCTGCCTTGATATGTCCGCCGGCAGTCCTGCCGCGGTGAGCCATAGCCGCCAGTCGTCGTCGTAGCCGCTGCTCGAGTGCAGCAGGGTGTGGTGCGCCAGATCTTCCGGGCACCGCAGCGGCTTATTGCTCGCGAGCAGGGCCGGGCTGCAGATCGGGAACAGTTCGTCGGCCATCAGCCAGTCGGCGCGCAGCCCCGGCCAGTGGCCGCGGCCATAGCGGATCGCAGCGTCGACATCGCCGGTCCTGAAATCGACCAGGGAGGTCGAGGTGGTGATGCGAACATCGATGCCGGGATGGGCTTGCTGGAACGTGGACAACCGCGGCAGCAGCCACTTCGCGGCCAGCGACGCCAGCGTAGAGACCGTCAGCACATGGCCTTCACCTTTGCGCCTGAGCCGGTCGGTGGCGAGCCTGAGGTCGTTGAAGGCGGCGCGAACCCCGGGCAGGTAATCCCGGGCTTCCGGTGTCAAGTCCAGCGTCCGGTTCCGCCGCACGAACAGGCGGATGCCCAGCTCCTGCTCGAGCCGCCGGATCTGATGGCTGATGGCGGTCTGCGTCACGTTCAGCTCGGACGCCGCGACCGTGAAGCTCAAATGCCGGGCAGCGGCCTCGAAGGCGCGCAATCCATTGAGCGAAGGCAGCCTGGCGGTCATGAGGATGACCTACTCCATGACATTATCTCATGAGAAGGGAAAAGGAATGTCGTTTGCCGAAAGCTCGGTAAGCCCTCATGTTTCTAAATAAGAGCTTATGGTTTGGAGGCTATCATGTCCACCTGTGCACATCTAACAATGACAAATAATCATGCCAAGGGGGTTTTGGCGGAGCTCGGCGCGACGTTCCACACTTGGCGCGAGCGTGTTCGTCAGCGCCGCGAGCTGGCGCATTGGAGCGATCGCGACCTGCACGATGTCGGCCTTTCCTGGAGCGATGTCATTCGCGAGGCCGAAAAGCCGTTCTGGCGGGCTTGAAAGGCAGCCAAGGCTGGCGCCGCCCTCGAAGGGGACGCCGGCCTTCTTTGAGCTCGGGAGCCCCGCGATGTCGGTGTTTCAGTTCGACAACCTGCAGCAATATTCGGATGTTCTGCGGCTGCATGACGGCCGGCCGGTGACGTTGCGCTTTGTCGAGCCCGATGACGCTCTTGCGCTTCAGAACTACTTCCGCGGGCTGTCGCAGCGCTCGCGCCACAGCCGGTTCCTTGGCACCCTGAGCGAACTCCCGGGGCCGCTGCTCGATGAATTCATCCATCCCGGTCAGGGCGACCGCTTCAGCGTGATCGCGACGATGACGATCGGTGGCTTTGAGGCCGTCGTCGGCGAAGCCCGCTACGCGTTCGATGCCGACCGTGAAAGCTTCGAATTCGGTCTCTCGATCGATGACCGCTGGCAGGGCCAGGGCATCGGCTCGGCGCTGCTGAAGAACCTGCAGTGCCGCGCCGCCGCGTTCGGCGCCCGTCGGATGTTCGGCGACACCTTGCGCTCCAACGCGGTCATGATTGGCCTCGCCGGCAAATCCGGCTTTGCCTTCATGCCGAGCCCCGGCGACTGGAAGCTGGTGCGCTTCGAAAAGACGATCAATTCGGCGCTACGGGACATCCCCTGCGCCAGCTGGCGGCTCGCGGCCGAACAGATCACGCAGGCGGCGGCGGTTTGAAAGTCGAGGAGGGTGGGCAAAGCCGTCGGATCGTGCGAACGCGCGAGGCGATGGCGTGCCACCGTGTCGACTGAGAGGATGGGCACGGCGCAAGGGCGCCTTTGCGCCACCCTGCAAAACGGACTCAAATACCGGCCGGCAAACCTTTTCCCTCATTCAGAAAACACGCGACCTCGTGTGCTCCTCCGACATCGGTCAAACCAGGGGTCTCGATCTGGCAGCGCGCCATGACATGGCGACAGCGGGTGTGGAAGGCGCAGCCTGTGGGCGGATGGATCGGGCTCGGCACGTCGCCCTCGATCGGCGGCGTCGGCCGCTTGGCGATGGGGTCTGCGGCGGGAACCGAGGCCAACAGCGCCTGGGTATAGGGGTGACGCGGGTTGGCGAAAAGCTCGGATTTGTTGGCGCTCTCGATGATGCGCCCGAGATACATCACGGCGACGCGGTGGCTGATATGGGCCACCACGGCAAGATCGTGGGCGATGAACAGATAGGAGAAGCCATGCTGGCGCTGCAGGTCGATCAACAGATTGATCACCTGGGCCTGGATCGACACGTCGAGCGCCGACACCGGCTCGTCGCAGACGATCAGATCCGGCCCCAGCGAGAGCGCCCGGGCGATGCAGATGCGCTGGCGCTGGCCGCCGGAAAACTGGTGCGGATAGTTGCGCATCTGATCCGGCCGCAAGCCCACCTGCTCGAACAATTCCGCGACTCGCTCGCGCTGTTTGTTGCCCACCGCGATGCCGTGGACGCCGAGCGGTTCGCCGACGATGTCGCCGGCCCTCATCCGAGGATTGAGCGAGGCGAACGGATCCTGGAACACGATCTGCATCGAGCGCCGGATCGCGCGCAGCTCGGCCTTGCCGAGATGAGTGATATCCCGACCCTTGAGCCGGATGCTGCCCGCGGTCGGCTCGACCAGGCGCAAAATGCTGCGCGCCACCGTCGATTTGCCGCAGCCGGATTCACCGACCAGACCAAGCGTTTCGCCGACGCCGACCCGGAAGCTGACACCATCAACGGCGTGCACGGTGCCGGCGCGGCGGCGAAAAAGCCCGCTTCGCAGCGGATAGTGTTTGACGAGGTCGGATACTTCGAGCAGCGCCCGCGCCTTGCTCATGGCAGCCTCACGGTTTCGGCGGCGCGCCAGCAGGCCGCCCAATGATCCGCCCCAAACTTCTCCAACGGTGGATATTCCTCGCGGCAGCGCGCCATCGCGAGCTCGCAGCGCGGGGCGAACGCGCAGCCTTGTGGCAATCGGGTCAGGGACGGCACCGTGCCCTTGATCTCGGCCAGGCGTGCATCGGAATTCGCTCCCGGCGATGGCAGTCGCGGAATCGAGGCCATCAGGCCACGCGTGTAGGGATGCCGGGGCTCGGCGAAAAGGGTTTCAACACCGGCTTCCTCGACCTTCTTTCCAGCATACATCACGATGACGCGCTGCGCCGTCTGCGCCACCACGCCAAGGTCGTGCGTGATCAGCACCAGCCCCATGCCGAGCTCCTGCTGCAGGTCGAGCATCAGCGCCAGGATCTGTGCCTGGATGGTGACATCGAGCGCGGTGGTCGGCTCGTCGGCGATCAACAGCGCCGGCCGGCAGGCCAGCGCCATCGCGATCATGGCGCGCTGGCGCATGCCGCCCGACAGTTGGTGCGGATATTCCAGCGCGCGGCGCTCGGGTGCGGGAATCCTGACCCGTTGCAGCATGTGGATAGCCAGCTGCCACGCCGCTTTCCGGGACATGGTCCGGTGCAGGCGGATCGCTTCGCTGATCTGGTCGCCGATCCGCATCACCGGGTTGAGCGAGGTCATCGGCTCCTGGAAGATCATCGAGAGGCGATTGCCCCTTAATTCCCGCATCTTCGATTCATCGAGCGTGAGCAGCTCAACTCCGTCGAGCCTGATCGAGCCGCCGACGATCCTGCCCGGCGGATCGGGCACCAGGCGCAGGATCGACAACGCGGTCACGCTCTTGCCGCAGCCGGATTCGCCGACGATGGCCAAGGTCTCGCCGCGGCGGACCTGAAAGGAGACGTCGTCGACCGCCCGGAACAGCCCGGAATTGGTAAAGAAGACCGTCTGCAGTCCCTTGACGTCGAGGACGGTATCCTCGGTTGGCGTCCTGTTCATCAGCCGCGCTGCCTGGGGTCGAGGATGTCGCGAAGCGCATCACCCAGGAGATTGGTCCCGAACACCGCGAGGCTGATGGCAATCCCCGGGAAGATGACCAGCCACGGCGCGGTGCGAACGTACTCCGCCGCCGATTCCGAAAGCATCCGTCCCCACGAGGGATAAGGCTCGGGAATGCCGAGACCGAGAAAGGACAGCGAGGCTTCGGTGAGGATGGCCGAGCCGAGCTGCGCGGTCGCCAGCACGATCAGCGGCGCCAGCGTATTGGGCAACACATGCCGCAGCGCCACGCGCATTTCGCTCATGCCGATCGATTGGGCCGCCTCGACGAAGGACAATTCGCGTAGCGCCAGCGTGTTGGCGCGGATCACCCGGGCGACCGAAGGGATCAGGGGGATGGCGATCGCGATGATGGTGTTGGGCAGCGAGGGCCCCAGCGCCGCCGTCATCACCAGGGCCAGCACCAACAGCGGCAGGGCCTGCAGGATATCGACGATGCGCTGGAACAGGAGATCGATCCAGCCCGACAGATAGCCCGACACCAGGCCGATGATGACGCCAATGACCGCACCGAGCGCGGTCGACCCGATGCCGACGGCGAGCGATATCCGCGCGCCGTGAATGATCCGGCTGAAGACATCGCGGCCGAACGAGTCCGTCCCCATCCAATGCAGCGCATTGGGCGCGGCAAGCGCGTGGGCGGCATCGACCGCCAGCGGATCAAAGCGGCAGATGACATCGGCCAGCCCCGCTGCCAGCACGAACATCACCATGATGAGCAGGCCGGCGGTCCCCAAAAGGTTGCGTTGCGTCAGGAACAGAAACCTGCGCCAGCCGTGGGTGGAATAGGCCCCCGCGCGTCGCAGCTCGGTGTCGTAGTTGATCGCGTCCAAATCGTTTAGCCCCTGTTCCTTGCGGGTGTCCGTCTCGATCAGTCGGTGAATCTGATCCGTGGGTCGAGCGCCGCGTAGAGCATGTCGACCGCGAAGTTCGTCAGCACCACGATCACGGCGATCAGCATCACGAGGTTCTGGACGATCGGATAGTCGCGCCACCGGATGGCTTCGACCAGAAAGCGGGCGACGCCGGGAATGTTGAAAACGGTTTCGGTGACGATCAGCCCGCCGATCAGGAAGGCCGCCTCGATGCCGAGCACCGTGATGACCGGAAGCATGGCGTTCTTCAGCGCGTGGTGATAATTGACCACAGCCTCCGAGGCGCCTTTGGCGCGGGCGGTGCGAATGTAATCCTGCCGCAGGATTTCGAGCATCGACGAACGCGTGATCCGCATCACCAGCGCGGCGCTGCGAAAACCCACCGCCAGCGCCGGGATGCCATACATCGCGATGGTCTCGGTCCAGGTTGTCGGGTTCGGATTGAAGATCGGCATGGTTCCGAACAGCTTAACCGAGGCCATCAGGATCAACAGGCCGAGCCAGAAAGGCGGCAGCGACAGCCCGCTCAGGCTGACGACGCGCAGGACATAATCGAGCCGCGTGCCCTGCCTGACCGCGCTGATGACGCCTGCGGGAATGCCGATCGCAGCCGAGAACACCAATGCAAGTCCCGCCAGCCGCGCCGTGATCGGAATCCGCGGCAGGATCTCGTCGAGCGCGGGTTTTTCCGAAACATAGGAATAGCCGAGATCGCCGTGCAGCAGCCCAAAGATCCAGTGCCCATATTGCCAGACGATCGGCTGATCGAGCCCGAGCTCCCGTTCCAGATTGAGCTTGTCGGCCGGATCGACGTAGCCGGCGGCGGCAAACAGGATGTCGACGATGTTGCCCGGCACGATGCGCAGCAGCACGAAGATGATCACCGAGATGCCCAGGAGAGTCACGAGCATCAAAGCGAGGCGTCGCAGGATATAGGCAAGCACCTGGCGGCTCCCGTCAACTAAATGAACGATCGCGTGAAACTTGTCCTATCCGAGCTCCCGGACCTCATCCTGAGGAGCGAGCCTTCGCCCGGGGGGCGAGGGCTCGCGTCTCGAAGGATGGCCGCTTGCAACGTCATTTGCGGCCATCCTTCGAGACGCATCGCTTGCGCGATGCTCCTCAGGATGAGGTCCGGGGAAGCGGCGGATCTTACTTGTCCAGCCATACGTCCTCGTAGCGATAGCCGTTATAGGAGCTGTTCACCATCACGGTGATACCCTTCACGTAAGGCTGCCAGCAGGTGCCCTCGCGGCTATAAAAGATGATCGGGCGCGCGACATCCTCCTGCAGCTGCTTGTCGATCTCCCAGACCAGCTGCTTGCGCTTGGCGACGTCGGTCTCCTGCGATTGCACGTCGAACAGCTTCTCGATCGCGGGATTGCAGTAATTGGTATAGTTGCGCTCCGACTTGCAGGAGTAGTTCTCGTAGAATGACTGATCGGGATCATCGACCGCATTGCCGGTGAGGTTGAGGCCGAGCGCATAATCCTTGCGCGCCACTTTGGAAAACCAGTTGGCGGTTTCGACGAGGTCCAATTCGCCGTCGACATAGATGCTCTTGAGCTGGTCGATCAGGATCACGGCGGGATCGCGGTAGACCGGAATGTTGCGGGTCGAGACCTTGACCGCGAGGTGCTTGTCCGGTCCATAGCCGGCTTTTTGCATCAGTTGGCGCGCCGCCTCGCGGTTGGCGTTGACGTCGGGGCCATAGCCCGGGATCGTCTCCAGCATTTCCTTCGGCATGCCCCAGATCCCGCCCGGCGGCGGCAGCATGCTGCCGCCGATATCAGCCTGGCCTTCGAACAGGATGGAGATGAACGCCTGGCGGTCCAGTGCCAGCGCCAGCGCATGGCGGATATCGGCGTTGTCGAATGGCGGCGAGGTTGCGTTGACGATGATGTTGGTCGAGACATTGGTCGGAGCGACCACGCAGACCGCGTTCGGCGCCTGCGCCTTGACGTCCTTCAGCAGGGGGATCGTGACCTCGGTCGGAAAGGTCATGTCGAACTGGCCGGCGATAAAGGCCAGAATGGCGGTCGAGCGATTGGGAATGATGGTGAACTCGATGCCGTCGAGATGCGGCAGGCCCTTTTTCCAATAATCGGGGTTACGGGTGAGCTTGATCGATTCATTGGCCTTGAACTCGACGAACCGGAAAGGACCGGTGCCGATCGGGTGGGTACGCATGTCCGCCGGCGAAACATGGCAGGGATAGATCGGCGTGTATCCGGAGGCGAGCAGTGCCAGCAGCGCCGGCTGCGGCCGCCTGAGGTTGAACGCGACCTCGAAGTCGCCTGACGTCGTGACGTCGACGACCTCGTCATACCAGGCCTTGCGCGGGTTCTTGCGAAACTTTTGCGTTGACTTGCCCATCAGCAGGTCGAAGGTGCATTTGACATCGGTCGAGGTAAACGGCACGCCGTCGTGCCACTTGACGCCCTGTCGCAGCTTGAAGGTCAGCCTCTTGTGGTCGCCGCTCCAGGCCCAGCCCTCCGCGAGCTCCGGCACGATCGATTCCATGCTGTTTTGCGCGACATCCTGCTTGTAGATGACGAGGTTGTTGAAAACCGGCATGAAGGGGATGTTGACCGAGTAGGTCGCCTCTTCGTGAATCGAAGCGCTGCCCGGGCTGTCCCGATGGTAGAGCCGCAAGATGCCGCCCTGCTTCTCCGCCGCATCGGCCAGGCCGCACGCCGTCAGCAAACATGCCAGCATGACAGCCAGCGCCTGCACGCTCCGCATGGTTTCCTCCGGGAACATTCGGTCTCATAGGGGACCGATTTTGTGCGAAGTTATCAGGATCGCGCATCCAGGCAACCAGTAAGGCCGCAGCCTGATTGGCACCTTCGGACCACGCGCACTGGACTCTCGCTCCCTCTCCCGCTCTTCGCGGGGGAGGGTGGGGTGGGTGCGCGGCATCGGCGGTGTTGCGTGTGGCCGGGATACCCGATGGATGGATTTTCGCCCGTTGAGGCACCCCCACCCCAGCCCTCCCCCGCGAAGTGCGGGAGAGGGAGCGCAGCATCGCAAGCGTCGATATAATCAGAACTTCGGAAATGCTGGACTAGGATAAGGTCATGATCGCGCATCCTTTGACCTTTTGATCGCAGACATCGCGCCTTCGTGTTCAGCGATATCCTCATGCCGGATTAGCAGATGGCACCGCCCCCATGATCCCCTGGTTGCAGATCGATAGCGCCATCGTGCCTGGCACCGAGGTCGAACTGCGGCTGATGCAGAGAGGGCCCGAGTTCTCGATGAAACTCGGCCCAAACGAATTGATGAACAGTCGGCTGAGCGGATCGGAAGAGGCGCTGGCCACGCTGGCCTGCCGGAAAATCGCCGCGGTGGCGCGGCCGCAGCTCTTGATCGGCGGATTGGGCATGGGCTTTACGCTGCGCGCGGCGCTGGCTGTTGCGGGAACCGAGGCGCGGATCACGGTGGCCGAACTGGTGCCCGCGGTCATTGCCTGGGCGCGCGGTCCGATGGCGGAGATGTTCGGCGGCAGCCTCGACGATCCCCGCGCGCGCATCCTGACCGCCGATGTCGCCAGCGTGATTCGATCCAGCGCCTCGGCGTTTGATGCGATCCTGCTCGATGTCGATAACGGCCCCGAAGGCCTGATTCGCCGCGCCAACGATGCGCTCTACGATGCCGGGGGGCTGCAGGCGACCCGCCGGGCATTGCGGCGAGGCGGCGTTCTCGCGGTGTGGTCGTCGGGGCCGCATCCGACATTTTCCAAACGGCTGCGCGGCGCCGGTTTCGACGTCAGCGAGGTCGCCGTCCGCGCCACCGCCAAGCGCAGCGGGGCGCACCATGTGATCTGGCT
>Ga0182012_10000547_pt1 | contig 41632 bp, 34 predicted proteins | sample 612S2SmetaG_FD_120486 | JGI IMG/M metagenome (GOLD analysis project Ga0182012, IMG submission 120486) | Permafrost microbial communities from Stordalen Mire, Sweden - 612S2S metaG | ecosystem: Environmental > Terrestrial > Soil > Wetlands > Permafrost | place: Sweden: Stordalen | collected... | reverse complement strand
TGTGGCGATGATCCACGATGCCGGCCCCTCCCAGGGACGCCTGAAGCGCCTCCGCGCCCGATTCCCAAGGGCCGATGCCGTGATCTTCGGCCACTCCCACATTCCCCTGCACGAGACCGGCGAGGACGGCTTCCAGATCTTCAACCCGGGGAGCCCCACCGAGCGACGGCGCTCGCCCCACCACACGATGGGGCTTGCGCGCATCGAGAATGGCAGCATCTCCTTCGAGCTCATCGTGCTTTAGACGAGCCAGCTCGGCGCTTCAGGGGCGCGAGCGCATCGTAATGACGCCCTGCCCTAAGACGGAAACCCGCGTGGGTGCCGACGCTGTCACCAGCCCCATGCCAGCCGACTAGGTCGTCTCGTGCCACCGCTGCGAAAGCGGCGAGCGATCCGCGCTGCGATTCGCGCCGGCTTGGTCGATCTCGCACGCACCTCCCTGAGCGTTGCGCGGTCAGGCCCAAGCCAACACTGGTGAGCGGTGAAAATGTGGCAGCTCATGTCGGATCTCCTTACGTTCTGCACATACCTTCATACGTTCCGCACATAACGCCCGTGCGCGGCTACGCGGCCACCGTCTGCGATGTGGCAACGTCGTCGAGCACCTCTGGAGCCTCCGGGGCGGGCGCCGGGCGAATGGGTCTCACGTTGGTTGGCGCGGGGCCTTCGGCGTCGGCTACAGCCCAGCCGAGCCGATCGGCCAGGCAGCGACGAAAATGGTCGGCCTCGAAGTCAGGAGCGTTGACGCTCTCGCTCCAGAACACTGCGCCGTCATCATCTGTCACCAAGACTCGCGGCACTTCTACAAACCTCCTGTGGTGGCTACGGCTGAGGGTTACGTGGACGGACTGGTGGCACCGAGTGATCGCGGCTGGCCCTGAAGGGCCGCCAGCCGAGGCGGTGAGCGCGACGGCGCAGAGGGCTGCCGGCAAAGTGCTGAATCGATGCTGCGCTCTTGCATTTGCACCTCCCACGTCTTTGGTACGTTCAGGACTCTGAATAGGACGCAACCAGCCATCGTCAAGTACACGACGCGGGGTCTTGGCGCAGTGCTCAGCTGAGTCTCATGGATTCGCAGGCGAGATACCCACCCCCGCGGGCCGGGAGCGAGGCCCGCAAGACAGACGATGAGCGGCCGCATGGCGCGGCCGACGAGCGCTTCAGCGTCGAGGAGAGCCAGCAGATGGCCTCCGAGGCTCGGAGGGGCAGGGAGCTTGACCAGGCGCTCGCGCTCGACCTGGACAAAACGCAGGCGAGCGTTGGAGCTGTGTCGAGCAGCTACATCCGCGGCCTGAGCCAGAGACCGCGGCTGCCCGCGTCGGGCGAGCAACGGCTCGTGCGCGAAGCGATCGCCGGTGATCGCCTTGCCCGCGCCCGGCTTGTGGAGAGCTTCCTCCCGGTCATCGGCAGCGTTGCGCGCAACTACCGCAGCTCACAGCAGATCACTCGCACCGAGCTCGTGCAGGAGGGCGTGGTCGGTCTGCTGCGTGCCCTGGAGCGCTACGACCCTTCACTGGGTGTGCCGTTCTGGGGCTACGCGTCGTGGTGGGTGCGACAGGCGATGCAGCAGCTCGCCGCCGAGCTCACACGGCCGATCGTGATGTCCGACCGCGCCCTGCGCCAGCTCTCGCAGGTCAAGGACGCATATGCCAACCTGCAGTCCACCGGCGACAATGTCACGCTCGCCGAGCTCGCCGAGCACACCGGGATCGACCCGGTGCAGATCGGCAACCTGATTGCAGCCGACCGGCCGTCCAAGGGCCTGGAGCAGCCGATCCAAGGCGAGGAGGGCCACATTGGAGCTTTTGGCGAACTTATCGCCGACCCGCTCGCCGAGGACGAGTACGAGCGCGTCATCAACGCGATCGCCATCGACCAGCTGCGAGACCTGCTGAGCGGCCTCAGCGACCGCGAACGCGAGGTCCTCCGAGCACGCTACGGCCTCGACAGTCCGGAAGAAAGCCTGCGACAGATCGCGCGACGGCTGGGTGTGAGCGCCGAGCGCGTACGCCAGATCGAGAACCGCGCAATCGGGAAGCTGCGCGCCGGCGCAGGCGAGCGCTCCGACGGTACCGACCGGCGCACCTGAGGGCCCACACGTCTCCGCGGACCGGCCTGGCGAGACTCACATGAACGCGAACGCCCGCCACGCGGCCTGCTCGCATCGCCGCACCCTTCCTGCGCAGAAATTGACTTGACAACCCCCCAGAACGTCCTATCTGAAATCTCGTAACGCGACATACCAAAGCAACCCACAGGCATAGGCGACGGTGGGGTCCGGCGTTCAGGTGAGAAGTCAGACCAGTAGCGCGGCGGCTCCCAGCCTCCGAGTGCAGGCAATCCGGCCGGACTCCCACCGCCTTTTTCTCCTCCGACTAACTTCAGTCGTTTGATCGCGACCCGGCGCGCTGCTAAGCGCGCTGCGCAGCGGCCTCTCCGAGTTCAAGCAAGGTGACGGCCGGCCACGGCCCCGCTGTCCACGAGCTCGCCGACGATCTCCGCGAACGCGTCCGTGTGCCGCTCGACGTCCTGCTCGGTCGTGGCCGGGCAGGCCAGAGCCATCATGTGAAACGGCGTCAGCAGGATGCCGCGGTTGAGCATCGCCACGTGCATCAGGGCATCGAGGTCGTGGTCAAACGCCGCCGCCGCCTGTGCGCCGCTGAGCGGCTGATGGGCCAGGAACAGGTACTCGGCGCGAGCGCCGATGCGGGTCACGTGCCAGGGGAGACCGTGGCGCCCGATGACCGCCTGCACGCCGTCAGCGAAACGCCGGCCGATCGCGTCCATGTGCGCGAAGGCCGCAGGAGTCAGAACATGTTCCAGCGTCGCTCTCACCGCCGCCAGCGAGAGCGCGTTGCCGGCCAGCGTCCCGCCGACGCCGCCGACGTCTGCCGCATCCCAGACCGTCTCGGCGAGCACCCGCGCCGCGACCTCCTCGGTCATCCCGTACGCTCCGACCGCGATCCCGCCGCCGATCGCCTTGCCGACCGTCAGGAGGTCGGGCTCCAGCCCGTCCGCCACTGTCATCCCTCCCGGCCCCGCGCACAGCGTGTGGGTCTCGTCGATGACCAGCAGCGTGCCGTGGCGGCGCGTGAGCTCGCGCAGGCGCTCGTGAAAGCCCGGCGCCGGCGGGACGATGCCGATGTTCGTCAGCGCCGGCTCGGCCAGCACGCAGGCGACGTCCTCGTGGGCCAGCTCCCGCTCGAGCGCCTCGGCGTCGTTGAACTGCACAACCCGCGTCGTCAGCGCCGGGTCCACCGGCGGCCCCACGTTGCCCACGCGGGGCACCACGCGGCCCTCGCTCAGCGTCACCACGGTCTCATCCACGCTGCCGTGGTAGCAGTGGTCGAACACCAGGATGCGAGGCCGTCCGGTGATCTGGCGGGCCAGGCGCACCACGAAGCGGTTGGCGTCCGTGGCCGAGGTGGTCAGCTGCCAGCGCGCCAGGCCGAACCGCTCGGCCAGCAGCTCCCCCACCCTGCTCGCATCCTCGCTGGGCAGCATCGTCGCGATCCCGCGGGAGGCCTGTGCGGCGATCGCCGCCACCGTCTGCTCCGGCGCGTGGCCGGCCATGGCAGCCGTGTCGCCCAGGCAGAAGTCGGTGTAGCGGTTGCCGTCGACGTCCACCAGCTGCGCGCCCGATGCCTGGGTCATCCAGATCGGCTGACGTCCGGCCCAGCGCGTCATCCAGTTCATGGGCACACCCGAGAGCAGCCCGCCGGAGCGCTCAGACAGCGCCAGCGAGCGCGGATGCTCGCGCTCGAAGCGCTCCAGTTCGCGTTCCAGCAGCCTCTCCACGACCGCCTCGCCGGCTCCCATGGCAGCGCAGCATACTGATCCCGGACAATTGTTGACTTGTGGAACAAGATCGGATAGTAATCGGCGCCATGAGCGCATCAGCGAGCCCGGTAGCCGACAGCACGGGGCAGACGGCCCCCGCGGGGGCGCCGCTCGGGCGCGTCTCGACCGTCGAGGCCACCGTCGCCGTGCTGCGCTCGCGGATCCTCGGAGCCGACATCGCGGCCGGCGCCAGCATCCCCGAGGAGCAGACAGCCGCCGAGCTGGGGGTCTCGCGTCACTCGCTGCGAGCGGCGATGCGACGGTTGGTCGAGGAGGGCCTGCTCCGCCACGAGCCCCATCGCGGCGTGCGCGTGCCGGTGCTCGACCGCGCGGACATCGAGGACGTCTATCGCATGCGTCGGGTGCTCGAGCTCGAGGCCACGCGCACGGTAGCCGGCGCGGGCATCGTGCCGGTGGAGGCCGTCGCGGCGGTCGCGGCACTCGAGGCGCTGACCAGAGGAGCCGGCTGGGATGAGGTCGTCCTGCAGGATCTGCGCTTCCACAGGGCCGTCATCGACGCAGCCGGCAGCCCGCGCCTGGCGCGCGCCTACAGGGCCACCCAGAGCGAGGTCGCCTACTGCCTGACGCAGCTGCGCCCCCACTACGACCGCCCGGCCCAGGTGGCCGCCGAGCACCGCGAGCTGCTCGAGCCGGTCGCCTCAAGCGACCCCGAGGCCGCCTGCCGGCTGCTGATCGAGCACCTGCTGGAAGCCGAGCAGAACCTGCTCGGGGCGCTGCCGGGGGGCGGCGACGGCTCCCCACCACCCAACTGACGACAACGACCGAAACGAGGACCCCCGAGATGCTCGACACCCCCACCATCACCGCGCTGAAGGCTCGTGAGGTGCTCGAATGCCGGGGGCTCCCGACGGTGCAGGTCGAGCTCGAGCTCGACGGTATCTACACCGGCATCGCCGACGTGCCGTCAGGGCGCTCCACCGGCTCCGCTGAGGCGTTTGAGCTCCGCGACGGCGGCAGCCGCTTCGGTGGCTTCGGCGTGCTCGAGGCCGTCGCATCCGTCAACGGCGAGATCGCACAGGCGCTGCTCGAGAGCGCGCCGCCGAGCCAGCGCGAGCTCGACCGCCTGCTCTGCGAGCTCGACGGCACACCCGAGAAGCGCCGCCTCGGCGCGAACGCCGTGCTCGGCGTATCGCTGGCATATGCCCGCGCCCGTGCGGAGCGTCTCGGGGTGCCGCTGTACAGCGCGCTCAACGCCAACGCTCACGTGCTGCCCGTCCCGCTCGTGAACCTCATCAACGGTGGCCGCCACGCCTCCAACGACCTCGACATCCAGGAGGTCATCGTCCTGCCCGCCGGCGCCGGCTCGATGCTCGAGGCGATGCAGTGGTCGACCGAGATCAACCTCGCGCTGGCCGAGATCCTGCTCCAGCGCTACGGCAAGGTGGCTCTGAACACCGGTGACGAGGGCGGCTACGCGCCGCCGCTCGCCCATGTGGAGGAGGCGCTCGAGCTGCTGCACAGCGCGGTGCAGGCGGCCGGCTACGGCGCCGGCTGCGTATACGGGCTGGACGCCGCAGCCTCCCACTGGTACGACGCCGAGGGAAGCGTCTACCGGCTCGCCGGCAAGACGCTCGACCGCGACGCGCTGATCGCGCACTACCTCCGCCTGATCGCCGACTACGGCATCGTCACCATCGAGGATCCGCTCAACGAGGACGACTTCGAGGGCTTCGCCGAGATCACCGCCACCAGCGGCATCCAGATCGTCGGCGACGACCTGCTCGTGACAAACCCCGACCGCGTGCGCACCGCCGTCGGCCTCGGCGCCGCCAACTCGCTGCTGTGGAAGGTCAACCAGATCGGCACGCTGTCGGAGGCCTTCGACGCCGCCGAGATCGCGCATCGCGCCGGCTGGACCGTGGTCGTCTCCGAGCGCTCCGGCGAGACTGAGGACGCGATCATCTCCGACCTCGTGGTGGCGCTGGGGGCAGGCCAGATCAAGACCGGAGCGCCCGTCCGCGGCGAGCGCACGGCCAAGTACAACCGCCTGCTCACGATCGAGGAGCAGCTCGGCGAGAGCGCCGTCTACGACGGCTCGGCGCTGCTCTCGCGAGCCGGCTCGGGAGCGCTCGCTTGAGCCTTCCCGCCGCCGACCCCGCGGTCGACCGCTCCACGCAGACGCGGCGCGAACTCGCCCTGCAGCTGGCGCTCCGGGGCGTCGCTGCGGCCGATCCCGGGGCGGCCACCGCGCGCCTGGTTGCGGGTGACCCAGACGGCGTTGAAATAGCCGGGCACCGCTACGCGCTGGAGCGCGATGCCCGCGTGGTCGTGCTGGGTGCGGGCAAGGCCACCTGGCCGATCGCGGCCGCCCTGCGCGATGCGCTCGGCGCGCGCCTGCACGGAGGCGTGATCGCCGTGCGCGAGGGGGAAGCCCGTGCGCTTGACCCGATCGAGGTGATCGCCGCCGATCACCCGCTGCCGACCCGGCGCTCGACGCTCGCCGGCGAAGCGCTGCTGAACAGCGCCGCCGAGCTGCGGCCGGGCGATCTGGCGATCTGCTGCTTCACCGGCGGCTCCTCGGCGCTCGCGAGCGTGCCGGTACCCGCCATCACGGCGGTGGAGAAGCGCGACCTGCACGATCTGCTGCTGCGCAGCGGCATCCCGATCGACGACATCAACGGGGTGCGCAAGCACGTCTCCGCCGTCAAGGGAGGGCGGCTGGCGGCCCTGACAGCCGCCACCGTTGTCAACCTCACGGTCTCCGACGTCGTCGGCGACCGCCTCGACACGATCACCGACCCGACCGTGCCGGATACCACCACGCCCGCCGGCGCGGTCGCCCTGCTCAAGCGTCACCGGCTGTGGGACCAGGTCGCCCCCAGCGTGCGCAGCCACCTGCAGGCGGGCGTCGCGCCCCCGAGCCTCGAGGACCGCGAGATCGAGACCGTGCTGCTGGCAAACGGACGGACCGCCTGCGAGGCGATGGCCCGTGAGGCCGCCGAGCTCGGATGGAGGGCGGTGACCGTCTCGACCGAGCTGACCGGCGAGAGCCGCGAAGCGGGGCGCTTCCTCGCCGGCCTCGCCGCACACTGCTGCCGCCACGCCACGCCCTGGCAGCCGCCGGTCGTGCTTCTGGGCTGCGGCGGCGAGACGACGGTAACACTCGGTGATTCCGACACGCCCTTCGGTGCCGGCGGGCCCAACCAGGAGATGGCGCTCGCGGCAGCTGCGCAGCTCGCGCAGCTCCCGGTGGCGGCGCTGTTCATCGACACCGACTCGAGCGACGGGGGCAGCGAGCTCGCCGGCGGCCTCGTCGATGGCACCAGCGCCGCCCGCGCGGCCGAGAACGGCGTGGACCTCGACGAGGCCCTGCGCCGGCACCGCTCGAGCCGCGCCCTGGAGGAGCTCGGCGATGCGATCCGCCTCCAGCCCAGCGGCACGAACGTCAACGACCTGTTCGTCCTCGTCATCGACCAGCCGGAGGAGCCGTGAGCGAGCACGCGATCCGAGTCGAAGGGGTGACCAAGCGCTTTGCCGACACGACCGCCGTCAACGCCGTCGATCTCGCGATCGAGGAGGGCGAGTTCTTCTCGATGCTCGGCCCCTCCGGATGTGGCAAGACGACCACCCTGCGCATGATCGCCGGCTTCGAGGAGCCCTCCGAGGGGCGCATCGTGCTGCGCGGGCAGGACGTCACGGCGCTCGGCCCGGCCAAGCGCAACCTCAACATGGTCTTCCAGGACTACGGCCTGTTTCCACACATGACCGTCGCCGACAACCTCGCCTTCGGGCTGAAGGTCAAGAAGGTCCCCGCCGCCGAGCGCAACAGCCGCGTCAAGGAGGCCATCGACGCGATGCAGCTGACGGGGCTCGACGGCCGGCGCCCGGCACAGCTCTCCGGGGGGCAGCGTCAGCGGGTGGCGCTCGCGCGGGCGCTGGTGAACCGCCCCGCGGCGCTGCTGCTCGACGAGCCGCTCGGGGCGCTCGACTTCAAGCTGCGCAAGGAGATGCAGCTCGAGCTAAAGCGCATCCAGCAGCGCACCGGCACGACCTTCGTGTACGTCACGCACGACCAGGAGGAGGCCCTGACGATGTCCGACCGCATCGCGGTCATGTCGAACGGGCAGGTCGAGCAGCTGTCGGATCCGCGCACCCTCTACGAGTGCCCCGCCACGGCGTTCGTGGCCGAGTTCATCGGGGTCTCCAACCTGCTCGAGCTTGCATGCTCGAGCCGCCAGGCGGGGTTGATGGCGATGGAGCTCGGCGGCGGGCAGCGACTGCTCGCCCCCGATCCCGGCGCAGGGCAGCAGAGCGTGCGGGTCACGATCCGCCCCGAGCGGATCAAGCTCTCTCCGCCCGAGCATGAGCGGTGGTCGCGGCTCAGCGGCATGATCGCCGAGGTCGTCTACCTGGGCTCGATGACGCAGCTGATCGTGGAGCTTTCGATCGGCGAGCGCCTGGTCGTTCACCTGCTCAACGACGACCCCGCCGGCCGGCATGCACGCGCAGGAGACGCGATCGTGCTGGGCTGGCCTGCCGAGGCGACCTACGTGCTCGGCTCCCGGCTGCCCGGCAGCGGCGCCCCGCAGGAGCAGGCCGAGCGCGACCAGGGCGCAGCGGTCCTCGGGTCAGCGGCATGAGAGCCCTCCTCGACCTCCACAGCCATGTCGTGCCCGGCGTCGATGACGGCGCCGGCGACATCGAGGCGGCCGCAGCCATGCTCGCATCGATGCACGCTTCGGGCACGCGCCGCCTGTGGGCGACCCCGCACCTCGCCGACGAGCTCGGCTACGCAGACAGCCCCGAGCGCCGGCGGCTGATCTCCGAGCGCTTCCAGTCGCTGAGCAGCGTCTGCCCGGCCGGGCTGGCGCTTCGCCTGGGCTGTGAGGTGACGCCTTCGGCGGCGCTGCTGGCGAGCGGCGCCGACGTCGCCGGCCTCGCCCTCGACGGCCTCGACATCGTGCTGGTGGACGGACCCGACGACGAGCCCGCCGACCACGACGCGCTGATCTCGCCCTACATCGCGCGCGTGCAGGCCGAGGGGCTGCGCGCGGTGCTCGCCCACCCCGAGCGCCGCGCTGCCTATGAGCCTCCGGACCCCGGCTTCGGCGAGCGGCTGGCCACGGCCGGCGCGCTGCTGCAGATCGATGCATGCGCGCTGCTCGGGCGCGACGGCCCCGCCGTCGAGGAGGAGGCCTGGCGCCTGATCGGCGAGGGCATCGCCGTGCTGGTGGCATCCGACGCCCACGAGCTCGGCGACGCCGGCGACCTCGGCCGCGCCCATGGCGCGATCGCTGCGCGGCTGGGTCTGGCCACGGCCGAGCGACTGTGCTGCGGCGGCGCCCTTCAGGTGGAGGGACGGACTTGAGGCCGCGCATAACAGCCGTGCCCAGCTCGACCCGTCCGCCAACCCACACCGGAGCGACCATGCACAACGCCCGCAGAATGCTCATGCCCGCCCTGGTGGCCGCGCTCGCCCTCTCCGCATGCGGCGGCAGCGGCGCCAGCTCCAGCGGCGGCGGCTCGATCAGCCGGCCCACCGGGACCCTGCGAATCATGGCCGAACACGAAGTCCTCGAATCGGCGATGCTGGGGCCCTTCGAGCAGGCCCACCCGGGCCTCAAGATCGAGACGGCCGAAGTGGAAGGCTCAAGCGAAGCCGCCACCAAGCTCTCGGCCGGCTTCAGCACCGACGTCGTTGAAACCTGCGCGGATGAAATCACCCCGCTGCTCAAGCGCGGCATCCTGCAGCCGATCGAAACCTCCAAGCTCACCAACTGGGACGAGCTGGACAGGAGCCTGCGCTCGACCACCGGCACCACCTTCCAGGGCAAGCAGATGTTCGTGCCCCAGCAGGCCGGGCCGCACGGCCTGATCTACAACACAGCCGACTTCCCCAAAGGTGTCGACACGATCAAGGAACTCTTCAACCCGGCGCTCAAGGGCAAGGTCGCGATGAACGGCGACGACAAGTCGATCATCGCGATGACCGCATTCTCATTGGGGATCAAGAACCCGTTTCAGATGTCCGAAGCGCAGCTGACCGAGGTCGGAAAGTACCTCAACGCGCACGCCAGCCAGTTCCGCGCGTTCCCGGAATCGGACGCGAGCCAGCTCAACCTGATGAAGAGCGGCGAGGTCGAGCTGATGGACGGCGGCCTGGGCACGGCCAACGAAATGATCGCCGGCGGCGTGCCGGTGAAGTACGTGCGCCCGAAGGAAGGCGGCTACTCCTGGGTGTGCGGGCTGGCGATCACCAAGAACGCCAAGAATCTCAACGCCGCCTATGCGCTTATCAACTACTACACGTCCGTGAACGCGCAGGCGCACTTCGGCGACGAGGGCTACGTGATCATGAACGAAGATGCCGTCTCGCACGTGAAGGCCGCCCTGCGCTCGACCGCCGCGCCCGCTTCACTGGCGGGTATCACGATCGAGCAGGAGCCCAAGAACCCGCAGCGCTGGGTCGAAATCTACCAAGAAGTCATCTCAGGCTGACCGGCATGCGACCCCTTCGCGCCACCAGCACACTGACGGGCCTGTCGGCGACCGCTGCCGCTCTGCTGTGCCTGTCGGCGTGCGGCGGCAGCGGCGCGCAGGCGGGTGTGGGGAACGGCAAGCCGACGGGGACGCTGCGCATCATCGCCGAATCAGAAGTGCTCGCGCCCGCGATGCTGGGTCCCTTCAAGCGCGCCAACCCCGGCCTGAAGATCGAAACGGACGAGGTCGAAGGCTCAAGTGAAGCCGGCGCCAAGCTGAGCGCCGGGTTCAACGCCGACGTCGTTGAAACGTGCGCCGACGAAAGCAACCTGCTGACGCGCCGTGGACTCCTGCAGCCGATCGACACCTCGCGGCTTACGCACTGGAGAGAACTCTCCCCGACGCTTCGCTCCGCTGAAGGCGCCGTGGTGGCCGGCAAGCTGGTGTTCCTTCCCGGCCAGGCCGGGCCGACGGGGCTCGTCTACAACACCAAGGACTTTCCCCATGGGGTCGATGAAGACAAGGAACTGTTCAACCCCGCGCTGAAAGGCCGGGTCGCCCTCGATGTCGGCGGCGATGACAAGTCGATGATCGCCATGACGGCGTTCGCCCTCGGCGTGAAGAACCCCTTCCACATGTCAGAAGCGCAGCTGGAACGCGTGGGCAAGTACCTCATCGCCCACGCCGGCCAGTTCCGCACCTTCCCCGACTCCGATGCCAACGAGCTGAACCTGATGAAGACCGGGGAAGTGATCCTCACCGACGAGGATCTCGGCGCCGTCCACGAGATGCTCGAAGCGCACATCCCAGTCAAGTGGGTCAGGCCCAAGGAAGGCTACTACTCGTGGACATGCGGGCTGGCGATCACCAAGAACGCCAAAAACCTCAACGCCGCGTACGCCTTCCTGAACTACTACTCCTCCCCCGAAGCCCAGGCGGTGTTCGGAAACGAGGGCTACACCATCACCAACGAAAAGGCGCTGCCCAAAGTCAAACCGGCGCTGCGTGCAACCGCCGACCCGGCCGCGCTGCAGGGCGCAACGATCGAGCAGTCGCCCGCGAACCCCTCGAAGTGGTTTGAAATCTACCAGCAGGTGGTGGGCGGGTGAGCGTGGCGGCCCGCAGCTTCGAGCGTGCCGCCCCGCCGGTGCGCCGCCGCCGGCGGCTGCCGTCCCTGCACGCCTCCCGCGAGCTCGGCGCGAGCACCGCCAGCGTCGGGATCGTCGGCTTCGTGATGCTCGTGCTGTTCGGCCCGCTGATCCTGCTGGCCGTGTTCTCCTTCAACAGCTCCACCATCATCTCGCTGCCGTTCGAAAGGTTCACCTTCCACTGGTATCACGCGGCCTTCACCAACACCGGCGCCCGCAGCTCGATGCTCAACTCGGTCGTGGTGGCGCTGATCGTCGCGGCGGTCTCGCTGGTGATCGGCACGATGTCGGCGATCGGCATCACCCGCACGCGCTTCAGGCTGCGCGGCTTCGCCACCGCGCTGCATGGAGCCACGCTCGTGATCCCCTCGCTGATCATCGGCGTCGCGGCCGTCATGTTCTTCACGCTGGTGCACGTGGAACTGTCGCTGACCACGCTGACGCTGATGCACATCGTCTGCACCTTCCCGCTCGTCACCGCGATCGTGGGCGCCGGGCTGGTGCGCTTCGAGCGCGCGCCCGAAGAGGCCGCGATCGATCTCGGAGCATCGCAATGGCAGATGGTCCGCCACGTGATGCTGCCGCAGATCGCACCGTCGCTTGCGGCCGCCGGCCTCTACGCGTTCTTTGAATCCTTCAACGCGTTCGAGCTCAGCTTCTTCACCTCCGGCTACCAGCAGACGTTCCCCGTGTGGGTCTACGCGCTGCTCAAGCACGGCGACAACCTGCCCATGATCAACGCCGCCGCGACCTTCATCGCGGTCGTGCAGGTGCTGATCGTGATCGCGGGGTGGACCCTGATGAAACGGCTGGTACGCCGCCAGTCCGCCGGGCGCAATCTCAGCGACGTGATCATGGGCGCGGCCCGCGCATGAGCAGCGTGGCCGCGGCACCCCAGGGCGGCGGGCGCCTGCGCGCATCGGGTCCGCGCCGTCTGCTGCGCCGGCCCCATCGCCGCTCGGTGCTCGCCTTCGGCTACATGGCGGTGCCGCTGGCGCTGCTGCTGATCTTCTTCCTGGCGCCGCTGATCACGCTCGTCGACAGGAGCTTTCGCTGGGAACTGATCAGCGAAAAGACCGGCTTCACCTTCCAGAACTACAGCCACATCTTCAGTGACCACACCTACGTTCACATCTTCCTCCAGACGGTCGAGATCGCTGCCATCGCGATGGGCGTCGAGCTGCTGATCGCCCTGCCGCTGGCCTACGTGCTGGCCTACCGGGCCAGGCGCTGGGAGATACCGCTGCTGTTGCTGCTCGTGCTCGCCGACCAGCTCAACCCGATGGTCCGGATCTACGCGTGGCGGATGCTGCTCGGCAAGGAGGGGCTGATCAACTCGACCCTGATGACGCTGAACGTCATTCACCACCCCATCAGCGCGCTGCTGTTCAGCCGCTTCTCGGTGATCGTCGTGCTCGTGACCGGCTCGATGGTCTACACGGCGATGCCGATCTACGCGTCGATGAAGGCCGTCGACCGGCGCCTGTTCGAGGCGGCCCGCGACCTCGGCGCGAGCTGGCCGCGAACAATGCGCAGCGTGCTGTTGCCGCTCGTGGCCCCCGGGATCTTCATCTCGATCGTGCTCGTCTTCATCCCGTTCTTCACCGAATTCGCGACACCCGGCCTGGTCGGCGGGCGTAGCGGATACATGATCGGCAACACGATCGCCGAACTGATATCCGCCACCGGTGAATTCGGGGGCGGCACCGCGATGAGCATCGTGCTGCTGATGGGCGCAGGCGTGTTCTCGCTGCTCGCCTTCGCGCTCACGCGCATGAAAAACCTGGAGACCGCGGCGTGAACTACGACGCGATCGTCGTCGGCGGTGGGCATAACGGGCTCGTCGCCTCCTTCTACCTGGCGCAGGCCGGCCTGCGCACGCTCGTGCTCGAGCGGCGAGAGATCGTCGGCGGCGCGTGTGTGACCGAGGAGTTCGCACCCGGCTGGCGGGCCTCCAGCGGCGCCTACGTGCTGAGCATGGTGCGCGAGGCGATCTGGCGCGACCTGCGCCTGGAGGAGCGTGGTCTGGCGGTCGATCCGGCGGGGCCATCGCTGCACCTCTTCGACGACGGCCAGCACCTCCTCGTGCACGAGGACCCTGGCGCCCTGGCGCGCGAGCTGGCCCGCTTCAGCGAGCGCGATGCCCGCCAGATCGTGCGCTTCGAGGACGAGCTCGCGCGGATCGCACAGCTGATCACACCGTTCATCGACTGGACTCCGCCGGACGTCGCCTCCAGGCGCCCGGCGGATCTGGCGCTGCTTCTGCGCTACGGCCTGCGCGGAGCCCGCCACCGCGGTGAGATCGACGACGCGCTGTGGACGTTCGCCGCCTCCGCGCGCCAGTACCTCGACGAGTGGTTCGAGGACGACCACATCAAGGCCGCCTTCGGCTGGCACGCGATCAACGACTCGCTCTCCGGTCCCTCCACGCCGGGCACCGCCTACGTGCTCCTGCATGATCACGCCGCCGAGGACGCCGCCGGCGGCATCCGCGCCTGGGGCTTCGTGCGCGGCGGCATCGGGCAGGTCACCGAGCTGATGGCACAGGCGGCGCGCGAGGCCGGTGCGCAGATCCGCACCGGCGCCGAGGTCGAGCAGCTGCTGGTCGAGGGCGGCACGATCGGAGGCGTGCGCCTGGCAGGCGGAGAGGTCGTGCACGCGCCGCTGGTGCTCTCCAACGCCGACCCCAAGCGCACCCTGCTCGAGCTCTTGCCCGCGCGCTGGATCGGGGAGGATCTGCGCGCCCGTCTGCAGGCCTACCGCTGCGAGGGAACCAGCATCAAGATCACGCTCGGCGTCTCGCAGCTGCCGAGGGTCGCCACCGTCGGCGACGAGCCCGGCGTGCTCGGCGAGCACCACCGCGGGATCATGGAGATCACGGGGATGCTGGGCGACATGGACCGCGCCCAGGACGAAGCTCGCGCCGGCCTGCCGGCCCGCGACCCCCACATCGAGCTGTGCATACCGACGGTCCACGATCCCTCGCTGGCGCCCGACGGGATGCACATCGTCACGATCGACGTCAACTCGCAGCCGTATGGGCTCGCCGAGGGCGACTGGGACGCGATCAAGGAGGACGTCGCCGACGCCGCCGTGGCGCGCATCGCCCGCCACATGCCCGAGCTGCCGCAGACGATCATCCACCGCGAGGTGCTCAGCCCGCTGGACTTCGAGCGCCGCTTCTACCTGACGGGCGGCCATCCGCTGCACGGCGACATGGGCTTCGACCAGCTCTTCACCCTGCGCCCCGTGCGCGGGCTGGCCGACTACCGCACGCCCGTCGAGGGCCTCTACATGTGTGGCGCCGGCACGCACCCCGGCGGAGGCGTCACCGGCGCCAACGGACGCAACTGCGCGCGCGAGGCGCTGCGCGACCACGGCTCGGGCACCTGGCGCGAGCGGATTGGCGCGCTGCCGGCACGGCTCGTGGCGCGATGACCACGAACCGGACGGGAGCCCCATGACCGACACACCCCACCTGCTCAGCGAGATCCCCGGGCCTCGGGCCCGCGCGATCCGGGAGGACATCCAGCGGCTCTTCTATCCCGGGCTGATGGAGGAATTGTCCCCGATCGTGGCCGAGCGCAAGGAGGATTGGACGATCGTCGATGTCGACGGCAACCGCATCGCGGACCTCGCCTCCGCGTCGGCCTCGGTGCCGCTCGGCGCCGGCCGGCAGGACATCCTCGGACCGGCGATCGAGGCTCTGCACCGCTATGGCAACGAGGACTGCCACGCCGTCGCCTCGACGCTGATGGTGCCGCTGGCGCAGCGTCTGATCGAGCTCGCGCCCGCGAGCCTCACGCGCGTGGATCTGGCCCTCAACGGGACCGAGGCGGTCGAGACCGCTCTGAAGTTCATGCGCCGCGCCACCGGGCGCCCGCTGGTGTTCGGCTTCTACGGCGGCTATCACGGTGAGACGACCGCCGCGGCCTCGCTGGGCGCCGAGGAGAACGACATCTCGCGAGGCATGCGCGCCCTCAGCGGCGGCTTCCTGCACGCGCCCTACCCGCACCCCTACCGCTCGCCGTTCGGGCCGCCGCGGCCCGGCGGCAGCGGCGACGCGACCGTCGACTTCATCTCCGACCACATGCTGTTCCACGCGGTCATGCCGGATGAGGTCGCGGGCGTGGTGATCGAGCCGCTGGCCGGCTCCGGCGGCGTGCTCGAGCCGCCGGCGACGTTCTGGCAGGCGCTGCGCGAGCTCTGCGACCGGCACGGCTGGATGCTGTGTGTGGACGAGGTCAAGACGGGCATCGGGCGCACCGGGAGCATGTTCGCGATCGAGCGCAGCGGCATCGAACCCGACCTGATGTGCCTCGGCAAGGCGCTCGGCGGCGGCGTGATGCCGATCGGCGCGCTGCTCGGCAGCGAGCGTGCGATGGGCGCCTTCGACGACGTCTGCACGGGCAGCACGTGGTCATGGCTCCCGGCCGCCTGCGCGGCCGCCCTCGCCGTGCTCGACGCCTTCGAGCGCGAGGATGTGCTCGGGCACGTGCGCGAGCTCGAGGCGATCCAGCAGCGCATGCTGATGCCGCTGCTCGACAGCCATCGCGCCGTCGGCGACGTGCGCGTGCGCGGCTGCTTCTCGGCGATCGAGCTGGTGCGCGACCGGGAGACCAAGGAGCGCGATTCCGAGCTCCAGGAGGCGCTTAGCGAGGCGATGCTGGCGCGCGGTGTCTACGCCTGCCCCAGCACCACCTCGCTGAACATCCAGCCGTCGCTGACGATGGCCGGCGAGGACCTCGAACGTGTGCTGGGGCTCGTGCTGGAGGCGCTCGATGAGGTCGTGGCGGTCGCCGCGTGAGCAGCACGCTCGACAGCCGGCTGCGCGACGAGCTGGCGGCCGCAGAGCGAGACGGAACCCGCAAGCTGAGACACGTGATCGACTCGCCCCAGGGTCCCGAGGTCGAGATGCAGGGCCACGGACGGGTGCTGGTGATGAGCTCCAACGACTACCTCGGGCTGGCCGGGCACCCGCAGGTCATCCAAGCGGGCATCGAGGGGCTGCGGCGCTACGGCGCCGGGACGGCTCGGTGCGCTTCATCTGCGGGCTGTTCACCCCGCATCTGGATCTCGAGCGCGAGCTGGCTGAGTTCCTGGGCACGGAGGCGGCGCTGACGTTCAGCTCGGCCTGGGCCGCCAACGAGGCGACGATCCCTGCACTCTGCGATCCGGGCACCTGGATCCTCTCCGATGAGCTCAACCACGCCTCGATCGTCGATGCGATCCGCCTGTCGCGCCCGACGCGCAAGGTCGTCTACCCCCATGCCGACGTCGACGCGCTCGAAGCCGAGTTGGCGCAGGCCCCGGCGGACGCCCGGCGCCTGGTGATCAGCGACGGGGTCTTCAGCATGGAGGGCGATCTCGCGCCGCTGCCGGCGCTTGTCGCCGCCTGCCGGCGCCACGACGCGATCCTCGTGCTCGACGACTCCCATGGCACGGGCGTCCTCGGCCCCGCCGGGCGCGGCACGGCGGAGCACTTCGGGCTCGCCCACGAGGTCGATGTGACCGTCTCGACGCTCGGCAAGGCGCTCGGCGGCGCGGCCGGCGGCTTCGTGGCCGCCTCCCAGGCGGTCTGCGAGATGCTCGAACAGCGCGCGCGACCGCAGCTGTTCTCAAACGCGCTGGCGCCGTCGGTGGCCTGCTCGGCGCGCGCCGCGCTGGGCATCCTGCGCGCCGAGCCCGAGCGTGTCGCGCGCATCCACCGCGGCGTCGCACGTCTGCGCGAGCGCATTCTCGAGCAGGGCCTGAAGCCGCTCGGCGGCGACAGCGGCATCGTGCCGGTGCTCGTCGGCGACACCGCCCTGGCGATCGCCGCCAGCGCGAGCATGCTCGAGAGCGGCGTGTTCGCCACCGGCTTCGGCTACCCGGTCGTGCCCGAGGGCACCGCCCGCGTGCGCCTGCAGGTCTCCGCCGCCCACGAGGAGGAACAGCTCGACCGCGCGGCCGCCGCCATCGGGCGTGCCGTCAGCGCCCTGACGGCCGCAGACGCGGAGCGATAGGGCCCAGACCGCCGCGTGCTCTGACCGCGCGCACCATGCTCGATGCCGTGGATGTCGTGCAGCGTCGCCAGCTCCTCCAGCACCGAGGACTTGCCGGAGCCGGGAGCGCCGATGAGCAGCACCGCTGAGACCACCGGAGCAGTATCCCCGCAGCGCCAAACCGGGCCCCCGAGCTCAGCCCAGCGGATCGGCGAAGCCCGGCAGGATCACGTGCTTGGCGCGCTCGATCACCACACCGGTGTGCACGCCGCCGCGCAGCCAGCCCGAGATCGTGGGCCCCTCAACGCTCACCTGCACCCTTGCCAGGCGCCCGATCCCGCGTGAGCGCACAGGCACGGTGAGCACCTCGCCGTCCGCTCGCACCTGCACCTGGCTGCCGCGCGAGTAGAGCGGCATTCGGGGGCCCGTCGAGCGAACGTGCGCCTGGATCGACCAACCGTCCCCTGTGGCCAGAAGGCGGTCGGGCCTGCCATCAATGGTGTGCCAGTCGAACTGTGCAAGCGTCTTCGGGATCGCCCAGTTCTCGCGTCCGCCCGCCACCGACGCCCGCGAGTCCACCGCTATGAACGGCACCGGAAACGACACGCGACGGTTGCGGTAGACGAACGTGGGCGCCGTCAGGATCTCGTCATAGGGGCCCGCGGAGCCCTCGTCGTAGCGCAGGAACGCCCCCATCGTCAGCGGGATCGAGCGCTCGTAGGTCAGGCCCCGCTGGTGCTGTGTCTCCGCCCCGGGCGCCGCGCGGTGCAGCCACAGCAGCCCCGACCCCGAGGTGCTCCAGGGAGCGGGCGTAGCCGCGGGCAGACCCTCGGCGAACTCCTCGGTGATCTCGCTCTCGGGAACGCTCGGGATGCGGTCGAGCGCGCGGCCCCCATGCGGGGGGGAGAAGGTGGCCATCCGGGCACTCTAGGCACCGCCCCGCCCTGTCGGGGCACAAAAGCTCATCCCCGCGCGCTCATCCGAGTGGACTTGCCACCTCGATGCTCCACGCGCGCGCCACGTTCTGCGAGGCCATCGTGTTGATCAGGTCCGCAAAGCCCTCCGGCACCTCCGCCAGCAGCGGCCGCCCGCCCGCGGTGATCGCGCCCAGCACCCGCTCGCAGGAGCTCTGCGCCAGGGCGGTCGCGCGGTCGAGGTCCACACCCACCAGCTCGCCCGCCCGCTTGCGAAAGCGCCCCGCCACCAGCACGTGCTCCACGTTGGACGCGTTGGCCTGCGCCACCACGCAGCCCACCGGATCGGCCATCGGCACCATGTTCAGACGGCGACCGCCGATCACGATCACGTCGGCCTGCTTGCCCGGCGTCAGCGAGCCGATGCGATGCTCCAGGCCCATCGCGTGCGCGCCGTTGGCCGTGCCCCAGCGCAGCGCGTCGCGCACCGTCAGATCCAGCGGCTCGGGCATCATGTTGTGCGCGTTGAACTCGTCGTTGCGCATGCACCGCTCGAACTGAAGCCCCAGGCGCATCTGGCTGAACATGTCGCCGGAGTTGGAGGAGATCACGTCGCATGACAGGCTCGGGCGCATCCCCAGCGCAAGCGCCCGGCGGATCACCGGGTGGCCCATGCCCATCTGCATGTCCGTCTCCGGGCTCGAGGAGACCTTGCAGCCGTTCTCAGCCAGCCTGCGCAGGTTCCGCTCGTCGAGCGTGTTGCAGTGCACGTGCACCTGATCGGCGCCAAGCAGGCCGTGGTGGTCGAGCTCCGGCACGCCCTCCGTGGCCGCCGAGCCCCAGTTGCAGCCCGTGTGCAGCACGCTCGGAACCCCCAGCTCGCGCGCCGAGCGGGCCTCCGCGATGGTCTGCTCGAACGGCAGCAGTCCCACCTCCGTCAGCGCCACCCCCATCGTGATCAGCGCCTCATCGCCCGGCAGCTGCCGCTCGCGGATGCGCCGCGCGTCCGCCAGCCGCTGCGCGTGCTCGGTGAACGCCGGTGCCGCCGAGGGCGCCGGGTAGTAGCCGTAGGCGAACATCGCGCGTATGCCGGCGTCGCGCAGGCCCTGCAGAGCCCCGTCGGCGTGCTCGGGCGTGTTGTTGCAGTGGGAGAAGTCAAGGATCGTCGTCACCCCCGCGTCGAGCGCTTCCAGCGCGCCCACGTAGTTGCCCGCGTACACGTCCTGCGCCGAGCAGCCGGGTGAGATCGACATGCGCATCCCGCGGAAGTAGTCCTCGAGCGTCCAGTCAGCACAGACGCCGCGAAACGGCGTCTGCCAGGTGTGGCGGTGCGTGTCCACGAAGCCCGGCATTACCACGTGGCCCGCCACGTCCACGATCTCCGCGTCGTGCACGTCGATGTGCCCCGCTACCTCCGCGATCCGCGCGCCCTCGATCAGTACGTCCCCGCCCGCCAGCTCGCCCAGCCGCTCATCCATGCTCACCACATGCCCGCCGCGCAGCAGGATCCGCTCGTCCACGTGCCTCGTCTCCCCTCGCTGGCTCTGAGCGCCACGCTAGAGCGGCGGTGCTCACGCTGTCAAGTCGCGCCCGCCGCGTCACAATGGGGCGCATGGCAGATCACGGCATACCGCTTCGCGAGCAGGACCTCGCCGAGGATCCGCTCGAGCAGTTCGCCTCGTGGGCGCAGGAGGCGCGCGCGGCCGGGGTGCGCGAACCGGAGGCCGCCGCGGTGGCAACCGCCTCGGCCGACGGCGCCCCGGCGGTGCGCATGGTGCTCGTCAAGTCCTTTGACCAGCGAGGCTTCGTCTTCTACTCCAACTACTCGAGCCGCAAGGGCCAGGAGCTCGCCGCCAACCCACAGGCCGCGCTGCTCTTCCACTGGGATCCGCTGGGCCGCCAGGTGCGCATCGAGGGGCCCGTGCAGCACACCGGCGCCCAGGAGTCAGAGGCCTACATCCGCTCGCGCCCTCGCGACAGCCAGCTCAGCGCGCTCGCCTCGCCGCAGAGCCAGACCGTCGCGGACCGCGCCGAGCTCGAACGTCGCGTCAGCGACCTCGAGGCCCGCTACGCCGGGCAGGAGCTGCCGCTCCCGAGCGGCTGGGGCGGGTTCCGCCTCGCCCCGCACACGCTCGAGTTCTGGCAGCAGCGCCACGGGCGCCTGCACGACCGCCTGCGCTACCGCCGCGGCGGCGAGCGCTGGCTCGTCGAGCGCCTGGCGCCCTAGCCTGCGCTCGCCGCGTAGTAGTGCCCCTGATCCAGGTCCGCCACCAGCCCCGGCCCGGTGGGCTCCCACGAGAGCAGCTCGCGCGTGATCGCGCTCGAGGCCGGGATGTCCAGGCCGATGAAGCGGCCCAGGAAGCCGAACTGCTCATCGGCCTGCTCCTGGGAGATCGACGCCACCGGCAGCCCCAGCCCGCGCCCCATCGCCTCCGCGACCTCGCGGATCGGCACGCCGTCCTCGGCCACCGCGTGCAGCACCGATCCCGCCGGAGCGCCCTCGATCCCCAGTCGCACCAGGCGCGCAGCGTCCAGGCGATGCACGGCCGGCCAGCGGTTGGCGCCCTCGCCGATGTAGGCCGCCACCCCCGCCGCACGGTTCGCGGCGGCCATCATCGCGATGAAGCCCGTGTCCCCGTCGCCGTGCACCGTGGGGGAGAAGCGCACGCTCATCGAGCGCACGCCGCGCTCTGCAAGCGCAAGCGCCGTGCGCTCGTTGAGGATCCGCCCGCCCGGGCCCGGGAACGGCTCCGGCTTGTCGTGCTCGGTGGCAAGCTCCCCGGGCTTCAGCCCCGCAACGCCCGAGGCGATCGCCAGCGGTCCGCCGGTCCCCTCAAGGCCCTCGCCGAGCGCCTGGATCGCCGCCATGTCCGAGGCCACAGCCGTCTCGAAGTCCCCGCTGAAGGCCACGTCGTGGCGGAACGCCAGGTGGACCACGCCGTCGCTCTCCTGCGCCGCCGTGCGCAGCATGTCCAGGTCGCCGATGTCGCCGCGGCGCACCTGCGCGCCTGCCGCCGCCACCGCCTCAGCGGATGCCTCTGAGCGAGCAAGGCCCAGCACCTGATGGTCGCCCGCCAGCAACTCCGCCACCACGGCGGAGCCGATCCAGCCGGATGCTCCGGTGACAAAGATGCGCACTTGCGTTACCTCCGAACTTGCTTGCGCCGCCGACCGCCTGCGCCGCCGAGAAGGCGGCGCAGGGGTGGCGATCTCACATCACGGGCGCGCGGCCCGTCCGGCGCCGCTCAGGTGCAGAGCGGGTTCCTGGGAACATGCACGCACGGGTTGGGCATCGTTTCCTGTTCCGCCGGTGCCGGCTGGCCAACGGGAGGGCTCACGTTTTCCCTGATGTACGCCGCTTCGTCGATCAGCCCCAGCAGATAGTCCACGCCGGCTTCGCCGCCGCCGGGGTTGGGGGTTGTTTCGTGCGAGCAGCGCCACGTGCGTTCGACGTGCGCCGGGTAGGTGGCGTCGGCGAAGCTGTTCTGGTAGAGGCAGTTGTCCACCGATTCCGCTTTCGGGAATTCGTACCCGAGTTCATCCAGCAATTCACCGGCGCCGCTGAGCATCGTGAAGTCGCCGGCGAACGCGCCGCCGTTGGTCCCGTTGTCGGTGAACGTGTTCTGGCTGATGCGGTTGCCCGCGAACTGGAAGTCGATCGTTCCGCAGCCTTCGGGGTTTTCGCAGAACGGCGGCAGCGGGAACGGGTTGGGGTACTCGAACCCGAGCAGGCCCACGTTGGGGTTGCCCGAGAACGTGTCGTGCACCACCAGGTCCGCGTAGTCGCCTGGCAACTCCAGCCCCACGCCCCACGGCGCCACTTCGGTCGATCCGTTGGGCGGAACGCTGAGGTTGTTGTTTTCGGTGAAGCTGTCGTTGCGAATGATCGTGCACCGCTGGATTTTCGTGGTGGTGATCGTCGGCGTCGGCGTGGTCGGTTCTTCCGGGCGGTTGCATTCGCCGTCCTGCGGCGCAGGCAGATCGCCAGGGTTTTCCGAGTTGGTCGCAAAGCCGACGGAGTTGTGGGCGAACGTAGATTTTTCGATGATCAGCCGGCCGCCCGCGTTGGAGCCCGAGTAGCCCAGCGAGTTGTCTTCCATTGTCGCGTTGCGCACCCTCGCGTCACATTCCTGGCAGGCGCCGATGTAGAAGCCCGAGTCGGCATAGCCGGAGGCATAGACGTGATTGAATTCGCCTTCGGTCTCGCTGTTGGCGAAGAGGCCGTAGCCGCCCTTCATGCCGGTGTCGTAGGCGGTCAGGTATTCGCCGAACCAGCCGTGCGCGCCGATCGGTTTGCCCGATCCCCGCCCGTCCCACCAGATGCCGTTGCCGCACTCTTCGTCGGCGCAGCTTTCGCCGAATTCGAAGTTGCGCACGGTGAGGTTTTCCACCCACACGTTGTTGGCGCGGATGATGTCGATGCCGTTGCCGACTTTGTGCTGGCCGTCGATGATCACCGTGTTGCGGTTCATGCCCCTGATGTAGATGCCCGACTGGGCGCTGGTGACCTTGACTTCTTCGTCGTACACGCCGGGTTCGATCAGAACGAAGGCGCCCGCGGTGGACGCGTTCACGGCTTCCTGGATCGTTTTGAAGTAGTGGGTGTAGTGCGGATAGTGGCTGGGCTGCTTGCCCTGGGTGACGATGTTCACCTGTGCCGCGGAGGCGCCGCCGGCGGCAGCCAGCGACACGAGCAGCGCCAGTAGGATCGCGACCCTCATCGAGCGCCGGCGCGCTGCCGTTGCTCGCAATGCTTGACGAAGCTGGGACGACATCATGTCTCCTTTAGTCGGTCTGCAGCACCTGCGGCAAGGCGGGAACCCGGCGACGTCGCCGATGCGGCCCCCATCCCCATAAGGCTGTGATGCAACCTGCCCACCCGTCTCCGGGGCGGCAGTCTACACGGGGTCGGCGGTGCGGCGCTTTCTGCCCCCCGCGGCGCGCTCCAGCTGAGCCCCGTTCATGTGCCGGCGGCCACCCCCGCGCGTGCGGTCAGCCGCTGCGACGGTGGCTGAGCCTTCGCTCACGGTGCTCGGGTTCCACGGCCGTTCTGCCGATGCATGCCAGCGTGAACCCATCGCTGCACACCTTCCGGCTGGACAGCCGGCTGATGGCCTTCACCGCGGCCGCCATGTACGGCGGCGCGGGGCTCGTTGGCGCGGTCGAGGCGATCATCCCGGGCGACCCTCCGATCGCGATGGTGCCCGTGGCGGGCGCCGCGGTGATCACCGTGATGCTCTTGCTGCTCGGGCCGCGGCTGCCGCGGTGGCTGCTGGCTCCGCTGGGGCCGCTGGGCGTCGTGCTGATCGCCAACTCGCTCGCCGCCACCCCCGGAGCGGGGGACGGTGCGGTGCTCTACATGTGGCCCGTGCTCTGGACAACCTTCTTCTACGGGCGCCGCGGCGCGATCGTGGTGCTCCTCTGCGTTGGCGTCGCGCACGGGCTGGCGCTGCTCTCGCTCCCGCCGTCCAGCAGCTATCCGGGCCGCTGGGTGGACGTGATGGCCTCGGGGTCGGTCGTGGCCGCGGTGGTGCTGATGCTGCTGCACCGCAACAGGCTGCTGATCGACCAGCTCGCCGACGACGCGCGCACGGATGCGCTCACCGGCGTCTTCAACCGGCGCGGATTCGACGAGCGCGCACGCATCGAGCTCGCCCGCGCCAGGCGCGATCGCGATGCCATCGCGGTGGTCACCTTCGACATCGACTTCTTCAAGCGCGTCAACGACGAGTGGGGTCATCAGATCGGCGACATGGTGCTCGCGCGGCTGGGAGCGATCCTGAAGGCCGAGGCGAGGGATCTCGACGTGGTCGCGCGCTTTGGCGGCGAGGAGTTCGTGGTGCTGCTTCCCTCCTGCGACAGCGCCTGCGCGGAGGTCTTTGCCACCCGCATCCGCGCCGTGCTCGCCGCGCAGGACCCCGGGGCGCTGCCGACGGTGCGCGTGAGCGCCGGCGTGACCGCGAGCATCGCGCCCGAGGACCTGAACACCCTGCTGCGCGCCGCGGACGCCGCCATGTATGAGGCTAAGCGCGCCGGGCGCGACCGCACCGTGGTGGTCGAGCACGAGGCGCCTCCCCGTCACGAGGAGCCCGGCCGGCTGCTGGCGGCGCGTCTCTCCTGAGGGTCCTCGGCGGCCAGCGCCGCTCAGCCGGCCGCGGTGCGCCTCAGCGGATGATCACTGGAACGGGCGCCGAGGCGATGCCGTTGGCCACCACCACCAGGCTGCTTTCGCCTGCGGGTGTGGCTTCGGGGAGCGTGAACTTGGTGGAGGACGGCGCGCCGGGCGCGACTGACACGGAGGTCCAGTCGCTGGTGCGCGCATAGGTGACCACGCCGCTGGCGAGGTTGGTGATGCGCACCAGCGGGAAGTTGGTGTTGTCCTGCACGTCGTCGCCGTAGGCGGCACCCTGATCGAGGCCGGCGAGCTGGAGGCCGGACAGCGTGGCGGTGTGGCCGGGGCGCAGGCTCTGGGAGCTGATCGACGTGACCACCGGCGCCCATTCGGGGCTGGGAGATCCGCCGGCTGTGTACAGCTCCATCTTGTTGCTGCCGTCGTCGAAGAGCACCTGGCCGTTGGGCAGCGCGAGCATGCGCGTGTAGTAGGTGGAGTCGTTGGCGGCGTTGGGGATGTCGGGAACCGCGGAGATGGTGTTGGTGGCGGCTTCGTAGAGGTCGAAGGCGAGCGGCGCGCTGTACACGCAGGGGCTCACGTCGAACAGGACGTTCCCGTCGGGCAGCACCGAGCCGGGGCCGTCGGCGCTGTCGGCCTGCAGGCCTTCGATCGTGGGGATCGATGGCCCGCGCACCCATTTGGCGGCTGCGTAGTCGTACAGCGCGGTGGGCGCGGGGGTGTGGGTGGTGCAGGGTTCCGGCGGCTCTGTGGCGCTCGACCCTGCGCCCACGACCAGCGTGTTGCCGCCCGGCATCTCGACCTGCGGGCCGATCTCCGCGGCGGGGCTGTCCACGGGGGAGGCCACCGTGTCGCCGGCGAAGGCCCACGTGAGGTTGGTGGGGGTGAACAGCTCGGTGGAGGGCGTCAGCCACGTGTCGACGGTGAGCAGCTGTCCGCTCGGCTCGAGCGTCCAGCCCTCCTCGTCGTTGGGGTCGTTCTTGCCCTGTCCGGGGATCACCAGCCAGCTCAGGCCGGTGGCGTTGAACAGCGCGTCGTCGGTTGTGAGGGTGCCGCTGGGCGAGGCGCAGCTCTGGCACGGCTGGGCCAGCATGAACGTGCCGTTGGCCAGCACGTCGCTCTCCGCGTCGCCGATGCTCGTCCATCCTGCCGGCGGCGCCACGGGGCGCCATTTGTTGGTGACGGGGTTGTAGATGGCGCCTTTGTCGGTCCACACGCCTTCGGGGCTGCTGCCGTTGTACTCGCCGCCCTCCACGATCATCTGCCCATCCGGCAGGATCGCCGAGGCGAAGTACGTGGGCGCGTAGTCGCCCGGCATCGGAGCGATCTTGCTCCAGGTGCCGTCCGCGTAGTTGCCCTTGGAATCGGGGGCGAGCCGCCACCACTGCCCGGTCCCGCCGGTTTCGGGTTCTTCGTGAACCAGCACGGTGCCGTCGGGGGCCAGCAGCATCGTGCCGGGCGCAAACGGCGGCGCGCTGCTCACGCGCTTCCAGGGCGACGCCCCGCCGCTCAGCGCGTCGGGCGCGGTCGCGGACGGCACGGCGTGGTGCAGCGGCGGCCCGGCAGCCGGGTGCTGGGCGAACACGAGCGACGATGCCACTTCGGGGGCGGCGGCGGGCGCCGCGGGGGCGCTGCCGGCGAGCACCAGGGCGCACGGCACGGCAACGGTCGCTGCAGCTCCGATACCCAGAACAGATCTACGGCTGATCCCGAACATCGCGTCTCCTCCTTGTCCCGTGCGCAAACCGCGTCACATCCATGGAACGGCCGCATCAGAGTACATCATCGGCGCGGTTACGCTGCGGCCTCGTGACCGTGCTGCTGGCGCTACTCGGTGCGCTGTTCATCGGGATCTCGGACTTCCTCGGAGCGGCGGCCAGCCGCACCGCGAGTGCGCTCACCGTCAGCGCGGTGCTGCAGCTGGTGGGGCTGATCGTCCTGGCACCGATCGCGGCCGTCCTGGGCGCCTCTGCGCTCAGCGCCGGCGCGGTGGGGCTCGGCGCTGTGAGCGGCCTGATCACAAGCGTTGCGATCTTTGGATTCTTCACGGTGCTGGCGCACGGGCGAATCGGGGTGGTGCTGCCGGTCTCCGCCGCCGTCTCCGCGTTCCTGCCGGCGCTCGCCGGCGTGGTCGGCGGCAACAGGCTCTCGGGCCTCGCGCTGGGCGGCATCGCGTGCGCGCTTGCCGCCATTCCGCTGGTGGCCTACGAGCCCGAGGAGGGCGAGGACGCGCCTGCCGGGGAGAGCTGGCCGGTGAGCAGGCAGGTGACGCTGGCGGGCGCCTGCGGCGTGGGCTTCGGCGCGTATCTGATCTGCATCGGTCACACCACCACCGCCTCGGGGCTGTGGCCGACGGTGGCCAACCTGGCCGTCGCCGCCGCCGTGACCGTGCCCGTTGCGATGCGCGCAGGCGAGATGCCCGGCCCGCTTGCGACTCCGCGGCTGGCGCTGCTCGGCGGCGTGGCGGTGGGCCTGGCGGACACCACGCTCACCACTGCGCTTCAGCGAGGGCCGCTGGCGGTCGCCTCGGTGCTGGCCAACCTGTACCCGCTGGTCACCATCGTGCTGGGCGTGGCGGTGCTGGGGGAGCGCGTGCATCCCTGGCACGCGCTCGGCATCGCGCTGGCGCTGGTGGGCGTGAGCATGATCGCCGCCGGCTGACGGTGTGTCTGCTTGCGCCGGCTTGACGGTGTCAGTCCCGGCGCTCGCGGCGCTGGCGCTGGCGCCGGCTCGACGGTGTGCTCGCGGGCGCCGGCGGGCAGCTGGAGAGCGGGCGCGGGGTGTTGCCGTGCGGGGGTGCTTGCGCGTATGGTGGGTGAATGAGGGATCTGGGGTGAGCAGCACGGCACACGTCACCTGCCCGCTGTGCGAGGCCACGTGCGGGCTGGAGGTGACCCTGGACGGCGACCGGGTGACGCGCGTGGCGGGTGACGCGGAGGACGTGTTCTCGCGCGGGTTCCTGTGCCCCAAGGGCGGCTCGCTGGGTGCGCTGCACCACGACCCCGACCGGCTGCACACGCCGCTGGTCCGCCGCGACGGCGAGCTGGTGCCGGCGGGCTGGGATGAGGCGCTCGCGGAGGTGGAGCGGCTGCTGGCGCCGATCGTGGCGGAGCACGGCAGGGACGCGGTGGGCATCTACCTGGGGAACCCCAACACCCACAACCTCTCCACGCTGCTGTACGCGCGCGTGCTCATAAAGACGCTTGGCACGCGCAACGTGTTCAGCGCCTCCAGCGTGGATCAGATGCCCAAGCACGTCTCCTGCGGGCATATGTTCGGAGGCGCGCTGAGCATCCCGGTGCCGGATCTCGACCGCACGATGCACCTGCTGGTGCTGGGCGCCAACCCGCTGGCGTCCAACGGCTCGCTGATGACGGTGCCCGACGCGCGCGGGCGCCTGCGCGCGATCCGCGAGCGAGGCGGCAAGGTGGTGGTGGTGGACCCGCGGCGCTCGCGAACGGCGGAGCACGCGGACGAGCATCACTTCATCCGTCCGGGCACCGACGCGCTGCTGCTGGCGGCGATGGTGAACGTTCTGTTCGACGAGGACCTCTTGCGCCCCGGCGAGCACCTGAACGGCGTGGAGGAGGTGCAGCGGCTGACCGAGCCTTTCACCCCCGAGGTGGTGGCGGCGCCCACCGGGATCGACGCGGAGCAGATTCGCCGCATGGCCCGCGAGCTCGCCGCCGCTCCCTGCGCGGCTGTGTACGGGCGCATCGGCACCACCACGGCGGCGTTCGGAACGCTCGCGAGCTGGTTGGTGGACGTGCTGAACGCGCTCACCGGCAACCTCGACCGTGAGGGCGGCGCGATGTTCCCGCTGGCCGCCGCCGGGCAGCCCAACGCTGGTCCCTCGCGGCCGCGACAGTTCCAGACGGGGCGCTGGAAGAGCCGCGTGCGCGGCCTGCCTGAGGCGCTGGGCGAGCTGCCCGCGGCGACGCTGGCCGAGGAGATCGAGACGCCGGGCGAGGGCCAGATCAGAGCGCTGATCACGGTGGCCGGCAACCCGTGCGTGTCCACACCAAACGCCGTGCGCATGTCGCGCGCGCTCGCGCAGCTGGAGCTGCTGGTGTGCATGGACGTGTACGTCAACGAGACCACGCGCCACGCGCACGTGATCCTGCCGGGCCCCTCGCCGCTGTCGCGCCCGCACTACGATCTCGCGCTCTACCAGCTGGCGATCCGCAACGTTGCCAACTGGACGCCACCGGTGCTGGAGACGGACATGCCGCAGGAGTGGCAGACGATGCTGCGGCTCACCGCGATCGCAGCGGGAGCCGGCGCGAGCGGCGACATCGCCGCCCTCGACGACATGGTGGCCGCCGAGGCGGCGCGGGGCGCGGGCATCGACGTGGCCCTGGCGGGCGAGCGGGTGGGCCCCGAGCGGCTGCTGGACCTGATGCTGCGCGCGGGCCCCTACGACCTGACGCTGGCCGATCTGGAGGCGGCGCCGCACGGGATCGACCTCGGCCCGCTGCGCCCGCGGCTGCCGGAGCTGCTGCGCACGCCCAGCGGAATGGTGGAGCTGGCGCCGGAGGCGATCGTGCCCGACGTGCAGCGCCTGCGCGCCGAGCTAGAGCGCCCGGCGCGCGAGGGCATCGTGCTGATCGGCCGCCGCCAGCTGCGCTCGAACAACTCTTGGATGCACAACCTGACGCCGCTGGTGAAGGGCAAGGACCGCTGCACCGCCTGGATCAACCCCTCCGACGCGGAGCGCCTGGGCGTGATCGACGGCGCCCCGGTGCGTGTCACCTCGCGCACCGGCGAGGTGCAGATCCCCGTCGAGGTGACCGCGGACATCATGCCCGGCGTGGTCTCCATTCCGCACGGCTGGGGACACGACCTGGAGGGCATGCGCCTGGGCGTGGCCTCCGCGCACGCCGGCGTGAACTCCAACATCCTTGCCGATGAGATGCTGATCGACCCGCTGTCGGGGAACGCCGTGTTCAACGGCATCCCGGTGCAGCTGGCCGCGCTGACCTGAGCCGGCGCGCCGCCGGCGCGCCCGCGGCCCAGGAGCCTGCCTGCCTGCGCGGCCTACAGCCCCACGGCGGTGCCCGCACGCTGGAGCTCGAGCAGCTCGGTGATGGTGCCGGCGCCGGAGGGGCGGTGCAGGTGGTAGCCCTGGGCGAGCTCGCAGCCGAACGAGCGCAGCGCGTGCGCCTGCTCGCCCGTCTCCACCCCCTCGGCGATCACGTCAACGCCGAGCGCGTGCGCCATCTGCACGATGCCGGTGGTGATCGCGGCGGTGCGCTGATCGGCGCCGAGCGTGGTGACGAAAGAGCGATCCACCTTCAGGCCGCTGATGGGCAGCTCGCTGAGGTACGCAAGCGACGAGTAGCCGGTTCCGAAGTCGTCCAGGCGGAAGCTGACACCCAGGCGGGCGATGCTGCGCATCGTGGACGCCACGCGCTCGGCGTCCTCCAGCAGCACCGACTCGGTGATCTCGAGACTGAGGTTGGCGGGGTCGAGACCGCTGGAGGCGAGCGCTCCGCCGACCGCGCCGGCCAGTCCGCTGGGAGCGAACTGGCGCGCTGAGAGGTTTATGGACACGCCGATGGGCGGCAGGCCGTCGGCCTGCCAGCGGGCGGCCTGCGCGCATGCCACGTCCAGCACCCACGCGCCGATGGCGATGATCATGCCGGTCTCCTCGGCCACCGGGATGAACGCGTCCGGGCTGATGGCGCCGCGCTCGGGGTGCTCCCAGCGCAGCAGCGCCTCCACCGAGTGGATGGAGTAGTCGCGCAGCGAGACGATCGGCTGGTAGACCACCTGCAGCTCCTGGCGCTCGAGCGCGCGGCGCAGGTCGTTCTCGATCGAGAGCCTCTCCACGGTGCGGGCGCGCATCGCCTGGTCGAAGATCTCGAAGCACGCGCGCCCGCGCGCCTTGGCGCGGTAGAGCGCGGCGTCGGCATCGCGCACGAGCGCGGCGGGGGAGTGGCAGTCGGGCGTTGCCACGGCCACGCCGAGGCTGGCGCTGGCGAAATGCTCTCCCCCCTCCAGCTGGAAGGGCGCCTCGAACGCCGCCACGATTCGCGCGGCCAGGCGCGCGACGGCGGCGTGATCGCCGCTCTCCTCGAGCAGCACCACGAACTCGTCGCCGCTGAGCCGCGCGATGATGTCCCGTGGGCGCAGCGCCGAGCGCAGGCGCGGCGCGATCTGCATCAGCAGCTGGTCGCCGGCGGCGTGCCCGAGGCTGTCGTTGACGAGCTTGAAGTTGTCGATGTCGAGCAGCGCCACCGCCAGCTGCTCCTGCGAGCGCGCGAGCGCCGCTGCGAGATGCTCCTGCAGCAGCGTGCGGTTGGGCAGCCCGGTGAGGGCGTCGTGCAGCGCCTGGTGGCGGATGGCGTCCTCGGCGGCACGGCGGCGGATGGCGTGGGAGAGGATGTTGGCGAGTGCCTGAACGAAGTCGCCGTCGCCCGCGCAGCGGCCCTCGAGCTCTGCGCACGCCAGCCACAGCACGCCCCATCTGCCCGTTGCGCTCTCGATCGGCCCGACCACGCCCTCCATCCCGGCAGGCGCGCGTGCGGCCCGCGGATCCTCGAGCCAGGCAGCGAGCTGCTCGAGGCCAGCTGCCTCCGCCAGCCCCACCCTTGCCCGCACCGTGAGAGCGCCGCTGGCGCTGTCGCGCTCGAGCACGGCGCCTGCGTGCGCGCCGGTGATGCGCGTGGCCTGCGCCAGCGCCTGGCGCGCCAGCTCGGGGAAGGAGGCGCCCTCCAGCGCGCGTTTGCCGAGCTTGGCCACCGCTGCCTGCTGTTCGGCGCGGCGCTCGAGCTGGTCTTCCACGAGCTTGCGGTCGGAGATGTCGTACATCACGCCATGCCACTGCGGCGCTCCCGCGCCGTCGTCCAGCAGCGTGGCTTCGTCGCGAACCCACACCGTGTGCCCGTCGCGGTGTTGCAGGCGATATTCGTCGGGTACGCCTGGCTCGTCCAGCAGCGCCTCGTGGGCGAAGATGCGTGCGCGGTCGTCGGGGTGCATCTGTCGCGCCCAGAGTCCGGGGTCCGCAAGCCACTGCGCCTGCGTGAAGCCGAGCATCGCCTCGACGCCGGCGCTGACGTAGTGCCACCTGCCGTCCACGCCGGGGTCGGCCACGTACAGGATCGCCGGCAGCTGGTCCACCAGCATCGCCGGCCCGGCGCCCGCGCTCTCGTGCGGAGGCGCGCCCACGCCATCGTTCGCGCCCACGCCATCGTGGACACCCGCGCGGGCAGGCGGGGATGTGTCCGCGGCGCTTTGCATCTCAGACGGGTATCGGCAGGGTTGCCCTGCGAGCTAAGCCCGAGAGCGGACGCGTGGGCGATGGTGCCGGCGGTGGTGCCTGCGATGCTGCCGGCGGGTGCCTGCGGCTGTGGGCGCCGGCGGGTGCCTGCGGCTGTGGGCGCCGGCGGGTGCCTGCGGCTGTGGGCGGTGCTGCTGCTAGCGGCGCCCGGCGAGCACGGCGTGTCCGAGCGGGGCGGCCGAGCTGGATGCGCCGCTGCTGTAGACGCTGATGCTCAGGCTGACGCGCGCGCGGGGCGCGCTCAGCAGCGCGCGCGCGGTCTTTGAGAGCCTCACGATGAGCAGCTGCGCGCTGGTGGCGCCGGCGACGGTGGTGATGCTCTGCGACCGCGCGGCCAGCGTGATGTGGCGGTGAGCGGATGTGATGGTGATGTGGGCGCGCACGCTGACGGTGGCGGCGAGGTTGCAGCTGAGCGTGTAGCCCTGCCTGCCGTTGCGGTGCAGCGAGAACTGCCGAGGTGCGGCGGCGATGGCGCACTTGGGCGCGGCGGCGGAGGACTGGCTGCTGGTCAGCTTGAGGACGACAGGCGCCGGTGCGGGGGTGGCGGCGGCCGGCGAGGCGGTGCACGCCGCGAGGCCCGCCGTGGGCGCTTCGGTTCCGGCGGGGCACGCGGTCGGCCCGGTTGCGCCTTCGCCCGCGTAGGTGCCCACGGGCGAGAGCACGCAGGCGCTTGCGCCGCTCAGCGGCGAGTAGCGACCAGCCGGGCAGGGAAGCTGGCGGCTTGCGGCTTCGGCTGCAACGAAATAGCCGGGTTCGGCCTTCAGGCACCTGTAGTTGGTCTGGCCGGCGGCGTAGCTGCCGGCTTCGCACGGCGTGCCGGCGGTGGCCCCCGTCTCGGAGTAGTAGCCGGGGCCGTCGGGCAGGCACGCGGCCACGGATGTTGCTTCTTCGCCGGGCTCGTAGGTGCCCGCCTGGCACGGGACCGGCTGGGCGCTGCCGGCGGGCGCGTAGTGTCCGGTGGGCGAGGGCTGGCAGTTCACGGCGCCGGTGGTGCTGCTGTAGGTGCCGGCGCTGCATTCGAGCTGCGCGCTCGCGCCCGCCGCGGGTACGTGGTGGCCGAGACCGGCCGGGGTGCAGAGCGAGCGTTCGCTCAGCGCAGCGTAGGAGCCGGCGCTGCATTCGATCTGCGCTGAGGCGCCGGCGGATGGCACGTAGTGCCCGGGTTCCGCGGGCACGCACGCGGAGGCGAGGCTCGATCCGTGAAGCGGGTTGTACCTGCCGAGCGGGCAGCTGATCTGTTCGGTGGCGCCTGTGCCTTCGACGTAGTGCCCGGGTGAGGCTTTGACACAGGGCAGCCGGCCGTCTTCAGAGTAGGTGCCGCCCTGGCACTTGGCCGCGAGCAGCGTGAGCGTGACGGGGGAAGAGGACGCGGCCGCGTTGCCCAGGGCATCCTGATACTGGACGTGCACCTTGTACCCGCCTGGCAGGAGCCCGGCGGGCGCGCTGAAGATGCCTGGCTCGCTGAGCAGTTTGGCGGGGTCGATCTCGACCGAGTGCTCGCCGGCGCTGACGTCTTCGAGCACCACTGTGCTGGTGCCGGCTTCTTCACCTTCGAACACCACCGCGACGGTGCCCGACAGCGGGTTTTCGGGAAGTTTGTAGGTGACGGGGAACGTGCCTTCGAGTTCTTCCCCGCTGGCGGGCGCCAGCAGCGTCGGCGCGGCGGTGGCGGTGATGAGGTGCACTTCGGTGGCGCTCGCGCTGGCGGGCGCTTCAAGCGCTGTGTTCTCGTAGGTGAGCGTCACTTCGTAGGAGCCGTCCGCGAGGCTGGAGGCGGAGGCCGATTTCACTTCGGGGCTGGCGGTCAGGTCGTGCGTCTGGAGCGAGAGCGTGTGTTCGCCCGCGCCGTACTGCGCGGTGGCCGGCACGACAACGGTGTGCGTTTCACCGAGCGTGAACGTCAGCGTGACGCTGCTGGCGGCTTCGGGCAGTTTGTAGCGCACCTGCAGCGGTGTTGAGGATGATGAGGAGCTGGTCGGCGCCAGCAGCGTGGGCGTGGAGGTTGCCGCCGATGCCGACCCGCACAGGAGCACCAGGCTGGCCGACACGGCCAGCAGCAGGAGCCCGGCCGGGCGGCGTGCACAGCGTCTCATGCGGGCCATCTTCGACAGCCAGGGCGTTCTTCCTTGACAACGCACCGTTCCCACCGGGCCCCGGCACGCCTCACGCCACGCGCCCGGTGAACGCCACGGGTTGCTAGCGTCCGCTGGGCCTGCACGCGCTCTGCTGCAGCGGCCTTGGGGGGCAACCGTGCTGGAACCCGACATCAGACGTTCTCAGCACCGGCCGGTGGCACTTCTGGCGGGCGCGCTCTGCGCGGCGCTCCTCGCGGCGCCCGGCGCGGCCCTGGCGTCTCCCGTCACGGCCCCGGTGGCGAGGAGGGCCTCCGCGGCGCCCTGGACGGGCTCGGTCGTGCTGGGCGGCCAGATGCCCGCGGTCGTGGCGCACGGGGACGCGCTGGCGCTCGGTGCGCGCGCACCCTCGAGCACCATGAAGCTCAACATCGACCTGGCGGTGAGGGACGGGGGCGAGCTGAGCCGGCTGATCGCCGCGGCGGGCACACCGGGAAGCCAGAGCTACGGCGACTACCTCACGCGCGCGCAGTACAGGGCGCGATTCGCCCCAACGGCCGCTCAGCTGGCCGCTGTGGAGTCCTGGCTGGCCGGCGAGCACCTGGAGGTGAGCGGGGTCTCGGCTGACAACCTGCTGGTGCACGTGCGCGCGAGCACCGCGCTGGTGGAGCACGCCTTCGGGACGGCCATCGAGGACTACCGCGCGGGCGATCGCTCCTTCTACGCCAACGACCGCGATCCCGGCGTGCCCGCGGGACTCGACATCGACGCGGTGTCGGGCCTGTCGGACTATCTGCAGGCCGAACCGGCGCAGACCTGCTTCGGGATCGAGTGCGGCTTTGGCGGAGCTGAATTCCGCACGGCCTACGGAATCTCGGGCAGCGGCGAAGGTCAGGAAATCGGCTTCACCCTGTGGGGAGAAGAACTGCACCAGAGCGACCTGGACGAATACGCAAGGGAAACAGGCACCACGCCGATCACGATCGGGGCCTCCGGAGCGGACGGGCTGACGTTCATACCTGTGGAAGGCGCCTCGACCGACCACGACAGCGATGAGATAGCGCTGGATACCGAGAACGCCCACGCCGTCGCGCCCGGGGTGCACGAGACCTACTGGCTGGGCGCGAACAACGAATTCACCACGCTGGAAACGGTGCTCGACGAAGCGGCCAGCTCGACGGTGCCGGTCATCTCCAACAGCTGGGGCGCGCTGACCGAATGCGAAGCACGGTTCCCAGGCATCGAAGCGGTGCTGCAGGAGGGTGCGGCGACGGGCAAGACCTTCTACTTCTCCACGGGCGACGGAGGCGCGAAGAAGGGCTGCAACTACCCGGCCTACAGCCAGTACGCGGTCGCCGTGGGGGGGACCGAGCTCGAAGTCGGCCCCGGCGGCGAATGGCAGTCCGAGACGGCGCTGCACAACGGCGGCGGCTGCACCACGCTGCCGCGCCCGAGCTGGCAGACGGGCATCGGCAGCACCGTCAAATACCCCTCCACCGCCTGCAAGGGACGCGCGATCCCCGACGTCTCCGCCGATTCCTGCGGGTCCACCCACGAAGGCTCCGGGTTCGCCTGCTGGAGCTACGTGTTCGTCAACGGCGGCCCCGACCTGCTCGGCGGCACCAGCCTGGCGGCGCCGCTGTGGGCCGCGGCCTCGGTGTTGTGGAATGCCAACAACGCCGCCGCCGGGCGTCCGAGCGTGGGGTTTGCGGCGCCGCTGATCTACTCGCTTGCCACCGACCCCGTCACCTACGCCAGGGACTTTCACGACGTGACCTCCGGGACCAACGGATTCGCGGCGCGCCCCGGCTGGGATGAGGCGAGCGGCTGGGGCTCCTTCAACTTCGCCAACATCACGGACAACACCGCGGAACTCATCTACAGGGGGCCCTCGGCGGCGACGGCGGGCAAGCGCGTGACCCTCTCGGCGACGCTGCTCGACCAGGGCAGCACGCATGGTCTGAAGGGCCGGCAGGTCAGCTTCGCGGTGGGCGGCGAGAGCTGCTCGTCGATCACGCGCGCCAGCGGCGAAGCCTCCTGCACGGTGCTGATCGGCGACGCGCCCGGGGAATACAGCGTGAGCGCGTCCTGGCCGGGCGAAGCCGCCTACCAGCCGGCCTCGGTGGAAGAGCCGTTCGCGGTGCAGGCGCGCCCGGTGGTCACCTCCGTCAGCCCCGCCTCGGGACCTGCGACGGGCGGCACGACCGTGACGATCACCGGCAGCGGCTTCGGCGCAGGCGCCGTCGTGCGGGTGTCGCAGGGCAGCGCTGCGCCGGCGATCGAAGCGGGCAGCGTGGAAGTGATCTCTCCGAACGAGATCATCGCGGTGACGGGCGGGCCGGCGAAGCCGGGCAACTGGAACCTGCAGGTAAGCACCTCGGCGGGAACCAGCGCCTCCAGCACGAGCGACGACTTCCGCTACGTGTCCGTCAGGGCGCTCACGCCCGGCGCGCGGCGCCCTTGACCAGCTGGTCGATGAACGCGAGCTTCGCCTCGATCTCGGGGCTGAGCACGAACGGGTAGAGATCGGGAGCGCCCATGCTGCGGCTGATCGCGTTGAGCGCATAGGTCAGCGGGATCCAGGCGTCCAGCATGCTCGCCACGTCGCCCTGCTGGGCGAGCGCGTCGGCATGCAGCGGGACGGGGTCGCTGGTGGGGATCGACGGCCCACGGGTTTCCACGCCGTAGGCCGCGGCGGTCTGAAGGGTGTCGCGGATGTGCAGGTAGTGCGCGAAGGTCTCCGCGAAGTCCTCCCAGGGGTGCATGGTTGCGTAGGCGCTGACGAACCGCTGCTCCCAGCCGGCGGGCGGCCCCTGCTCGTAGTGGCGGTCCATCGCCTGCCCGTAGTCCTGGCGCTCGTCGCCGAACAGCTCGCGGCAGCGCGCCTGCTCTGCGCTCTGCTCTGCGATGAGGATCGGCTGGTAGTAGTGGCCGATCTCGTGCCTGAAGTGCCCAAGGACGGTGCGGTAGGGCTCGTCCAGGCGCACGCGCAGCTGCTCGCGGTGGGCGGGATCGGTCTCGTGGAGGTCGAGCGTTATGACCCCGTCCGCGTGGCCGGTGCTGACCGGTTCACGCTCGCTTGAGAGCAGGTCGAATGCGAGGCCGCCCTCCCGCTCGCGCCAGCCGATCAGCGGCAGCCCGAGCTCGGCAAGCTCGAACAGCAGGCGGCGTTTGGCTCCCTCCGCGGCGGCGTAGCCGCCCAATCCGGCCGCGTCGTCGTCGGAGGGGCGCGTGCGGGTGATGGCGCAGCTGGCGCACAGGCCGGGCTCGCCGGCGAGCCAGTTGCATGCGGCGATCTCAGCGTTGGAGCAGCGCTCGGCCCCCTGCGGGCCGGCCTCGCCGTCGCTCCTAGCGCGCGCGATGGTCAGGCGCTGGAAGTCGAAGCCGAGCTCGCTGGCGCAGTTGAGGCATCGCACGGTCTCGAACGTCACGAGCCTCATGCACACCGGGCAGGCGAACGCGAGCACCGCAGCACTTTAGCCACCGGCATGTGCGCTCCCGGGGGAGAGCGCGCCCCGTCCGCGGCGAGCGGGCGAGGTCAGCCGGGGTCGAGCCCGAGCGCGCGGCGCAGCTCGGCGGCCGCCAGTCCCTCCACGCGCACGACCTTCTCGCGTGAGCGCTCGCCGCGGACCACGCTCACGCGCCCGCGCGCCACCCCGGCGCGCTTGGCGATCAGCTTGCACAGCGCCGCGTTGGCGCGTCCCTCCACCGGAGCTGCGGCCACGCTCACGCGCAGCACCCCCTCCCGCTCGTCAACGATCGCGTTGCGCCTGGCCCGAGGCTGCAGGCGGACTGTGAGCTCGCTGTCTGGCACGCACGCGGTCTGCGCCGGGCGCGGAGCGGGTGTCAGCCCGCTTTGCCTCCGCGTGCGCGCAGCTCGTGCTCGCCGGCAGCCGCGCTCACCTGGCCCTGCGACTGGATCTCCAGATAGATCTCGGTGCGGTGCACCGGCACGCTCGAAGGAGCCTGGATTCCGAGGCGCACCTTTGCGCCGTCATTTGCCAGGACGGTAACCTCGATGTCGTCGCCGATCATGATGCTCTGCTTGGCCTTGCGCGTCAGAACGAGCATACGCCTCAGTTCCCCGGTCCTGTGGGAGTTCCTGCCCGCACGTCCCCGCAGGCAACGCTGTTCGATAAATCGGTCATCTCCCACGAGCTTAGCGCCGCGGGCGATTCGGGGGAGTATGTTTACGCCAAGCCACATGGTCGAGAAGATCAAGAGTCCTCCGGTGCGGTACATCTCCAAGGGCGCTCCTGCTCTTTGGGTGGTGCTCGTGCTCGCTCTCGCGGCGCTCGTGCTCGCCCCGGGCGCGCAGGCGCTGACGGTCACACAGCCGGGCTCCGGCGCCGAAGCCACGCAGAGCCAGACGGGGTCCGGCGGCGAATCCGCGGGGGCCAGCGGGGAAGAAACGGCGGCGGAAAAAGCCGCCGGAGAACAGGCGGCCGAAGAAAAGGCCGCCAAGGAAAAGGCGGCCAAGGAAAAGGCCGCGTCCGAACAGAAGGGCGCGGCGGAAAAACAGGCCGCCGAAGAACAGGCTGCAGCGGAAGAAAAAGCTGCCGCCGAACAGAAGCTGGCGGCCGAAGAAAAGGCGGCGGCGGAACGGAAGGCGGCCGAAGAAAAGGCGGCAGGCAAAGAAGCGCCGCCGACGGGCGAACCGGCCCCCGGCGGCGAAGAACCGATGACCGAAAGGGTCAAGGTCGAACAGGCGGGCAGGAGCGAAGGCTCCACCGAACGCCACCCCTCCACGCCGGCCGAAACCGCGGCGCCCGCCGCGCAGCCGGCGCCCGGCGCCACCACCACCGCCTCGGCCGCATCCGCCGCGCCGCTGATCGCGGCGCTGCCACCTGAAATATCACGCGCTCTGGCCCAGGGCCGCCGGCGGGCCACGCAGAGGAGCACGGCCGTCAGGTCCGCCTCGGGCTGCGGGCTGTCGGAACTCGGCAGCGCGCCCGCCGGGGAATGCGCCACGGGCCTGCTGGCCAGCTCAGCGAGCTCATCCCCGGCGTCCACGGCATTCGTGGCGGCGGTGGCGGCCGCCGCACCCCACGCAGCGCGATCCGGGCGCACCGCACCCGTTCCGGGCGGCGGCGGCTCGGCCCCTGAAAACCATCCGGCGGCGCCCGTGCCGGGCCCCGGCCCGGGCGGGACCGGCGGCGCTGCGGCCGGCGCGGGCAGCTCGGGCAGCGCCGCGTCTGTCTCCTTCACCCTTGCCGGCGTGCTGCTGCAGGCCGGCCCGCGCGCGATGCGAAGGCTGCGGCTCTCCCAGCCTTCGTGGCGCACGTCGTTCTTCGTTCTGATCCCAGAGCGCCCGGACTAGCTCCCTCCGGTCTCTCTTCCTCGGCGCTTGACCATGCGGTCCGGCGTCCGCTGGCAATCAGTTCTCGAAGATCTGCGAAAGGAGTCGTACCAAAATGAGGAGCAACCTCACAACGTCCGTAACGACCGAGCGCTCGCTCGGCCAGGGCCAGGCGTCCGCACCGGCAGCCGGCCGGACCCGCATCATCCCCCGTCAGCGCAAGCTGGCGGAGACCACGGCGCCCGGCCCGAGGCTGGCGGTTGACAACACACGGGTGTGGAGTCACACGCTGATCCTCACCGGCGAGCTGGACCACCGCGCCGCACCGGAGCTCGAAGAGGAGATCGAGTGTCTGTGCGAAGAAGGCGTCACACAGCTGACGCTGGACCTTCGCCAGCTCGACGCGATCGACTCCACGGGAGTCACCGTGATCGGGTTCCGCAGCGCGATCTGCAAGAGGCGCGGTCACGAATTCGCCGTGATCCCGGGCTCGCGTGTGATCCACCGCGCGCTGGCAGAGGCGGGGGTCGGCGAGCTGCTCGATGCGGACGGCGCCCGGCGCCCGAGCGCCCACGCCGGCGCTCACGCCGACGGCTCGGCATATGACCGCTCGACAACGATGGTCAAGGTTCTCTGAACGCCGGCCCGCTCCCCTGGGTGGCTGCATGGAGGCAGCCACCCACGGGGATCGCGCGGCGGCCGGGCGGCCGGGCGCGGCTCAGCAGGCCAGCTGCAGGGCGGGAAGGCGCTCGGGAGCGATGCCCGCGCGAATGCACGCCAGGTAGGCCAGGCCGCGGTGGATGCCGTCGATGGCCAGCTCGCCGCCATCGAAGACGCCGATCCTGATCACCACGTCCGACCGCCAGCGTGCGGTGGCCATGTCGCGCACGAATCGCTCGACGCGCAGGTCATCGCCGCGATCCTCAGCCGGATCCATGGTGCGGCTGCGCTCGCTGTAGATGTCCAGCAGCTGCGCAAACGTCTTCTGACCGCGGTCCACGTGACCCATGAAGCTCTCGAACAGCGTGGGCTTCTGCGCCAGCTCCTGCGCCGACATGGGCCTGAGATCCATACCGGCAAGCCTGCCGCCGCACGTGCTGCGGGGAAATGGGCCGGCGGCCGAAGATCGCGCGGCGTGTTTCTACATCCGTCCAAAGCTCCCGCACGGGCGGGCGGGGCGGGCCGCAGGCCCTGGCACCCGCCCGCCCGCCCGGCGTGGAGCCTCCCGGGCCTAGCGGTAGCTGATGGTCAGCGCGCCCAGCACGGTCTTGTCGGTCAGCGCGGTGGTTTTGAACGTGGAGTCGAGCGCCGAGGCCGCGGCGGCGGTGAGGGTGGCGGTGATCGGGCCGATCGTCACCCCGGAGCTGTCATCGGCGTGTGCCTTGGACGTGTCGAGGCTGAGAATTGCAACCCGGCCCAGATTTGCTCCGCCCTGCACCCACACGTCTGCGCTGAGTGTCCCCGAGCCGAGCGTTATCCAATATTCGGTCAGATCCACCACCGTCTTGCCGGCCGTGAGCGACAGGCCGCCTTCGTGGTCGATGGCTCCGGTGGTGAACGCTTCCAGCAGCGAGTCGGTGATCGGGAATTCGATGCCCGCCGAACCGGCCCGCGCCGGCGCCACCAGGCCGGGCGTGACCCCCAGCGACTTCAGTGCCCTGGCGGTGGCGGGCTTGAGCTTCAGCGTGGTGTGTCCGTAGTTCTTGCTCGCCGCCGATGCTCCCGCGGGCGCCAGCGCCATCGCGGCGGCGGCTGCGGCGAGCGGCATGATCGCGCGGCGGGTCAGACGAGTGCCAGCTGTCATGTTTCCTCCTTGTGTGTTGACTGTCCGTGAGAGCGCGCAGCATCCCGCCGGCCACATGGAGCCGGCCTCGACGGACCCGCGCGGGCACCCACGGGCCTCTAGCGCCGTGCTGCCCGCACCGTGCTGCTGCTCACCTGCACTACGCAGCCGCGAGCGCGGCCGGTTTGCGCCGCGCGTTTACTGCCTGCGAGAGCGGGCGCCGGCTGTGCGCAGCGAGCTGGCTTCCACCGGTGGGCTCACGGGGTCCCGTTCGCCCGGCTCCGGCGGGGAGGGTGCGCCGTCGGGCCCGGCCGCGATCGGCTGCCGGTGCGCGACCGACGGGGCGGGCAGGCCGATGTAGTAGCCCTGGCCCACGTCGCAGCCGAGCTCGGCAAGCAGCGCAAGCGTGTCCGCGTCCTCCACGCCCTCGGCCACCACGCGCAGCCCGAGCGCGTGTCCCAGCGCGATCGTGGAGCGAACCAGCTGGCGGTCGCGATGCGCCACATGGGTGGTGAAAGCGCGATCGAGCTTCAGCTCGCGAACGGCGAGGCTGCTGAGGTAGGCAAGCGAGGTGAAACCTGTGCCGAAATCGTCCACCGAGACCGTCACGCCGAGCGCGGAGAGCTCGTCGATGACGACTTTGGCGCGCTCGAAGTCCGTGATGATGCTGGTCTCGGTGATCTCCAGAACCAGTGAGCTCGCGGGCAGCCCGTGCAGTGCGAGCTGCTCGGTGACCATC
>Ga0182012_10000546_pt1 | contig 41639 bp, 27 predicted proteins | sample 612S2SmetaG_FD_120486 | JGI IMG/M metagenome (GOLD analysis project Ga0182012, IMG submission 120486) | Permafrost microbial communities from Stordalen Mire, Sweden - 612S2S metaG | ecosystem: Environmental > Terrestrial > Soil > Wetlands > Permafrost | place: Sweden: Stordalen | collected... | reverse complement strand
GGAACGGCGAGTATGACGACGACTCCGACGCAACTCATGGGCGGGACTGATTCGGTCACGGGGGGTTACGCAGGCGATGTCAACCACGCCGCCAGCAGTTCAGTCCCGTATCTGCAATCAGTGGGCCCGGTAGCCACCACCACGACGATCGCCTCCTCGTTGAATCCCGCCGCCATAGGCCAGGGAGTTACCTTGACGGCCACCGTGAGCGCCGCGACTGGCACGCCTAGCGGCAATATTCAATTTCTGGATGGCACGACCAACTTGGGAACAGTTGCCTATTTCGGCGGAAGCTCTCAGCTGGGGGCGGCGTTTACCACGACGGGAACGCATAGTTTGAGCGCGAATTTCCTCGGAAACTCGACGTTCCTGGCAAGCAGCGCAACTTATTCCGAGACGGCACAGCCAGCGCAGGCGCAGGGCAACCAGATTCAGCATGTCGTCATTATTTTTCAGGAGAATCGAACCCCGGACAACCTGTTCCATGGATTGCCCGGCGCCGACATCGCCAACTCCGGGCTCAACTCGAAAGGCGAAACGATTCCGCTCGTGATGACCGGCCTGGAGAACGGTTACGATCTCAATCACTCTTACCAATCGTTTCTGCAAATGTACGACGGCGGCAAAATGGATGGGGCCGATCTGATCACTGTGACGTGCACCCGCACTCCACAAGGATGCCCACCGAATCCACAGTTCATCTACGTCGATCCGTCGCAAGTCGCCGAGTATTTCACCCTGGCGGAGACCTACACTTTTGGCGATCGGATGTTCCAGTCCAACCAAAGTGCAAGCTTTCCCGCCCATCAATTCATGATTGCCGGGACATCCACTCCGGGTACCATCGATGGCGGCATTTATAGCAACTATTTCGTGAGCACGAATCCGACACCGGATATACCGACCGGGTGTTCTTATGCAGCGCCTACTTCATTCGTCACTTTGGTGGACCCGGAGGGCAATCAAACGGTCAACATTTTCCCGTGCTTCGAGCATATGACGCTGATGGATTTGCTGGATCAGGCCGGGACTTCCTGGCGCTACTACGCCGGAAATTTGAATTCAATATGGACGGCTCCGAATGCCATTCAGCATCTGACCACGACACCCGCGGACTGGCAGAACGTGGTCACTCCGTCATCGCAAGTTCTGACCGACATAGCGGCCGGCAATCTCGCGCAGGTCGTCTGGGTCATACCGGGGGGCCTACAATCCGACCATCCCGGCACCCAGTCGGATTCTGGTCCTGCGTGGGTTGCTTCGGTAGTCAACGCGATCGGCAGCAGTCCCTATTGGAACAATACCGCGATTTTCATCACTTGGGACGACTGGGGTGGGTTGTATGATCACGTCGCACCGAACATTTACAATTCCTATGAATACGGCTTTCGGGTTCCGCTCCTCGTCGTCTCACCGTATGCAAAGAAAGGCTATGTGTCGCACGTTACACACGACTTTGGCAGCATCCTGAATTTCGTCGAAACCACTTTCGGGCTGCCCTCCCTGGGCTATGCGGATGCGAGAGCGGACAATATGAGCGACTGCTTCGATTTCTCCCAAGTGCCGACCCCGTATGTGCCTGTCGCGACGAAATACAGCGCCTCGTACTTCATCGAACTGGAGAAGACCACTCCGCCAACCGATCCGGATGACGATTAGCACAGCTTGATGTAGAGTCACGACGTATGCGCATCGCCGCGGTTTCCGACATCCACGGAAACCTCTTCGCCCTCGACGCCGTGCTCGCCGACTTGGAACGTCGCGGCGTGGACGTCATCGTGAACTTGGGCGACATCGTCTCGGGACCGCTGCTGCCGCGTGAGACCGCCCAACGGTTGATGGCGCTCGGCTTGCCCACCATCCGCGGCAATCACGAGCGGCAGGTATTGACGATGGAACCCGGGCGCATGGGGGCGTCCGACCGGTACGCGTTCGACACCCTCGGGGAGGCGGAGCGCCGCTGGCTCGCGGCGCTTCCCGCCGTGCGGGCGCTCGACGCAGATATCTTTCTCTGCCACGCGACGCCTGCCAACGACGTCGATTGCTATCTCGAGGATCTGGTGCAGCGCGAATTGCGCCCCGCGCCGCTCGAGCGGATCGAGGAGCGGACGCGCGGCTGCGAGGCATCGCTCATCCTATGCGGTCACTCGCACATCCCGAAGCTCGTGCACCTGTCGACCGGTCAGGTGATCGTCAACCCGGGAAGCGTCGGCATTCAAGCCTACGAGGGCCACGATCCGAGTCCCCACCGCGTGGAGATGGGGGCGCCGCACGCGCGCTACGCGGTGGCGGAACGCCGCGAAAACGGCTGGGCGGTGGAATTTTTCGCCGTGGCCTACGATTGGAATGCGGCCGCGCGGCTCGCCGAACAGCGTGACCGGCCCGATTGGGTGCGCGCGCTCAGAACGGGCTTCGTCGCCAGCTGAGAGGCTTGCTAGAATCACGCAGCATCGAAGGGAGATGCTGCCGCTGCCGCCGAACAGGGAGTCGAACATGGGTGATGGGATTATTGGGGGCGGCGCGGGCGCCCGAATCGGGCGTCACACCCGGTATCGGTTCCCACGCTCGGCTGCGAGCATGGTGGTTGCCGCAATTGCAGCTGCGCTCAGCGGATGCTCCAGCATCCACCATGCAGCCAGCGGTGCGTTGTGTGGACCGGCTGAGGCGCTGCCCGGTTGGACCGGCTTTGCATACCTCGTCAAGGGCGACGCGGGGTATCGTCGCTACAATATCGGCGCACAGGAACCGGTGAGCATGAGTCCGCAGACCGCGCCGGGCGGTGAATCGATGTACTGGGTCATCTTCGATGGCAGCGCGCAGGCCGGAGACGAATCAACGCCGCCAAAATTCACCAGCAGTCTTGATTCGATGATCTACCGGGCCGACCGCGCCCGGCTGGAGGTCAATGGCACGGCCGTGGCGCCAGCCGCGATAGCCGTTTTCCATGTCGGCGACCAAAATGCCTACAGCACTGCGGCGCCGGACCGGCGTCGCGCCGTATCGGAGGAACCGATCAATCTCAACCAACGCCCCCGGCCACTTCTGCACCTTGGCTTTCCAGTCAAGGTACGAGCCTCCGACCATTGGGTTTTCCGCCCGGGGAGCGTGCGCATCGGCGACCAGGACATTGCTCTCCCTGGAAAGGAGTCCTGCATCAAACCGGCCTGGGATGAGTCGAAAAATCTTTGGCAGATGTAGGCGACGCTCATCGCGCGCGGCTTTGCACCCGTGCACCGGTGGCTCAGCCAGTACCGGTCGCGATGCCCAGGGTGTACCATCGGCTGGCGCTTTTTCATGGATACGCCGCTCAGAATAATACGAAGCGAGGAGTAACTGGCCATGCTGAAGAATGCCGCCCTGGTGTGTGCGCTCATGGGGTTCGCGTTGTGCGCCTACGCCGGCAACACGCCCCCTCCCAAGGTCAAGCCCCCGGTCAATCAGGGAAGCCCTAACAAAGCGGCGCTTTCGTCGTTGAGCAGCTTCAAGATGGGCTCGCCCAATGCCGGCTCGAGCGGCACGGGAAACACGGCCGGTGGCACGGCCGCAGGAAAGACCGTTGGTGGCAGCGTCGCAGGAAAAACCGCTGGGACGAACATCCGCGGTACAGGCAGCGGCAGCGGCAATCTCGTCGGAAAGTCGGCCGCCGGCAACCTGAACAAAGGGGGCACCTCCGTGCGGCCGCCCACCACGGCGCAGCACGACACCCAGTTCAGCGGTAACCCGAAACTCAATTTCAGGGCAATCGCCGTCGAGAACGTCCAACATTCCCCCACCGCCTCAGACGATGTGACGTCTGGCACACCGGCCAACCCGCGGTCCGCTTCGTCGCTGGTGCAAGACGCATCCACCAAGCCGCAGATCAAGGCGCCGCTCAGACGACCGCAATGAATCGAGCGAAGCTGCGCGACCCTCTGTGGCGCTAAAACCCTCGGATCAAGGAAGAGACAGCATGGTAAAGCATAAGGGACCGCCCGGTTTTCATCCGGCAATGTTCGCAGTTGCAGCGCTCAGCCAGTTCGGCGCCTCGCTCGCCGTCAGCGCACCGAACGCCTGCGATTTACTCTCGAGCGCGGACGTGACGGCCGCGGTGGGAGGCGCGGTGACCGGCGGTAAGATCTCACAGGTCGACCCTACGTCCGGAACGGCCAGTTGCATGTATATGAGCGCCGGCCTGCACATCGGGGTCACCGTGAATCAATATCCGTCCGCGGCTGACGCGAGAAAGCAGGTCGCAAATCAGTTGCAGGACTCACGGTCGGGCGACGGCGCGGGCCAGAAGACGAGTGTGGAGGCGGGCGTCGGCGACGCCGCGTTCTCCTCGACGATGACCGAGGGCATGGAAATGACCGTCGGGGTGGCGGCGCATGGCCCGGTGACCGTGATGATCGCGATCACGGGGAAGGGTGCCGCGGCGATCGCGCACGACCGGTTCCATGCACTGCTCGCGAAAGCCGTTTCAAAGTAGTAAGGACAGGGCCTGGCGCTTCATATTGCCCGGGGCTATCCTTGTGCTGCTCGGGGAAGAGCTGACCGTATAAACAAGTAATACAACAGGTCGCGAGCAGAGCGCGATGCCTACGATGGCAGAGATTCGGTCACGGCGGCGTACGAATCAAGCTTTGCCCGCCAACGAAGGGGGGTTCCCTCTGATGAGAATCAAGGAATACGGCGGCTGCAGACGCGCGTTGGCGGCGGCGATATTGACCGCGGCCGTGCTGACGACGGCGGGCTGCAGCAAGAAATCCGGCGCACCCGCGGCGGGCACAGCGCCGGTCGTGACGGCCCCGGGTGCTCCGGTCGACGTGTCCGCGTGGTTGGAACGAAAGCGCGCAAATGAACGCAACGTCGTTGTGGGCGCCGGCAAGAGCTTTGCCCACGTGACCTACAAGCCGGAGGTGAAGATCGTCGACGAGGCGCTGGTGACCGGTTCGCTCGTCGGCGTCAGCAGCGACGGCCATGGTGCCGTATTCGAGAACGCGCCGGTGCAAATACTGGCGCTCAAGGCCAACGACATCCTCCTGGTCAAGAATGCGTTCGCGGTCAAAGTCGTTGCAACGCAAACCACCGGCAGTCAAACGGTGCTGATCATCGACCGCGCGCGGCTCGTCGACGTGGTCGCGGGAGGTGCGATTCATCTCGAGTCGCCGGTCACGTTCAACGGGCCCAGGGTGACGGCCGTCCAGGAGCGGGCGTCACCGCCGTTCGACTGGCTGGACCTGATCGCGCCGCCCGCCTACGCGCAGAAGGGCACCGGCGCACAGCAAGACACGACGGTTTATCAGGGGCAAACGCCCGAGACTACGCCGAGCTACAACACGGCCAAGCCCGGCATCGATGCCGGTTCAGCTCTCAAGCAGACCAAGGACTTTCTCAAAGGCTTCCACCCCGATTGGGACGTCGAGAACTGGTCGGTATCACCGCAGGCCGGAGAGGCCACGATCCAGCTTAAGATTTCGAAGTCCAACGCCGGGTTTACCGGCCTGGTCACGATCGACGGGACGATCTCCAACTTCACGGCTGGCGGCGACTTCAGCTTTCCCGGCAACGACTCGCAGAACTTCAGCAGCATACTCAAAGGCATGAGTGGCAAGCTGAAGCTAGCCTGGCAGGTGGGCAAGACGACGCCGGGCGGATGGACCAACGAGGACAAACTCAACCTGCCGGCAGGCCTGACGATACCGCTGGGACCGTTCCTGAGTGGAATTCCGCTGACGCTCGATGTGAGTGTCGCGATGCTGATTCATCCGGTGCTGACCGGAGGCAACCAGTTCGAGGAAGGCGCGGCTACGGTCGGCTTCAATGGCGATGGAACCAGCGAGGGACTGACGGTCGAGGTCACGGAGAACAAGAGCGTCTCGGCGGCGGCACCCAACGCCATGGTCATAGCGTTCTGCGCGCCCCGCATCGAGCTGCAACTTGCACCGATGAGCGCATTTTCGGGCAATCAAGCCATCAAAGAGGCCGGCGAGAAGATCGACAGCATCGTCGGCCAGCTGGCCTCGTCGCTATTGTCCCCCGAGACGATCAGCGCGATCCAGAAGTCACCGTTTGGCAATTTCTCGTTCAGCAACGCCCTCGCCTCGAAGGCGGATGCGTATGTGCAAATCATTCACTCGGCCGGCACCACCTATTCCTCGACGCTGACGCCCGCCCCTTGCTCAAAATTTCAACTCGAAATCGCCGGGCAATGGGGCGCAGAGGCCTCGCTGATGGGCATGTTCCCCGACGCCAAGACCATGAAGAGCCTGTTCTCGAAGACCTACACGCGGTGGGATCCAGCGAGCGATTTCTGCAAGTCGGTGTGAAGCGAAGACGACGGTTGGGAGAAGTCGGATGGGGTCGACCTACAGTTTCCGGCGAGAAGGCGCGTCGTTCCTCGTGCTCACGATGATCGCTGGCGCGCACCAGCTAGTCGGCGGCCCCACCGCGCAGGCGCAGAGCCTCGCCGACAGGCTGAAGGCCGTACAGAGCGGCCAGGCCGATCGCCTGACGAAGCTCCCGGCCTGGAAACCCGTCGGATCGACGACCTCCACCGCGATGGTGCCGCTGGTTTCCGGACTCACGGTCGTGACCGCTGTCAGCGAGCCGCCACTGGGCGACTACGAATCCATCAAGATGATCACCGCCGTCGGGCAGACCGCAGTGCAGCTTCACTATTCGGCGAGCCAGCCAAAAATGGAGCTCAAGGGTCCGCTCGCGCGGCGCGCCGCCAATCTGGGCGACTCCGATCCAATGAAGGAATTTCCGGACAAGATTGCCTGCCTGCGAACGATCGACCATGCCGACCTCGTGAGTGCGGTCGCCTACAGCGAGGTGTTCTGCGCCTCGCCAGCAGAGCACTTCACGGGTTCCACCTCGATAGGCGCCTCGAGCGACTTGCTGGCCAAGTTGAAGGCCGGCCAGGCCGTGGAGTTTCACTACGCGAATTCGAATCAGTGGGCCCTGTACGCCCAGCAAGGCGCTCAGATTGAGGGACAGAAACCGGTGGGGGCCCTGTTGACCCAGTATGCGGGCCAGTGGATGAACGCCTGCCAGCTGCGCCGGGTCGGCACGACCGACGTCGCCGTCCCGGTGCTGCTGAACGGCCAGCGCGTGGAGCTGCCGGCGCTCCATGCGTCGTGCGCGCCGGATGAGAAGACTCAGGCCGACTTCTACTGGCTTGACCAGGCCGCCAACCCAGTCACGCTGGCACTCGATTTGGACGACACGTTCTTCCAAGCGGTGCAGATCACGTTCCCGCCGCCGGCGACTGCGCCGTTGCCGCTCGAGACGGCGCTGGCGGCCAAGCAGCCGGCGCAGGTGTACGGCATCTATTTCGATTTTGGCAGCGCGACGATCAAGCCGGAGTCGGAGCTCGTCCTGCGCCAGATAGCGGACATTCTGCAAAAAAACGCCGGGTGGAGGCTTTCGGTCAGCGGCCACACCGACAACATCGGTGACGCCACCGCGAACCTCGCGCTGTCGCAGCACCGCGCCGCGGCTGTCAAGGGCGCGCTCGTGGCTCGGTTTCACATCGCGGTCGAGCGACTGGACACCAGCGGCTTCGGCGCCGGGCGCCCGATCGACACCAATGACACGCTGGAAGGCCGCGCGCGCAACCGACGCGTGGAGTTGCAGCGCGAGTAGCAAAAACGAATTTACAACCACGCCAGAGGCACCGTCTCGTCGATCGGCGCCGACCGGCGAATAGGGTGGGCGATGCCGGCGTGCCAGTCATCCTTGCCGATTCGTATCGCCGCCGCGCTTGGCGCGGCAGCGCTCCTGAACTATGCCGGCGCCCCGACAGGCCACGCACAGAGCCTCGCCGACCGGCTCAAATCCGTGCAAAGCGGGGATGCCGACTCAAAACCACAGGTCGGTCCACCGCTCGTACCCTTCAGACCGATCGACGCCACCCTGTCGTCGATCGAGATTCCACTCGCCAAGGGCCTGCTGGTTGTCGCTGCCCGCAGCACACCCGCTGGCGACTACGAGTGGTACAGCGCCGTGCAAGACGCGACGACCTCACAGTTCAAGCTGCAGATTTCGTTCTCGGACAAAAGGGCACACGGCGCGGCTGCGGGAACCTCCGGCAACGACCCCGCCAACAAGGGTACGAAGTGTCAGCTGATCGTGGACAGCGTCGACTTCGTGAGCGCCCGCAGCACCCGAACCTGGGCGTGTCAGGATCCGGTCGAACATTACCCGGGCATCACCCAGATTGCGCTTTCGAGCGACGTGCTGAACGGCCTGCTCAAGGGCGAGGCCGTGCAGTTCTACTTCCCGGCCACGCCGGGTGAGGACACCGCGGAGGCTGTGGAGAACATCCAGCGAATGCTGCATGGGCAGGCATTGCAAAAGCCGGCCGTCTCCGACCACGCGGGTCTGCCCTCCTACAGCTGCGTGATGCATCGCGTAGGCGCGACCGATGTCATGGTTCCTGTGCTGGTGAATGATCAGCCGGTTCGCCTGCCAGCGCTGCACGCCGCCACGACCTGCAAGGGCCTGGAAGGCAAAGACGTCGCTAGCTCGGACTACTACTTGCTGGATCAGCCGTCGAACCCGGTATTGCTGGTCGAGGAAGACAAGGCGCTGTCGTTGCGCATTACGCAAGTCATCAAAATCAGCTTCCCACCCGGGGCGCAAAAGCCGGGGCAAAAGGCGGCGCCGGCGCCTGACAAGCCCAAGGCCGTCTCCTCGATGGAAAGGGCGCTGTCAGATAACAAGCCGGTGCAGGTCTACGGTATTTATTTTGATTTCAACAGCGCCGAAATCCGTCCCGAATCGGAACAGGTGTTGGGTGAGATCGCCGGTATCATGCAGAAGAACCCGAACTGGAAGCTCTCGCTGAGCGGCAACACGGACAACGTCGGTGGCGACAAATTCAATCTCGCGCTGTCGCAGCAGCGCGCCGCCGCTGTCAAGGACGCACTGGTTACGCGCTACAAGATAGCGCCAGACCGGCTGCAGACCGCGGGCTTCGGCGCTTCCTCGCCCATCGACTCCAATGATACTTTCGAGGGGCGCGCGCGTAACCGCCGCGTAGAGCTGCGGCGTCTGTGAACATCATTCATCAACCGAGCGGCGGAGCGGTCGCAGTGACCGCCCGCCGGCGACAACAACCCCCGGAGAACCGACCATGAAGGCAGTACTTTCGCTCGCCATTTCCAATACCTTGCTCGTCAGCAGCCTGGCCGTCGCCGATGCGAGTTACCAGGAGACGACGCAGATAACCGGGGGTACCCTGGTCGATTCCCTCAAGTCGAGCCCCTTCCTGCGCCTCGGTGGCGCATCGGCGAAGAAGCTGTTCGACCCCATCAACAAGCTCGTGTTGGTGCACGGCAACCAGATGGCGATCGTGTCGGCGACCTGGAGCGAGATCATCGACATCGATCAGGAGACGACCACACGGATCGACAATGAAAAGAAGACCTACTCGGTCACGACTTTCACCGAGATGCGCCAGGCCTTCAAGGATGCGCCGAAGAAACTCGAACAGGCGCAGGCGCAGATGCAACAACAGCCTGCGGCCACGCCGAACAGCCAGGCGCCGCAGCTGCAGATCACTTTCGATGTCTCGACGAGCGATACCGGCGAAACCAAGCTGGTGAACGGCCAGACCTGCAAGGAACAGATTTTTACCATCAAGGCGCACATCACCGACCCCAACGCCGACCCCGCGCAAGGCCCAACGACCATGACCTACAACTATGCCGACGAAGTATGGACCACGCCCGATCCTCCCGAGGTCAGGGCGGTGCAGGATTTCTACCAGCGCTATGCGAAGAAGCTGATGGAAGGCATCGACGTCTCCGCAATGATGAAAGCGGTCAAGCCGATGATCAGCGGCTCGGCGCTGGCGCCGATGTTCGCCGGTAACCCGGGTCTTGGCTCGGCGATGCAGGAGATGGCGAAAAAGATGGAGGTTGAACAGGCCAAGATCCGAGGCACCCGGGTGCTCGAGATCACTCGATTGGGCGGCGACATACCGGCTGGAACCGCGACCGCCGGAGCACCTCCCGCCACCGGCGACGTCGCGACGCAGGCGGCGACCCAGGCCGCGACCGACAGTGCAGCATCGCAGGCCGGCAGTCGGTTTGGCGGTCTCGGATCCCTGGTGACGCGTGGAGTCGCAGGCGCGTTCGCCAAGCGCAACGCCGATAAGCCAGCCAGTAGCGCGCCGCCCGCGACTCCGACCGCGCCGACGAGCGCCGTGTTGTACGAGACGACCACGCAAAAGTCACAGTTCTCCGAGGAAACTGTGCCACCCGACGCCTTCCAGGTGCCGAGCGGTTATAAGAAAATCGCCTCGCCGATGCAACAGATGGCCGCAGCGGCCAAATAGATGCAGATAAGCGGACTTCGGGCAGGATTGAACTATTACCGGAAGATGGAAGCTGATTGATTTTCTCAAGACTCTTTCGGCGCGGGGAACCGCGGCGGCCGCAATCGATCCACGGTTTCCTCGGGATTCGAGGGACGCCTGCTGACGGTGAGATACCCCTCGATCTCCAGGGCCGCAGGACTTGCGGCGAGATCCGCCAGTATCGAGGGCAGACGCGCGGCCTTTTCCGTACCGGCCCAGCCGATCCACTGATTCCTATTCTGCTTGGCCTCGTAGAGCGCGAGGTCCGCGACACTTAGGGACTGTTCCCAGTCGAATGCCGCGGTCTCTCCGGGAATGAACGGGATCGGCGCAAAGCCGATGGAACAACTGGTGCGCGCGGCGAGACCGTCGTCGATGCGGAATATCCGCTTTGCGATGGAGGAGCGTACGCGCTCGGCGAGAGTGCTGGCCACCGCGATATCGGTGTCGCGGCAGACGACGACGAACTCATCACCGCCCCAACGGCCGATCAGGTCGGACGGGCGAAACTCGCGGCGGAGGATTTCTGCCACCTGGATCAGCACGGCATCGCCGCCCTCGTGGCCATACTCATCGTTGATGGGCTTGAGACGGTCGAGGTCGACGATCATGAGCACGCACTCGCCGATTGTCCCGCGGGCCGCCTCGCTCGCCATGACGGCCAAAGCCTCCTGCAGGAAGCGGCGGTTGCCCAGACCGGTCAGGGAATCGGAGACGCTGATTTCTCGCAGCTTGCGATTTGCCCTCTCCATGTCGCGATTTCGCTCCGCGAGCTCCGCGGTCCGTTCCTCGACCTCCAGCTTGAGGCGGGCGGCGTAGGCGACCTCCCGTTGAACCCGCCGGTTCTGAGCCAGGACCACCAGTAACACGAGACCGCACGCACCGCACACATAGATCGTCTTCGCCCACCAGGTGGCCCACGGCGGTGGTGCGACATGCAGGCTCAAACCGCCCGGCCGCTCGCTCCAGCGGCCGTCGTCGTCGGCTGCGCGCACCCGAAAGACGTAGTCGCCCGCGTCGAGGCGGGTGTAGGTCGCCTGGCGGGCGGTACCGGCATCGATCCAGTCGCTGTCGAACCCTTCCAACCGATAGCGGTAGCGCACGTTGGAGGGGCTCGTGAAATCGAGCGCTGCGAACTGGAAGCTGACGACCGAGTCGCGATAGCCGAGATCCACGTGGCGAAGCCGATCGGGCGATGCCGACACGCGCATATTGGCGCTCAAAACGTCGGTGAGCACGACGCTCGGCGGTGCTTCGCTCAGTTCCAGGCGTTGCGGGATGAACGCGTTGTAGCCGTTGTTTCCGCCAAAATAGAGGGTGCCGTCCGGGCCGCGGTAATGAGCGCCGAAATTGAATTCGTCGGACTGCAATCCATGATCGCGTTGGAAGCCGCGAATGCCACCGCCCTCGCGCTGGACGCTTGCGAGCCCTCGATTGGTGCTGACCCAGAGCGCCCCTTTCGCGTCGGACTCGATGCCGTACACGGTGTTGTTGGGCAGCCCTTCTGATTCGGAGACATTGGCGAAGCGCACACCGCCATTGGAGAATGGCGCTCCGGTGACGCGGTCGAGGCCGCCGCCGCGGGTGCCCACCCAGAGCACGCCGGCGGCATCTACATGCAGCGCGTACACGGTGTCGGAGCTGAGCGAGGCGCCGTCGTTCGGATCATGCAGGAAATGCGCGAAGCGGCCGGTGAGCGGATCGAGGACATTGAGGCCGCTGCCATCGGTGCCGATCCAGATCAAGCCGGCCGGATCCTCCAGCAAGGCGGTCGCGCGATCGCCAAGCAATGCGCCGCCATCGCCGCGGCCATGATCGTAGCGCAGCACGCGGTCGGTGAGCGGATCGATCATGGCGATCCCGCCGCCGTAGGAGCCCACCCAAATCCGGCCGCGGCGGTCTCGCAGCAGACTCATGACGCCGGTCGCGGGAAGGGTAGAGGGATCGCCCGGCGCTGCTTTGAAGTGGGTGAGCTCGTGCCGCGCGGCATCCAAGCGGTCGATGCCGTTGTTCATGGTGCCGAGCCACACCCGATCGCGATCATCCACCAGCAGCGCCATCACGGCATCGTCGTGCAACCGCACGGGCGACTCCGCGCCGCTGCGGTAGCGCACCGTTGCGCCGGTATGCGGGTCGATTGCAGCCACGCCGGCGCCCAATGATCCCACCCAGAGCGCGCCGCGCTGGTCGACGGCGAACGAGGTGATGCTGTCGGCGGCCTGATCCGCGAAGCGATGATGGCCGAACGACCAGGAATGCGGATTCCAGCGCGCGGCACCGCCGGATTTGGTGCCCACCCAGAGCAAGCCGCTGCGATCCTGGAAGAGCGAGGAGATGTTGCTGTCCGGCAGACTGTCCAATGAGGCGGGATCGTGGCGGATCACGCGGAACTGACCGCTCGGTCGATCGAGCAGCGCCAGTCCGGAGGTCGTCCCGATCCACAGTCGCTGCTCATTGTCCTCGAGCAATGCGGTGACCGCTCCGGCGGGCAGCGAGCCCGGATCCGCCTCGCGATGACGCATCAGCGACATCGACCCGGTCGAGGGGTTCAGACGCGCGAGGCCGCTGTCCAATGCTATCCACAGATTCCCGAGACGATCGAAACACATCGCGTTGACCTTGACGGGATCATTCGCCGGAACACCGGCCGAGTGCAGCTGGGGCGCGAAATGCTCGATGTGACCGGATTGCGGATCCAGGCGGTCCAGCCCACTGGCGGTACCGACCCAAAGGCTTCCGGAAGCATCTTCGGCCATGGCGTATACGGAGTCATCGCTCAGCGATTCCTCTTTGACCGCGTCGTGACGGTAGACGGTTGAGGTATGCCGGAGCATGTCGATTCCGCGCATTCCGGCGTCGCGCGTCGCGATCCAGAGCCGACCGCTGCGGTCCACATGCAGCGCGCGCACCTTGCCCATGCGATCGAGCAGCGGCTGATGGTTCTGTGGGTCCTCCGAGCGGAACATACCGGTCGAGTCATCGAGCCAGACGAGACCGCCGCCGTCGCTGCCGACCCACAGTCGCCCGGATGCGTCGCGGGCAAGTGCCGAGATCCAGTTGTTGGGGAGGGTGCCCGGCACAGAGCGGCGGTGGCTGAAGTGCCGCAGCTCATATCCGTCATATCGGTCGAGGCCATCTTCGGTACCGAACCAAATGAATCCCTGCGCATCCTGGACGATTGTCCTGACCGCACCGGGGGATAGGCCTTCGGAGCCGCCCAGGCGAGTGAAAGCCATCTCCGGGGCGGCAGCGGAGCCTCGCGCAGCGAACGGCGTCAGCGCGATGACGAGGATTGCCAGGCCCGCGGCGGCTGCAGCCCTCAGGCGACGGGACGGGCCGACTGGCCCGGCGCTCGGCTGTCTGATTTTCGGGCCCGGCTGCAAGCAAGTGTTTTTCACATAAGACTCATGGTCAGGCAGACGCAGTGATTTTCTCATGCGACCCAAGTCGGTACCGCGACCCTCGCACGGGGACCCGGCGAGCGGTGATACGCCGGTCACATTATCGTGGATGCCCTCCCGGCGACTCCCTGACCGGTCGCCGGACCTTACTCCTGGGCGTTCCAGGACTCGACCGCGGTCGGAGCCGAGGCCGGCGTCATGGCGCCCTGGTTCCACAGATAGCCATTGTTCCAGAGGTATCCATTGTTCCAGAGGTACCCGTTGTTCCAGAGGTATCCGTTGTTCCACAGATAGCCGCTGCTCTGCGGGGAGTTGTTGCCCGACGAACTGCTCGCGGTGGAGACAGTGCTTTGATTCCAGACGAAGCCGCAATTCCACAGATAGCCGTTGTCCACCCACATGTACCCGTTGTTCCAGCGAGAGGCGAGGCCCTTGGCAAAGTATGGCGACCAGACATAACCGTCGTTGTTGAGCGCGTTACCCGAGGAATTGACCACGAAATAATCGCCGTTCGACGTATTGCGGCGTGCCGGCCCCCAGTAGTGAGTGGTGCCTGACAGGTCCGCGCCGATATCGAGCCCTTGGTTGGCGCAGTTCATCGCCTGGCTGTAAACCGCCGCATACGCATTGATGCGGCCCGCGCCCTGCTGATAGACGCTGTAGGCGGCGTATCCGGAGGCGCTCAGCGCGGATTGCGCGGTCGAAATCAAGCGGCACTTGACCTGATCGGGAGTCAAAGAGGGGTTTGCCTGCAGCATCAGCGCAACCACCCCCGATGTAACGGCGGCCGACTGGGAGGTTCCCGACATGATGAACAGGTTGGGGTCCGTGGAGCCGTATTGGGGATATCTGGACGGGAGCACCTGAAGGCTCGTGTCCATGAACGCCGCGAGGTGTCCGCCCGGAGCCACGATGTCCGGTTTGACGAAACCTTCGTAGGTGGGGCCGGCCGAGGAAAACGACGTGACACCATCGTCGGATGGATCGTCCGGCGTGAAATTGTCGGTCATCGCGCCGACCGTGATCACGTACGGGGTATTCCCCGGCACCGCGATCGATTGCGCAGCCGGGCCGTAGTTGCCCGCGGAGGCGACGACGACGATTCCAGCCTTCCAGAGTTTCATCACCGCCTGGTCGATCGGATCGTTCCAGTAAAACGATTTGGGCGCCGATCCGAAGGACAAGTTGAGCACGCGGATCGCCCCGTACGTGGTGCGATTGGCATAGATCCAGTTGAGTCCATTCAACACGCTTGCATAGGTCGCGTCGCCATTGCTGTCGAACGCCTTCACGCTGATGAGGCGCACCATCGGAGCGATGCCCTGCGGCTGTCCCTTGAGCACGGGATCGGAGGTGTTGGAGCTTGCGATCAGGCCGATGACGTGCGAGCCATGACCGTAATCATCGTTCACGCAAGGGTAGCTTGGGCAAGGATGGGACGCATCGACGAGCACATCGTTGATCGCATCGAATTGCGCCACCATGCGATTGGCGCCGTTCAGATCCGCGGTCAGATAAGAGAGGGTTTTCTTTTGCAGGACCCCGCTGTCGAGCACCGCCACGGTGACCCCCGTGCCGTTGATGCCCTGAGCGGCCAGCTCGTTGACGCCGATCATCGCCCGCTGGTAAATGTCGGGCGTGGTGTCCGCCAGCGCCGCGGAAGACTGGGTCTTGACCGCCGTTTCGTCGAACACCCGGACGTTGCCGTCACTGCGCAGGCGCGCGGCTTGCTCCGTCGAGAGCAAGGCCGACACCGCGTCGATGATCGGCAACTCGTGCGACACCCGTCCGCCCACCTCGCGCACCGCGCGGGCTGCGTCGGCGGTGCTTCCTGCCTCGACGATGAAGCCGTCGCGGTTGGCTTCCGCGGTCTCGGCGGCGGCCCAGGGGCCGGATGCCACGCCGATCATCAAGGTCAGCAGAGTACGATTGACTAGCTTCGACATCACGATCGGCACCTCACGAAAATCCGCCTCCGCGCAGCCAATCGCGCGGTTGGCGCCATTTAATCGATGTCTGGGGTGCAAAGCGCCGGTGCGCTCGACTCGGCGGAGGGGCGAAAGTGTGACGGAGTTAAAATAGTCTCGGTTAAATCGGTCGGCCGTCCGTCCGCAGAGGCATTTTGACCGGCGTTCCCTGGGCCGCTACACCCCGCCGATCTTAAACTGCGCTAAACGGTGACCCGCTCCGCAGTCGGCGGCGTGTCGGCCTTGGGCGCGATGCGGCGGACCTGCATTTCACTTAGAACTTCCGCGATGGCGGCCACGGCCCGGCGCATGGCATCGGCACCGATCGCACCGATGCATCCGACGCGGAAAGTCTCGACGGCGGTCAATTTCCCGGGATAGAGGACGAACCCGCGATCGCGGACCCGGGCGTAGAACTCCTTGAACTCGTAGTTCGGGTCGGGCGGTGCGTGAAAGGTCACGATGATGGGCGCCTGCAGCGCGGCGGGCAGAAAGGTCTCGAAGCCGAGCTCGCGCATGCCCGACACCAGCGCCGCGCAGTTCTCCCGATACCGCGCGAGGCGGGCGCCCTGTCCGCCCTGGGCCCGATACTGGTCGATGGCGGCGCGTAGCGCCGCCACCACGTGCGTGGGCGGGGTGAATCGCCATTGCCCGGTCTTTTGCATGTACTGCCACTGGTCCAGGAGATCCATGGCGAGCGAGGCGGTGTTGCCGGCGGAGGCCTCGAGGGCGGTGCGTCGGGCAATGACGAACCCCATGCCGGGCACGCCCTCGAGGCATTTTCCCGACGCCGCCACCAACGCATCGAAGCGCAGCGAGCGCGCGTCGATGGGAATTGCACCGTAAGAGCTCATCGCATCGATGATCAAACGGCGGCCGTGGCGCGTCACGGCGGCGGCGATCTCCGGCAACGGATTCAGGATCCCCGTGCCGGTTTCGCAATGCACTTGGGCGACGTGGGTGATGCCGGGATCGGCGGCCAACGCGGCATCGATGCGCGCCACATCGGCGGGTTCCTGCTCGCCGTGCGCGAGGACCACGGCCTCGCGCTCAAGATAACCCAGGATCCGCACGATGCGTTTGCAGTAGGCGCCATTGTCGGGCACGAGCACCTTGCCCCCCCTCGGGACGAGCGTGCCGAGCGCCGCCTCGACGGCAAATGTGCCGCTGCCTTGGAGGGGCACGCACACATGGTCCGCGTGGCCCTCGACGATGGCGAGGAGATCCCGGCACACCGAGGCCGTTACCGCGTTGAACGCGCCGTCCCACGAACCGAAGTCCGAGAGCATCGCGGATTTGGTTTGCGCCGAGGTCGTCAGCGGGCCTGGCGTCAGCAGAATCGGGTCCTTCAAGCATTTCTCCTTCATGGCGTACGGGGCCCGGCCGGCAGGCGGCCTGCCGGCCCCTTGCGTCGGCCGAACACGGGATCCCTGAGACGGTTGCGCTGGAGTGCGCCCGCCCGCTCGAGCACCGGATAAGCCGTCGAGCATAGATGCGAATGGATGCGCTTCAGATCGCGCAGGATGTCGAGGTCGAGCGAATAGGATTCGATGATCTCCGGCGTCCCTTCGCGCAGGCGCGAGAGATATCGTTCGGCCGCCGCGAATTCCTTCTCGCGCAGCAGCGTCTTGGCGGCGACCAGCTGGCGCGCGACGTTCACATCGCCCGACATGAAGATGCCGACCGACAGTCTCAGGCTGTCCATCACCTGCTGGTGAAATTCCACCAGGTCCGCCTCGCCCTCCTTCGAGAACGAGATTGCGCGGCGGATCTTCTTGGAGGCGAGATCCATGAGATTCTTGTCGATGATGTCGCCGACGTGCTCGAGATTGATCGAGAACGACACGATTTCCATGGCCCGATAGGCGTCGCGGTCATCCAGGCTGTCGCGCGTCATGCGCGTCACATACATCTTCACCGCCTCGTTCAGGCTGTCGACCGCGTCGTCCATGCGGCTGATATCGGAAACGAGCTTGCGGTCGTTGGTCAGGAGCGCGGTCATCGCCTGCCGCAGCATGGTCTCGATCAGGTCGCCCATGCGCAGCACCTCCCGTGCCGCCGAGACCAGCGCGACCGCGGGGGCGGCGGTGGCGCTCGCATCCAGGTACACCGGTGTGCCGGGATCGGCCGCCCTGGGCTGATCCGGCAGCCAGCGGGTGAGCTGGGCGGCCACGAGGTCGAGCGGCCCGATGAACAGGAGCGCGAGCAGGACGTTGAAGGTGGTATGGAAGTCCGCGGCCAGGCGCGCCGGGTTGGGCTCGAAGCTTTCGAGCGCATCCGCGATCGGATGCAAGAACGGCAGTACCAGCGCGCACCCGGCGATACGGGTCAGAAGATTGCCGACCGGGAGGCGGCGGCTTGCCGGATTTCCCGACTGGCCGGTCTCGAGCAACGGATTGAGCGCGCTGCCGACATTCGCTCCGAGCACCAGGGCGATCTCGGCGGTCGGCGAGACCAGATGCGCCGCGCCGAGCGACATCACCACGAGCACCACCGCGACGCTCGAATGTGCGGCCCAGGTCACGGCGGCCGCAATCGCGAGGCATAGGAACGGCTGATGGGCAATCGCGCCCAACAGCGCCTGCGAAATCACCGCGCTTTCCGTCGTTACCAGCGCGCCGAGGAATATATGCAGCGCGAGCAGCATCAGGCCCACGCCGATGAAGACGCGGCCCAGATCCCGTGTCCGGGTGCGGGCGCCGCGGCGGAAAGCGATCACGCCTCCCATCAGCAGGATGGGAGTGACCACCGCGATATTGAACGACAGCAGCTGAACGACCAGGGTCGTGCCGACATTGGCGCCCAGCATCACCGCGAGCGCGGGAACCAGGTCCAGGGTCCCGCCGGTGACGAACGAGCACACCATCAAGCCGGTGGCAGTGCTGCTCTGTAGAACCGCGGTCACGAATGCACCCGCGAAAAACGCGCGCAACCGGTTATGCAGCGCGATGCCCAACAAGCGCCGCAGCTGCGAGCCGAATGCGCGCACCACCCCGCTGTGCACCATGTGCAGTCCCCACAGGAGGAGCGCCACTCCGCCGATCAGATCGAGGATGACCGTACTGCCCACGAAGTCAGCTCAGCTCGTCCACGGCAGCGAGTAGGTCTTGGTGTTGCAGAAGCTCTTTATGGCCTCGAGGACGCCCTCCTTGTAGCCGAGCCCCGAGTCCTTGATCCCGCCGAAGGGCGTGATCTCCAGCCGATAACCGGGGACCTCGCGCACGTTGACGCTGCCGACATTCAATTCCTGGATGAAGCGGGTGATCAGGTCGAGACGGTTGGTGCAAAGCGACGATGAGAGCCCGTAGGGGGTGCCGTTGGCGATGCGGATGGCCTCGTCCACGGTCTTGAATCGAATGACGGGCGAGACCGGCCCGAAGGTCTCGTGCCGCACGACGTTCATGTCCGGTGTCACTCGATCGAGCACCGTCGGCGAGTACAGCGCGCCACGCCGTATATTGCCGACGAGGAGCCTTGCCCCGGCCGCCACCGCCTCGTCGACCACAGCCTCGAAACGGCGCGCCGACGGCTCGTCGATCACCGTTCCCATGTCCATCGCAGCGTCGAACGGATCTCCATACTTCACCGCCCTGGTTTTTTCGACCAGGAGCTCGACGAAGCGTTCAGCGACGCTTTCCTGAACCAGCATGCGCTTGACGGCCGTACAGCGTTGTCCGGAGTTGGCATAGGAGCCGCGCGCCGCGAGGCCGGCGGCCTCCTCCAAATCCGCATCCTCGAGCACGATGATGGGATCGTTGCCACCGAGCTCCAGCACCTGGCGCTTGTAGACCGCCTTGGCTGCGATGTACTTGCCGATCGGGACGCCACCGGTGAAGGTGACTAGGTCGACGTGTTCGCTGGTCAGCAACTCGTCGGCGATTTCCTTGGGATCGCCCGTCAGCACCGACAGCATTGGCGGCGGGAGACCGGCCTCATACAGGATGTCGGCGAGGGCGTAGGCGGTCAGGGGTGTCTTTTCGCTGGGCTTGAGCACCACGCGGTTGTTGGTGGCGATGCCGGGGGCCACTTTATGAATCACCTGGTTCAAGGGGTGATTGAAGGGAGTGATCGCGGTGATCACCCCGAGCAGCGGTTCGCGCAGGGTGTAGACCTTGCGGCTCTTGCCGTGCGCGGTGAGGTCGCATGAAAACACCTCGCTGGAATCGACCAACGACTGATTGGCCGCGAACAAGAGGACATCGGAGGCCCGGCCAACCTCGTAGCGGGAGTCCTTGAGGCACAGGCCTGACTCGAGCGTGATCAATCGGGCGAGATCGTCGCGCTTTGCAGCGACCAGGGCGCCGGCCCGCATGAGGATACCGTAGCGCTCGTGACGGGTCAGCTTCGAATGAAAGTTTCGCGCGATCTCGAGTGCGCGCTTCGCGTCCGCGAGCGTCGCCTTGGGCACGGTTCCGATCGTCTCGCCCGAGTAGGGATGCCGAACCTCGATGACACGGTCGCGGGACACTTTCTCGCCGGCGATGCGCAGCGACTCGCGGATCGGAGCGCGTGTGGCGGACGAGGTCGGATCGGCGGACATCGGAAGATCCTCAGGAGGGTTGCACGGCCAGGTTCAGTCCCAAATCGAATGCATCGAAATTGCGCCATCGCCGCCCGGCAGGCTGATCCCCGACGGGGCGATTGACGAGCAACGGCACCTTTTGCTCGGACAGACCGCCGTGCGAGCGCAGCGGCACATCGAGCCCGGACAAATCGTGCCGGTCGCGTGCGGTGCCGATCACCGTATCGAGCTTCGACACGACCACGAGGTCGCCGATGCGGTCCGCGGGAAGCTCGAAGCGCGCCGCGGCCTGCTCGCGCGTCGAGACGAGCTCGATGCCGGGAATCGCGGCGATGCGCTCGGCGACCGCGCCGCGAGCGGCATCATCGCCCAGGTACACCAGGGCGAAGGAGCCCAACGCGCCGTGATGCACGACGTACGGGTCGGTGATCGGCAGGATGACCCGCGCCTTTCCCCTGCCGATCCAGGCATCGAGGGTGTCCTGCAGATAGATCACGTTGGGACGGCCGGCGGCATCGTGCTTGGCATTCATGCCGTGGTCGGCGGTGATCACGACCGTCGCGCCCAGCTGATCGAGCCGCGCGAGGTTCGAGTCCATCATCGCGTAAAAATCGTTCGCCGCCGCCGTACCGGGCGCGGCTTTGTGCTGTATGTAGTCGGTGGTGGAGAGGTACATGAGGTCCGGCCGCTCGCGCTCCATGATCTTGACGCCCGCCACGAACACGAACTCCGAAAGTGCCGCGCTGTAGACGGACGGCACCGGCATGCCGACGCGCTCGAGCACGTTCTCGATGCCGTTCTCTGCGAGGCTGACCTGATCGGCGTTTTCGGATGAGAAGCAGATTCCCTTCATCCGGTGCCCGAGGAGCTTGCGCAGCTTGTCCTTCGCCGTGATGACGGCAACTTTTGCGCCTGCATCGGAGAATGCGGCGAGTATGGTGCCCACGCGCAGATGGCGCGGGTCATTCATCATCACTTCCTCGCCGCGCTCCGAATCGAAGAAATAGTTGCCGCAGATGCCGTGCACCGACGGCGGCGCCCCGGTCACGATCGAGAGATTGTTGGGGTTGGTGAAGCTCGGCATGACGCAGTCGGCGAGGAAGGCGGTGCCGCCGCCCGCGAGCAATCGGCCGAGAAAGGGCGCGACCCCGGCGGCGACGGCGGCCGTGATGTACTCGAGCTGGCAGCCATCGACGCAGACGACGACCAGGGGCCGATCCATCCAGCGGTACGTCCGGCCATTGACGGTGAGGGAAAGAGGGAGATTCACGTGGCGTGCTCCGGTGGCGATGTTCATGTCGATGAGGAGGCGTCGGCCGCCTTGTGCATGCGAGCCCGGCTCTGCGCCGCATGTTGGCGCAGCAGCCGTCCCGCCTGGGCGCCGTCACGCGCGACGATGGCGGCGACCACCGCCCTGTGTTCGGTGTTGGAGACGGCGAAACCGCCCCCGTCCTGGAGCCCGCGCAGGCGGAACAGCAACAGCCCCTTGGTGAGCAGCCGGTAGCACTCCGTCAGGCGCGCATTGCCGGCAAAGTCGACCAGCAGGTCGTGAAACTTCAAATTCAGCGCGTGATACGCATTAACGTCCTCAAGCCCGGTCGCGCCATCCATGTCCTCCACGACTGCCGCGAGCTCGCGAAGTTGCCCGGGCGTGGCCCGCTCGGCCACCCGCTGCCCGATGAGCTCATCGAGCGCCTCTCGGATGTCGTAGATCTCGTCCGCCTCGGCCACCGATACCTCCCGGACGAACACCCCGCGGTTCTTTTCCGAGCGCACCAGACGAGCCTCCTCCAGGGCGCGCAACGCCTCTCGAATCGGACCGCGGCTCGTGCCGAAACGCACCGCCAGCTCACTTTCGTTCAGGCGCTGGCCGATGCCGAGCTCTCCGCGCAGGATGAGCTGCTCGATTTCGATCTGCACGAGGGCGGGCAGGGAACTCGATTGGACCAGCTGAAGTGCACTTTTAGATGTGAGCGCAGTCATTCGGGGCGGGGCCGCATAGTGGGATATCTAGACTCCGATGTTAGCACGACTGTTGATTGTTGACAATTTACAGTTAGCAGAACCCATCTTAGGGTGGCCCCTGATCGACCAGCCGGCGCAGAGGTCCCAGATGCTTCTCGTAATTCCGCCAGCGACCGGCCGATTTCACGTAGATTTTCTGCCGGACCTGCCATTTGCTGGCTGTGATCACGACACGGTCGGTCTCATGGAAATTGAGGCATCGGGGATCCCATGGTAGGCCAATGAACTCGACCATCGACCTGCTCCACCGCGCGGGTTCATCGATCAACCCTTCGTAGGGAACTTCGAGCAGCGAGGCTGCCGGAAGCACGGCGCGCCAGTGATCGGTGATGCGGCGATATTCGCCGTAATAATGGGTGAGGTCGCTGAGATCGTTCGCGTACGGGCCGATGTTGAAGAAATTCTGGAAATAGATCGACAGGCCGGTGTCGATCGGATGACGCCGCATGTGGATGATCCGCGCCTTGGGGAACGCCGCGTGGATCAGCCCGGCGTAGAGGAAATTCGCCGGCATCTTGTCGACCACCCGGGTTGCAAGGGCGGCGCGCGGCGCCTGGCCGATCGCCAGAGAGAGGTGTTCGAGATAGTCTGTGGCCACGCGTGATAGCCGATCCGCATCGAGCCGTCCTGTGAGGATCCCGTCGTGATAGTCGCGGTAAGCGGCATTCCAGAAGGTCACTTCGCCGGCCCCGAACACCGCCGGGTGAGACGCCAGGATCTGTTCGGCGAGCGAGGTGCCGGAGCGCGGCATGCCGATGATGAACACCGGCAGTTCCGAGCCGAATGCCGGCATGCGGCGCCCGCCCATGAACGCGCCATCGAAGTTCCCGATGAGCTGGTCGACGAGGCGGGTAAAGTTCGATCTTTGGTACCTTGCCCCGTAGCGCTTGGTCAGCTCGTTGGCGTGCTTGTAATGCTCGAACGCGCGGTCGTAACCCCCGACATCATCGAAGTACTTGCCGAGCGCATAGCGCAGGCCGATCTCCTGTCCCAAGGGCAGCGGCCGTGCGAGCAGCGCTTGCGCGGACTCGCACCATGCAGAGTCGTCCGCAGTCATCTTGCGGTGAGTGGCGATGCTCGCGTAAGCGGATGAAAAATTCGCATCGAGGGCGATGGCCTGCCTGAAGAGCTCCTCGGCTTGCGCAAATCGACCGCGGTCGGCCTCCAGCTCCCCGAGGAACGCCAGGGCTTCGACATAGCCGGGGTCGATCGCCAGGGCCGCGCGACAACTCGACTCCGCCTCGGCGGGACGGCGCTGCTGACGCAGGGCGAGTCCGAGACTCAAATGGGCCGGGGCATGTTGAGGCTGCAATGCGAGCGCCCTGCGGTAGCTTGCCACCGCCTCCTCGATCCGCCGCAATTCGAACAGTACGGCCCCCACGTTGCAGTGACTTTCGGCGCGGCTGGGGTCGAGCTCAACGGCCTTGGAATAGTGGGTCAGGGCCTCACGATGCTGACCGAGATCGCGCAGCACGTCCCCCAAATTATTGTGCGCATCCACATAGCGGGGATCGAGCTGCACGGCCTGCCGGTAGCTCGCCGCGGCTTGCTCGCGTCGCCCCGAGGCCGCGAGCATCAGCCCCAGATTATTGTGCGCGAGGGCCAGGGTGGGGTCCAAGGCAAGGGCTTGGCGGGTGCTCGACAGCGCCTCGTCGGTTCGCCCGAGCTGACGCTCCGCGTTGCCGAGATTGCAGAGAATCTGCGCATCATTCGGCCGCGATCGAAGCGCGTTCCGATAGCATGCCGCCGCCTCCTCATATCGGCGGAGCTCGAGGAATGCATTGCCGAGATTGTTAAGCGCCTCCTCGAGCCCGGGATGGAGTTGCAGCGCCCGCTGGTAGAGCGCCACCGACTCCTCCGCCCGCCCGAGCGCCTTCAGCGCATTGGCCGCATCGACCAAAGCCTCAACATGGTTCGGCTGCATGCCGAGCACGCGGCGCAGGCTCGCCAGGGCTTCGGTCCACTGCCCGCGGTCATGCAGCGCGGCGCCGAGGTTGCAGTGGGCTTCTGCATCCATCGGCATGAGCTCGGCAGCCCTGCGCAGCGCCGGTAGGGCGTCCTTGCCCTGCCGCACGAGCGCCACGCTCAACACCTTCCAAAGCATCCCCTCACGCGGATGATGCAGCAGAAGAGCACGGGACATCTGTTCCGCCTCGATCAAGCGATCCCGATCGACCAAGGCGACCAGCGCGCCGATCTCCCGGGGACTCAGCAGGCCCGGTCTACCCATCGCGGTAGCGCTGCACGGCGTCGCCGAGGGCCGCCTTGAGCGGTCCGAGCCAGGGCTCGAAATGTCTCCATTGATCGAGTCCCTCGCGAAAGATGGGTTGGCGCACCTGCTCGGAGCTCGCCGTGCGCACGCTGCGCACGGTCTTGTGGAACTCGATGCATCGAGGCTCGAACTCGAGGCCGCAAAAATCCAGGAGCCGCCGCACGTTGCCCTCGAGATCGTCGATCACGTCCTCATGATGCATGCATAGGACCCAGCCGGGGAGCACCTGGTCCCAATGCCGCATGAGCTCGAGATAGGTGCGGTAATACCGCGCAATATCCTCAACGCCGTAGCTGAACTCCTGCCCCTTGGCGAACAGCTGCTTCAGATTGCTGAAGCAGCAGGCCAGCGGCTCGCGCCGCGCATCGATGATCTTGGCGCGAGGCAGCATCAGCCGTATCAAGCCCAGATGCCGGAAATTGTTCGGCATCTTGTCGATGAAATACGGCCGGCCGGTGCGGTAGACCCGCGTGTCGGCGATATATTTGTCGCCGAGCGCACGCAGCTCCCCGGAGGTCATTTCGGAGAGGACACGCGGATAGCGCGGATTGTTGGGATCCGGATCGCGGCCCCTCAGGTGGGCGACGATCTGCTGGACGTTCGGCAGCTCCTGCGTTCCCTCCACCTCCGGGTGCGAGGCCAGGATCTGCTCCAGGAGCGTCGAACCCGCGCGTGGCAGCCCGACGATGAAGATCGGATCCGGATCCGGAGCACCGGCGCCGGCGAGCCGGGCGAACAACTCCGGCGTGCAGACCTCGATTTGCTGCCGGGTGTTTCTTTCAATCAGCTCCGGCCGGTAGTTGCTTTCCGCGCGCTTCAAGGCATTGCCCTCCTCGTAGCAGAGGAAGGACTCGGCAAACTCGCCCCGGTCCTCCAGCGCCTTGCCGAGCGCGAAGCAGAGGTGAATGCGGTCGACGTGCGCGACGGACGGATCGGTTCGAAAGCGTCTCATCGCTTCGAGCTCCGCATCGGCGAATCGGTAGGTTTTGAGATTGGCAAGGCTCCAGTAGGCATCGCCGAAGTTGGGGCGACAATCGGCAGCCCGGTGGTAGGAGGCGACGGCCTCGTCGCGCTTCCCGAGCGTCTTCAAGGCGTGCGCCATCGACAGGTGCAGGTCCGCATCCGCCGGCGTGTCCTCGAGCAACTCCCGGTACAAGCCGACGGCGCGCTCGTGCTCGCCGAGCCCGACAACAGCGGCCGCGTAGAGGCTCTGCACATAGGCGCGGTGCGCCGGGTCATCGCGCAGCAGCCGCTCCAATTGCGCGCGCGCTTGACTGTATTTGTGCAACTCGATCAGCACCTCGGCATATTCGGCGCGCGCCGCGTGGTAATCCGGCGCCAGCTCGAGTACCGCCGCCAGCAGGATCTCCGGATCGTCGAACACCTTGCGCGCGACTCCAATGCGGGCGAGCAGACGCATCGCCTCGATGTCGTTGCCGTGCTTCAACAGGTAAGCGCGAATCAGGCGTTCGGACTGATCGAGGTCCCCGTCGGCCAGGAGCCCCGTCGCCGTGACCACCTCGGAGGGAAGCCGCTTGAGGGTGGACACCTGGGCGGACGCCATTTGGCCTGCTTCCGCCTGACCCGTCATCCGGTACAGCCCTTCGAGCATGGCCCAGCTGTTCGGCAGGGCGTGATTGAGGCTTACCGCCGCCGAGAATGCGTCGATGGCCGGCTGCGCTTGCTTCATGAACACGAAGCAATGCCCGCGCTCTTCATGCAGCCGGCTGAACCGCGGATAATGCCGTTCGAGCGTCGTCAGCGTGTTGAAGGCATCCCCGACCCGACCGCAGAAGCGCTGCGCCAGGGCCATCATCAGGAGCGCGTCGCGTTGCGCCGGGGCACGTGCGATGAGCGCCTGGCCCGCGGCCATGGCATCGGCGAACTTATCCTGACGCAAAAGACCCCGCATCGCGGCCAGGTCGGCCTCGATCGACGGGGGGCTGGAACTCGCATCCGGAAAATCCATCGTGACCTTTGCAAAAAAAAGGGTGAACCGCCGCCGGTTCACCCTCGATGTTACTGCAGCCGGACCGCGCCGGCTTCAGTGCGGGCGGTTAGAACTTGTAGCCGACCTGGAACATGATCACCCGGGGCCGCAATGGGACTTCCGACTTGATGAATTGGCCCGAAGAGGTGTTCGTGCTCGCATCCGAGTTGGTGATGTTGTTACCCGTGACCTGCGCCGTCCAACTGTCCTTCGCCACACCGATGGCGGCGTCGTACGTCGTGTACCCGGGCATGGTGTATTTGCACAGCGTCGTGTTCGGAATTCCCCCCACGAGACAGCCGCCTTCGGAGGTGGGCAGGTTGCCGTCCGGGAAGCTCGCCGGCTCGTTGCGCTGGCTGCCGATGTGATTGGCCCCCACCATGAAGAACGTGTTGTAGTTGAACAGGGTGTAGTCGTAGCGGGCGCGCAGGTTGAACTCCATCGCCGGCGAGAACGCCGGCGAGGTGTCGAGTACGCCGTACGGATTCGTATAGGGCTGGCCGTTGATTTGGGTGATGCAGGTGCCGGCCGGGGTGGGATTGTTCGCGAGCTTTTTCGATCCAACGGTGCCGGCACTGAGCAAGCAGGGCGCGTTCGTCTGGTTGGTGCTGTTCCACGAGCTCGATCCCTGAATGGTCAAACCCTCCATCACCCGGGCGACCAGCTGCAGCTCGACGCCCTTCACCTCGTACGTCGGGCCGTTCACGTCGAACGTGGTGTTGCCGAGGTGCGACGGGTCGAACAAGGGCAGCTGCACGCCCTCCCAGTCCATCTTGTACAGCGACACATTGGCCTGCAGTCGGTGGTCCAAGAACTCGCTCTTGATGCCGACCTCATTGTTGATGAGGTTGTCGGATTCGTAACCGACGGGCTTCAAGTACTGGTCGCTGTTCTTGATTGCCGAGGAATAGGGGGCCACGGCCTTCAGACCAATGTCGCCACCGGTGGCATTGCTCGACGTGCGGTTGAAGCCGCCCGGCCGGAAGCCCTGCGAGTACGTGTAATAGGCGAGCACGTCGGGAGTGACGTGCCAGGAGAGGTTGGCGCGCTGCTTGTTGCCGTTCTCGCTCTTTCTGAGGTTCATACCGAAGCCGTAGGCCGCAGCTCCTTTCGCGCCATAGGGCGTGCCGTTTGCGACGTTCAAGATGCTGGAGGTCGCGCTGTAGAACTCCGAACCCTCTTCGTACTCATCGTAATGAAAGTGGCGGATGCCGTAGGTCAGCGTCAGGACCTTGGGCAGGATGTCGAAATCGAAGGAGCCGAAGAACGCGAGCTGCTTGTAGCCGCGCTGCACGTCCTCACCGAACGCGGTGTTGGTCCCGGTGCGCAGCGAAGGGTCCGTGGCGTAGAAGCCGGGAACGGGTCCGACCGCCTCGACGCAGTCCGGGCCGCCGGCGAGGGAGATCGCGAGGTTCGCGGGCGTACACTGCGGGATCGGCATGTAATTGAAGTTCATCTGGTCTTTGATGTTGAACTTCTCCCAGTAGACGCCCGCCAACGCGCGAATGCGGTTGTCGTCGGAGGTCTGCAGGCGGAACTCATGACTCTGATGGTCGTTCTCCACCTGATCGCGCCATGATCCGATGGGCGCGTAGCACGTCGTCGGCTTCGCAGATCTGAAGTATGCATAGCCGGCCCCCGCCCCCGAGCAGGAGTAGTAGGAACCGTGCTTGGAGGTCAGGTAGTTCGAATAGTCGGCCTGCTGGTCGATGTGCCGGACCATGTAGCTGCCGGTGTACACCATGCGCAGGTCGCCGTACTTGCCGAAATCGCCGAATTTTCCGGAGAGCGTCCAAGCCGTGCTTTCGTAGCGGTCCTTGTCGAACGAGGGCGTGAACGCGGCAGTCTGGTAGGGGCCGAGTGTGGCTCCATCCGGGGCGGTCGGTTCCTCGGCAAAATAGCCGTCCGCCTTGAAAGTCTGGTAGTTCTGCTGAATCAGCAAACTCCAATCGTCGGTGAACTGATAGAGCCCGGACAGCCGGCCGCCGCTGTAGTCCACCGTATTCACGTCGTTGCCCACCAGATTGGCGTTGTTGCCGATCGGATTGCCGGGAGGGTAAGCCTCCGGGGGCGTCTGATACGCAGGCACTTGAATGGTGCTCGGCACGTTCGAGATGTAGCCGCCACGATGGTCGCTGAAGAACACGGCGCGCAGCGCCAGCTTGTCGCCGATCGGCACGTTCAGAACGCCGTTGACGAGGTTGTTCGGGTCGCCGCCGGCCGTGTAGCCGTAGCCGCCATTGAAGTCGCCTTCGACGACTCCGAGTTTGGGCTTGTTGGTGATGTAACGAATCGCGCCGGCTTGGGCGCCGCCGCCGAACAATGTTCCCTGGGGCCCCTCCAGCACCTCGACGCGCGCCATGTCGACCAGGTAGACGTCGTTGTTGCGGGCTGGGAACTGCATGGACTGGTCATCGAGGTACAGTGCGACGTTGGGAAACGGAGCGGTGGTCGACTGCGACTGGTTGCCCGACCCGCCCGAACTCAGGCCCCGGATGAAGATATTGCCTGTGCCGGGGCCATTGCCGCTGAAGGTCACATTGGGTGTGTATTTCAGCAGGTCATCGAAGGTCTGGACGTTGAGCTGTTTCAGCTGGTCACCGGTTACCGCCTGGATGGTAATCGGCACGTTCTGGATCGATTCGCTGCGCCGCTGGGCGGTGACGACGATCTCTTGAATGGCGTCCGAATCACTGGGGGTGGTCGCCGCCGTGTCTGTCGCCAGTGAGACTGCCGCGGGCGCGCCGCTCAAAATCGCGGCAATCGCATAGGACAGCTTCGGGTTTGAATTCATGTGTTTATCCCTTCCCTTTATAAATTCTGTATTGCTTCGCTCAACGCCGGGGAGATGATCCCTGCGTACTGCGTACATTTATTACAACGCCTGCGAGTGGTTAACATGTTTCCGTCACGCAGACAAGCGGCGGGCATAAATTTTTGTTGCCCTAGCGCGTCATCCTGGGGAGGCCCATTGCACCCCCTCCGCAGCCCAGTGCGGCGCATCGTCCCGACTCAGTTGCAATAAAAGCACGAAAATCGACCCGGCCGGAGGCTATCAAGCCATCGCGACAGATTTATTACAACCCACAGCCCGGTACGCGCGGGTTGGCATCGTCAATCGACCTGAGCCGCATAGATGGCACGCACCGACTCCATGCTATCGGCCTCGGATGCGCGCTTGTCGTCGCGGTAGCGCTTCACCCGCGCGAGCCGCAACGCGAGCCCGCCGGGGTAGCGGACGCTCGCCTGCAAATCGCTGAAAGCCACTTCCACCACGAGCTCCGGCCGCACGTAAACGGTCGAGGAATCGCGGTGGCTCTCGCGGGCCAGGAGCTCCCGCGTTTGCCAGTCGAGCACGGCGTCGGTCAGGCCCTTGAAGGTTTTCCCGAGCATGACGTATTGCCCGGTCGAGGGCTCGACGGCGCCCAGGTGAAGGTTGGATAGCTTGCCGGTGCGCCGGCCATGCCCCCACTCGGCCGCCAGCACCACAAGGTCGAGCGTGTGAGCGCGCTTGATCTTGAGCCAGCTGGCGCCGCGATTACCCGCCTCGTAAGGCGCCTCCAGAGACTTTGCCATCACGCCTTCGTGGCCTGCCTGGAGCGCCGCCTCGTAGAAGGCCTGCGCCTCGGCCTCGGAGGCTGTGAGCAGGCGGGGCATGCGCCATGCAGGCGGGACGGCCTCGGTCAGCGCCCGGTATCGATCGCGCAGCGGACGTTGCGCGATGCCGGATGTCCCGAAGCTCAGGCAATCGAAGAAAAAGGCGACGATGGGCAGCTCGCCGCGGAGCTTGTCCACATGCAGCCGGCGACCGAACCGGCGCATCGTGACCTGGAAAGGGCGGGGTCGACCGGTCTCATCGAACACAATGGCCTCGCCATCGAGCACGGCGCTTTCGGCGGGGAAGGTCCGCGCGACTTCGACGATCTCGGGAACCGCTGCGCTCACATCGTTCAGTCCCCGGGTGTAGATGCGCACGTCGCCCTCTGCCTTGTGCACCTGGATGCGCGCTCCGTCCATTTTCCACTCGAAGACTGCTTCGCCGCCGAGCTCGCGCAGCGCCTCTCCCACGGTTGCCGCCGTCTGGGCGAGCATCGGCGCGATGGGCGCGAACACTTCGAGCTGGAACGCGCCGAGCGCGGCAACGCCGCCGGTGAGCGCGGCGCGGGCGACGCGGCCCAGGTTCCCGGCAAACATGGCGGCGCGTCTGATCTCGGCACCAGGCAATCCGCTCGCCTCCGCGATGGCGTCCTGCATGACGCCCGCGAGCGCGCCCTGGCGCAGCTCCCCGGCGAGAAGCGGGATCAAGAAGCCGCGCTCCCCCAGGGTGGCCCGGGAGAATAACGATCCGAGGGCCTGGTCCCTGCCCGCCGCCGACCCCTTACCCCGGAGCGTCGCTAGGGACGCGAGCGCGTTGTCGATCTCGCCGATGGTCAACGTCCCGACCGTCGCCGCCGCGGTGGTCGCCGCGGCCTTGAGCGAGGCGTAACCGATGCCAATGCGTCCCTGCGGGGTGTCGCCCGACAGGTAAAGGACGGCGGTGTCGATGTCCTCGGGCGGCAGCGAGCTCAGATAATCCGCCAGAGTGCGGACCTTCGAGATGCGGGCAGGGGTGGCCGCGACTCGCTCCGACACGCCGACGAGATGGGCGAGCAGGGTCACCTGGGGCCGTCGGGTGCTCCGGGGCAGCATGATATTCTTGCTGCGAAGGAGGATCGGTCATGCATTCGTTGCGCTCAGTCGCTCATTTGCCCAAGGCTGGCATTTTCGCGGAGCTCAGGCAACAGCTGGCGGGGTTGCTCGCGGGCGAACGCGACGGCCTGGCGAATTGTGCGAACTTCACGGCGCTGATCCATGAGGCTCTGCCATCCCTCAACTGGGCGGGATTTTATTTCCTGCGGGGCGAAGAGCTGGTCCTCGGGTCCTTCCAGGGAAAGGTTGCCTGCGTGCGCATTCCCCTCGGCAAGGGCGTGTGCGGCACCGCCGCCGAGCGCCGCGAGACTCTGGTGGTACCCGATGTCCACGAGTTTCCGGGACACATTGCGTGCGACGCCGCCTCGCGCTCAGAGATCGTGGTGCCCTTGATCCAGAACGGGCGGCTGCTCGGCGTCCTCGATCTCGATAGCCCGCAGCCCGGCCGGTTCGATCGCGAGGATGCGGACGGGCTGGGCACCCTGGTGCAGCTGCTGCTGCAGGGAACGGACTTCGAGCGCCTGACCGATTGAGCCGATCGGCGCGTCAGCGTCGATCGAGCTGATCAGCGCGATGCGGCCAGTACCGGTTGGGCGCTGTAAAGCGCGGGGAACTCGCGCTTGAACTCATCCACCTTCGGCAGATCGTTGAAGGCGATGTACGGCGCCGACGGATGGTTGACCAGGTAATCCTGATGATAGCCCTCCGCCGGATAGAAGCCCGTGAGCGGCGCCACTTGAGTGACGATCGGCCGCCGGAAGGCGTGGGCCTGGTTGAGCTGCGCGATATAGCTTTCGGCGATGCGCCGCTGCTCGGGATCGGCATAGAAGATCGCGGAACGATATTGGGTGCCGACATCCGGTCCCTGGCGATTGAGCTCGGTCGGATCGTGAACCACCGAAAACGCGATCTGCAGGATCTGCCCATAAGAAATCTGCGCGGGATCGAAGGTGATCATCACGGACTCCGCGTGCCCCGTCGTTCCACTGCTGACGGTCCCGTAGTCGGCGGTTTGCTTCGAGCCGCCGGAATAGCCGGACACCGCTCGCTGCACGCCGCGCACGTGCTCGAACACACCTTGCACGCCCCAGAAGCATCCCGCGGAGATCACCGCCGTCTGCAGGGAGCCGGGCGCTTTGGGGTTGTCGATCAGAGGAGCTGCGACAGGGGCCGATTGGGACGCGCCATAGAGCGGCGCGCAGGCGGTAAGTGCCATCAGGCTGGCGAGCACCGTCGCCGTGATCGGCCGGGCCGAGATTGGCCGTTTTGGCGGGGAGAGGATCGACATCGTGGAGAGCGAGTGGCTCGGCGAAGCGGGCATGGGGAGCTCCTTATCAGGTTGCGCGGGTTATCAGGTTGCGCGGGCGGCGAACAGCAGCGACACGGAATTCATGCAGTACCGAAGTCCTGTCGGGCGCGGGCCGTCGTCGAAAACATGGCCCAGGTGGGCGTCGCAACGCCTGCACGAGACGGCCTGACGCAGCATGCCGAGACTCAGGTCCCGGCCCTCGCTCACGTTGTAATGAGAAATGGCCTGGTAGAAGCTCGGCCAGCCGGTACCGGACTCGAACTTGGTCCTGGAATCGAACAGCGTGGTATCGCAGCAGATGCAACGATACAGGCCATCCGCGCGATTGCCGGCGTACTCGCCGGTGAAAGGCCTCTCCGTGCCCGCGCGGCGCGTGACCTCATAAGCCAAGGGAGAAAGCTTGGATCGCCACTCGCCATCGCTTTTCACGATCTTGGCGACGTTCGCCGTGCCCTCGCTGCGGCCTTGCGCAGAGAAATTCTCGATGACGACCTGCGCGTCGGCGGTACCGGAGGCCAGCGCGCGGCGTCCCCGGGCGGCCTGGATCAGCGCCAGGCTCGCGGTTGCCCGAACAAAATCCCGTCTGCCTCGTTTCATGGTGGCTCCTAACCGAAGGTGAACGAATAGGCCTGCGCGCCCGGATCCAGGAACTCGATCGAGAAGGTGTGCTCGACGACCGGCCCGGACTGGCGAATCAACTGATAAAGCCGCTGTTCCCGAACCTCGCCACGGCCGTCGGCGTCGATGTCGGCGCCGTGCGAGGACTTGGGCTCGACCCCGTCGATGGTGACCCGAAATCTCACCGGCTTGCCCGCGGTGGCAGGCCCCAGCACCAGGTGCAGGTCGCGCGCGGAGAATCGAAATTCAATCCTGCCCGGCGCCGCCCCGAGGACCGCTTTCTCGGGATCCACATCCCAACTTCCGGCGAGCGCCCACTCGTTCAATCGAAGCGCCGGCGGCAGGCTGTAGGCTCTGCTCCGGTCCCGGGCAAATCCACCCGGTGAGGAAAACCCCGCGGCGCGCCGGTAGCCGATGTACGTTTCGCCGGATAAGTCCTCCTTCAGATCCGCCGCGGCCTCGACGCCGCCGGTGGCGAGCGGTGTGCTGTCCGAGGCAATGACCCGCGGGGGTAGATCTTTATGGCCCGCCTCGGTCAGCAACTCGCGGATGACGGTTTCCGATTCTGCGTAGTCACCCTCGCCGAAATGATGAGCGCGGATTTGGCCCGAGGTATCGATGAAGTAATGCGCGGGCCAGTATTGATTGTTGAAACCACGCCATATGGCGTAGTCGTCGTCGATGGCCACCGGGTAGCGAACCGCGAGTTCGGTGACCGCGCGGCGAACGTTGTCCGGATCCCGTTCGAAGGCGAATTCCGGCGCATGCACCCCGATCACCACCAGGCCGTGCCCGCGGTAGGTGTCGTACCAGCGCTTCACATAGGGGAGCGCGCGCAGACAGTTGATGCAGGAATAGGTCCAGAAATCGACCAGCACGACCTGGCCGCGCAGCGACTCCGCCGTCAACGGCGGTGAATTCAGCCAGCCCGTGGCCCCGGCCAGCGAGGGAAGATTCCCCTCCACCGGCAGGGTCGTGACCGTCGGCGCCGTGGTCGCGGCCGCAGCCTTCGGCCGTTCGCGATCCAGAACACCGGCCCCCTTGAGCAGGGAAAGCTCCCAGCGGTTGGTGCCGCTCTCGGAAAGCCGCGTGAGGATCGAGCTGTCCCAGCCGAGGGCGATGCCGAGGACCGCGAGCAACACCGCGACGCCGAGTCCGCGCCGGATCCACTCGCCCGCACCGAGCGACTTCTTGAGAGAGGCGAACACCCTGCCGCCCGCCAGAATCGCGACGGCGAGCGAGGTCGCGGCGCCCGCGGAATAGGCGAACAGCAGCAGGGTGGTGTGAGCCGTGGGTCCCGACAGTGCGGCGCCGGTGAGCACCAGTCCGAGAATCGGGCCCGCGCAAGGCGCCCAAAGCAGCCCGGTCGCCACGCCGAGCAGCATCGACGAGGCGATCCCGGTCTGACCCCGTTCGCCGCCGGGCGCCCGCACCAATCGGTTGCCCAGCGCGACGAAGGGTCGGGCGAGCGCATCGGCGAGACGCCGCGAGAGGAGCGTCGCGGCGAGGGCGGCGAGCAAAACCAGCGATGCGACCCGTCCATATTCATTCAGCCGGACCGCCCAGGCGCCGCCCACGGCAGCAAGCGTGGCCACACCGGCAAATGTCAGGGTCATTCCCGCGAGCATGGGCAGACCGTTGGCGACGAACGAGCGATCGGCGCGCGTGAAGACGAAGGGCAGGACGGGCAGGATGCAGGGGCTCAATATGGTGAGCACACCGCCCAGGAACACGATCAACACCAGCAACATAAGGCTTCGCTCGTTGGCCGAAGGATATATACCTCAAAGACCGGGAATGGGCGGGGGATATTACCGCGGCGGCCGCCAATCCTCGCCGCCGCCCGCGCAACCCGTTGGACTTGCGGCGGCGCGGTTATGTTCCGTGCATCAGCGCGGGATCGTGGTGCGCCCGGATGGGGGACCGGTCGCGCGACCTGGCCGCCGGCGAGCGCAGGAGCTCGACCACCGCCTGAGGTGCAAAATCACACCATTCGACTCCGATCCCGTCGCGGTGCCTGCGCGCCACGTACGCGCTGATCACGGGCGTGGCGTGGGAGAATCTATGGGGTAAAACCAACGCGATCTGAAGCCGGCGCAGCTCGCGCAACTCCACGCTCGACACGATGAAGCCGCCGCTCACGCTCACGTCGGTCAGCCGCCCCGTGCGCACCGCGTACGGCCGCGAATGCACGCGCACCAGAATGTCCACGTCGAATCGCTGTCCCCATCGATGCTCCATCCGTCAACCATGTCACAGCCCAACGCCGGCTGTTTGTCGGACGGAACCTCGAGTTTGGATGCGACGACTCCGACACGTCCCGTTGCGGCGGCGTTTCGATCGTAAGGGAATTAAAACCGCCTCGACAGATACAGCACCAGGCTCTCGATCTTGTAGAAGCTGTCCGGCCGGTCGCCGATGGGATCTGTGGCGAGAACGTGATCGCGCGCGACGTTCTGCGCGTAACGAAAATCCACGCCGACATCGGTTTTCGGCAGCAACCCCGGCCAGAAATTGAGCCATTGCAGACCCAGGACGCCGTACAGCGAATAGGCCGGCGTGGCGAGTTGATACCGGTCGACCCCGAGAGCCATGTTCAACGCGACGATATTGCGCCATCGATGCCGGTAATCGAGGAAGCGGAACCCGTACAGGGCGTGCGAGTCGACCTCGTCGAGCTCGACGCGGACGCCGAGGTCGCCAAAGGTCGAAATGGCGCGCCGCGCGCCCAAGCCGACATGCGGGTCGACCTGAAGCGCCGTCGAGAACTGCGGGATTTCCGGGGTCAGATCGACTCGAACCTTGTTGACGTTCACCCCGGCATCGACGAACAGCTCAGATCCCTTTGGATTCGCGCCGCCCCGGTAGGAATCTTCGTCCTCGATGTCGCCGTCGTCTCGCGTGCGGGCGTCGCCGCCGTAGCGCAAGAACGCGGATAGGCGCCAGAACGATTCCCCGTAGACATCGCGTCCGCCTTCCACCTGCCCGCCGACGGTCGCGTCCCGCCACGGCCGCGAATAGGTCACGGCGGCATCGAGATAATGGCGGTAGGGATAGGCGGGAGGATTCGAGGGCGAGTATTGCCGGCTGTCGCCTCCATAATACGTCTGATTCACGAGGGTGCGAATCTGCTCCTGTAGGTAGCCGCCGAATGGAGGTGTCCAGCCGATCCGCAGCATCTGGGTGCGCGCGCCGACGCCGTCGTTGAAATTGCGTTGGTCTGCACCCCAGTTTCCGAGTACGAAGCCGTTGCTCGTCATGCCGTCCAGAAAGATGTTATGGACGTACCAGATGTTCTGCCATTCGGTGATCTCATAAGTGACGTCGAAATGGCGCCAAACTTTGGGGAAGTCGATGCCCACCGCCAGCGCAGCGTTGCCGAGCAGGTAGCTGCCGCCGTTCGAATTGTCCTCGCCGCCATATTGGGCATACACCGCGAACGGTGTCTTGCCAGGAAACACGAAGCGGCTGACGTAGGACGCCTCCTGGTTGCCCTGCGTCTGTGAAAGCCCGCTAGGCTTGAAGAAATCACGCAGCAGGAACCGCGCCGAATCGGGTAGTCCGCTCGCGCCGCCATACTCGAGCAGTCGGTTGATGCCGAGCGACCACCCCGGAAAAGGCTCGATCGAGAACTGAGCGCCGAACAGGCGGGGGTTGCCGCGGCCGTACACCCCGTTGTAAAGAATGTTGTCGCCGGTCGGACTGCCGCTGCCCGTCTGGTCCAGCTTCGTGAGGAAAAGCTCGTATTGGAACCCGAGGCCCCCAAGCGGGGCGTAGTTCGACAGCGTCACCGACGGCGTGGTCGGCGCCTCCGTGCTCATGATCATGCTGGCGTCCGTCATCGGCGACATCCAGTGATCGCGGTAACCCACATCGATCTGCGCCCAGTCGAAACCGAGGCTCAAGGCCGTGCCCGTGGGTTGTGTGCGGCCCTTGTAGGAGATCACACCGGCGCTTGCGAGAAGGTAGTCGCTCGGCTGCACGAACCCCTGAGCCGAGAACTCGTAGTGGCTGTCGGATTCCATGCCGTAGGCGTCCGGCAACGCGACATTTTTCGCCCCGTGGGTGAATGCCGCCGTGGCGTCGGCATGGGTCAGCGCGTAGTCCCGGGAATAGCGCTCGAGGTAGCGACCTACCTTCTTGCACAGATATTTGTCCACCTGGCACGCCTGCGGCAGCGCCAGCTTCACCAGCTCGACCGGTATGGGGCGTTTGAGGATCGGCTCGTCCGCGAGGATCAACACGCGTTCGATCTGGCGCTCCATCTCAGGCTCGAGATTCAACGGCAGATAAGCGCTGAGCCCGGCGGCGCGCACCACCCCGCCGTGCGTCCCGCAAAACATGACCGGGGCGAGCAACAACATGGAGACCTTGGTCCAGGATGTCACGATGGCCGCTGCACTCTCTTTGTCCTGTAAAAGGCAAGAGAATACACGAAATCATAAACTCCGCCGCGAGGCTCCCGCGCCGAAGACGCTGAAATACCCGCGGCGGGCGTTATGATGGCGGCATGCCGATTCTCAAGACCGAGCGTCTGGAGCTGCGCGAGCTGTGTTTTGCCGACGACGCGTTCATCCTGGAGCTCTTGAACGAACCGGGTTTTTTGCGCCATATCGGCGACAAGGGAGTGAGGTCCCTGTCAGATGCGCGCCAGTACATCGCGAAAGGACCCATGGCGAGCTATCGCCGGTGCGGATTCGGCCTGTATCTCGTCAGCCTCGCGGGCGGCGGGGAGCCCGTCGGAATTTGCGGTCTGTTGAAGCGCGACACGCTGCCCGATGTCGATGTGGGCTTCGCATTTCTGTCGCGCCATTGGTCGAAGGGTTACGCGGTGGAATCCGCCGCCGCCGTTCTCGACCATGGCAGGCGCCAGCTGGGGCTCAAGCGCATGGTGGCGATCACCGCGCCCGAGAATCACGGCTCCATCGCGGTGCTCGAGAGAATCGGGCTGAAGTTCGAGCGCATGGTGAGGTTGGCCGCCGACCCCCATGATTTGAAGCTGTTCGGAATCATTTTTGCGGAGTGACCCCATGCATCCCTTTCCCCATCATTACTCAGTGCACACCACGGTGCGTCCCGACGGCGACGTGCCGCTGGCGTCGGAAGGTGTCCGTGTGATCGAATCGGCGCCGCCGAAGGAGTTCGACGGCCCGGGCAATCAATGGTCGCCCGAGCAGCTGTTGACGGCCGCCGTCACAGATTGCTTCGTGCTCAGCTTCCGCGCCATCGCCGCCGCCTCCAAATACGCCTGGGTGAGCCTCGAGGCGACGACCCGCGGCACCTTGGATCGGGCCGACGGCAAGATGCGGTTCACGCGATTCGATACGCACGCGAAACTGCACGTCCACACCGGAGCCGATGTCGAGCGGGCGAAGAAGCTGATGGAAAAGGCGGAGGCCAACTGCCTGGTGGCGAACTCGCTCTCGAGCGAGCGGCATCTGACGGTGGAGGTGATCGGACAGTAAGCCGCGCGCGGCCCGGGGGCGGCGTGAACCGCGCCAACGGGCGCGGTTCACGCAAGCATCGGTCGGCTGGATAGCTAGTCGTCCATCAAGAAGCTGCGCAGCTGCTCGCTGCGGCTCGGATGTCGCAGCTTGCGCAGCGCCTTCGCCTCGATCTGACGGATGCGCTCGCGCGTCACGTCGAACTGCTTGCCGACCTCCTCCAGCGTATGGTCGGTGTTCATGTCGATGCCGAACCGCATGCGCAGCACCTTGGCCTCACGCGGCGTGAGCTGCGCCAGCACCGAGTGCGTGGTCTCGCGCAACGATTCGGTCGTGGCCGAATCGATGGGCGAAGACACCGAGGTGTCCTCGATGAAGTCGCCCAAGTGCGAATCCTCGTCGTCGCCGATCGGAGTTTCCATGGAGATCGGCTCCTTGGCGATTTTGAGGACCTTGCGGACCTTGTCCTCCGGCATCTCCATGCGCACCGCAAGCTCCTCAGGGGTCGGCTCGCGGCCCATCTCCTGAAGCATCTGGCGCGAGATGCGGTTCAGCTTGTTGATGGTCTCGATCATGTGCACGGGGATACGGATGGTGCGGGCCTGGTCGGCGATCGAGCGCGTGATCGCCTGGCGGATCCACCACGTGGCGTAGGTGGAGAATTTGTAGCCGCGGCGGTACTCGAACTTGTCGACCGCCTTCATCAGGCCGATGTTGCCTTCCTGGATGAGATCCAGGAACTGAAGCCCGCGGTTGGTGTACTTCTTGGCGATCGAGATCACCAGGCGCAGGTTCGCCTCGACCATCTCCTTCTTGGCGCGGCGCGCCTTGGCCTCGCCGATCGACACCTCGCGGTTGATCTCCTTGATCTCGTTGATCAGGACGTGGAACAGCCCTTCGAGATCCTTGAGCTTGTTTTGGCGGCGCTCGACCTCGTCCTTGAACTTCGCGAGCGGCGCCGAGTAACGCTTCTTGGCCTTGATGTGCTTGTCGAGCCAGCGGGTGCTGGTCTCGTTCTTCGGGAACGTCGAGATGAAGTCCTTGCGCGGCATGCCGGCCTGCTTGATGCAAAGGAACATGATCTCCTTCTCGAGCAGGCGCACTTCGGTGACGTGCTGGCGCAAATTGTCGATCAGCTGATCGAACATCTTCGGCGAGAGCTTGAGCTCCATCAGTTCGCCGCAGATTTTCTTGCGGATCTTCTGCGTCTTGGGATCCTTCGATCCGAGCTTGTCGAGCGCATTCAGGAAGTGGTGGTGCGCCTTGGCGATGGACGCGAAGCGCTTCGCCGCCTCCTCGGGATCCGGGCCCGTGTCGATCGCCTCCTCGTCCTCCTCGCCATCGCCGTCATCATCATCGTTGGCGGCTTCTTCGCGCTCGAGCGCCATCATCTTGGGATTCTGGGGCTGCGCGATTTCGTCCGGCGCGTTCGGATCCACGAAGCCGACGATGACGTCGACCAGGCGCATCTGTCCCGCCTTGACGGTCTCGTAGTGCCTGAGCAGCAGATCGTAGGTTCCGGGGTAGCTGCCGAGGGCGATCTTCACCGCCTCCAACCCTTCCTCGATGCGCTTGGCGATGCGGATCTCACCCTCGCGGGTCAGAAGCTCGACCGTGCCCATCTCGCGCATGTACATGCGCACGGGATCGGTGGTGCGGCCGAATTCCGCGTCGAGATTGGCGAGCGCGGCGGTCGCTTCCTCGACCGCCTCCTCGTCGGGCGCCGCCGTGGCATCCGTCAACAGCAACGATTCGGCGTCGGGCGCCTTTTCGTACACCGGGATGCCCATATCGTTGATCATGTTCACGATGTCTTCGATCTGTTCGGGATCGACGATCTCGCTGGGCAAATGGTCGTTGACCTCCACGTACGTGAGGAAGCCCTGTTCCTTGCCTCGGGCAATCAACAGCTTCAGTTGCGACTGACGCTCGTCCGCGATCGTCGTGGCGGTGCCTGCCGGCGCTTTTTTGATCAAAGTGGACGCCTCATGGGGATCGAGAGGTTTTAATGCCAAGCCGATAATTATACGATTTTGGCCACTCCGTGGCCATAGATACCGTCCGCGATTGCGTCATCCACCCGCCGACGACGGCGGGCCTCCGGGCCGGGCTTTTGACTTCAGAAGAAGGCTTAGTTCCGCCTTTTCGTCGTAATTCAAGCCCATATCCTCCGCTTTTCGCAACAATTCGTTCATCCGACGGCCTGGGCCGTGATGCTCGACCAGCTTGTGGATCGCCATCTGCAGCTCTTTGACCGCCCCAGCCGCTTCCTCCACCATGGCGGGCGCCAGCGCAAGTTCCGTCAGACGGTGGTATTCGGGCCGCTCCCGCCACCTCTCGAGCAGCATTGCGGTGGTGGGTTGGGCCATTTCGGCCGCCTGGTCGAGCAACTCGTTGAGCACGCCGATGCCGGGGATATCGACGCCTGCCAGGGCCTGGCGCGCACCGACCGCGCGTGCCGCCGCAGGGTGGTGCAATACCAGGCTGATCGCCTGGCTCAATAGGGTTCCGCGGCCCGCGCTTATCCGACCGCGGCTGCGCCGGGTTGGTTCCACGCGGCCCGAATCGCGCGGCGCGCCGCCGGCCTCCGGGCCGGCCGGCCTCGCGGTGCCCGCGCGGCTCACGGCACTGTCCAGATGCTCCCGCAGCTTCGCAGCCGGCATGCGCACCTCCGTCGCGAGCCTCTCCAGGGTCAGGTCCCGATACACGCCCTCGGGCATGCGGGAGAACAATGGCGCCGCCAGCGCGGCAAGCTTGGCCCGACCACCGACGTCCGCGGTCTGCACCTGCGAGGCGAGCTGCCGCACCAGGTATTCGGACAGCGGAAGCGCTTCTTTGAGGCGCCCCTCGAAGCACCCCGCTCCCTCGGCCGCCACCAGCGTGTCGGGGTCATGGCCCTGGGGAAGGAACATGAATTTGAGCTCGCGCCCATCCCGCGCCAGGGGCAGCGCGTTCTCGAGCGCGCGCCACGCCGCCTTCAGGCCGGCGCCGTCGCCGTCGAAGCAAAACACGAGCTCGCTGGTCAGCCGGAAAATCTTGTTCAGATGCTCCTGGGTG
>Ga0182012_10000544_pt1 | contig 41659 bp, 28 predicted proteins | sample 612S2SmetaG_FD_120486 | JGI IMG/M metagenome (GOLD analysis project Ga0182012, IMG submission 120486) | Permafrost microbial communities from Stordalen Mire, Sweden - 612S2S metaG | ecosystem: Environmental > Terrestrial > Soil > Wetlands > Permafrost | place: Sweden: Stordalen | collected... | reverse complement strand
CCCACAATCTGCTCTTCCGTGTATCGGCTCTTCTTCATCCTGTCCTCCTCACCAAGGCCATCGCTGGCCCCTATTATCGGAGAACTCTCACATCCGCTGGACTAATCGGAAGGATGCAGCTCAAGCCCATGCCCGATGGCAGCCGCAAGCGGCGCAGTCTGGTGGTCGGAAGTCTCGATCAGTATCCGAACGAGGCAGCAGCGAAAACGAGCTGTTGCATCTCTTTTGGTCAACATCAACGCTGAAAGTCCTCGCTTCAATCTCGAACCGATCATTGTTCAAACGCTGGTCGAACATTATCAGGAGAAGGAACTGGGCGATGGCTCGAACAAAACCTTCGCGACTTGCGAAACGTACAAGGGCTATTTCAGGAAGTGGATTCTGCCGCGATGGGGGAACTACCGCCTGAAGGATGTCAAAGCGGTTGCTGTCGAGGAGTGGTTACGTTCACTCGTTCTCTCGAACGGCAGCAAGGCAAAAATCCGGAACATCATGCACGCGGTTTTCAATCACGCCGTTCGCTGGGAGTGGCACGACCGGAATCCCATCACGCAGGTGCGTCAGAGCTACAAGCGGATGCACATTCCCGTTGTCCTGACCCTCGACGAAGTGGAGGAACTGCTTCTCTATCTGGAGGAGCCGACGCGCACTGCGGTGTTGGTTGACGCGATGACTGGATTGCGGGTGGGAGAACTACTGGCGCTCAAATGGTCGGACATCGATTTCGAGAGATTTCAGATCCATGTCTCACGGTCGATCTCGCTCCAGCATGTGGGCGAGTGCAAAACCGAAGCCAGTCGTAAGCCAGTGCCACTCGATTCGCGCCTGGCAGATGCGTTGTGGAACTGGAGAACCATCTGCGCGTATCCGCGTCCCGAGGACTGGGTCTTCGCCAGTCCACACACCAACGGGGTGCAGCCCTATTGGCCTGGGACGCTGAACCGTTGGCATCTTCAGCCTGCTGCGAAATCAGCGGGCCTTCAGGGCCGAATCGGTTGGCATACATTCCGCCACACCTATGCGACGCTTCTCAAGGCCAATGGCGAAGACGTGAAGACCGTGCAGGAACTTCTGCGGCATGCAAACAGCTTGGTAACCATGAATCTTTACGCACAAGCTGTCACGCAGGCGAAGCGCCAGGCGCAGAGCCGGCTCGTGAGCATGTTGCTTGACGACAACTCACCACACAGAGCACCGCTCTTATTGGAACAAAACGGACGTACGAGAAAATCATTCAATCGCGTAAGTTATTGAATTGATTGGCGTCCCCGACGGGATTTGAACCCGTGTTATCGCCGTGAAAGGGCGGTGTCCTGGGCCGGGCTAGACGACGGGGACGCTGGATGCGCGGGGCCTGATGGGGCTTCTGCCGCGGTGCGGGCCATCTCTGACTTTAACGGGGGGTGGGGGCAAAGTCAAAAGGCAGGGAGCAGGAAGAAGCGAGTAGGCAACAGCGGAGAGGTAGGGGGCAATGCGGAGGCTGGCAAAGCCGGATTCAGTGGGAGCGCCAGGCTGGGTCGCGGCGGATATCGAAGCGGAGGCCGCGTTCGAAGAATCGGACGGCGAGGACGATGACGAGGGCAATAGGGGGGCCTACGATCCAGCCGAGCATGCGTTTGATGCGAGGGAGCATCGATCCTCCGGTCTGCGTGCAAGCCGACGACATTCATTGAGAGATATCACGTCGCGGCTCGCATTGCCATCGTAAACAACATCGGTCGTGGCGGAGCGCGATCCCAGATGCTCAACACCAAGTCCCATATTTCGGATGCGGTATCCGCACTCCTCAGGCGGCGGCTTCGTATCTCGATTTGCTGACGGTTTCGCCTGGTGGTGGCGGGGGCGGTTTCAAAATCTGGTGGGGCCAGATTTGTCAGATCCGCCTCAATCGCTGAACGCCGATTGCGGAGGCTCCTCTCAGTTTCCGATGATCGTGCCCGCTGGCAAACTGCTGACCAATCGAACTCCCCTCAAGCCGCGGGCTTTTGAATATGCTTCCTGGCGATCTGCTCGATTTGCGGCGGCGTCAGGGCCGACAGATCGGCTGTCTCGGTGGCAATAATCCGCTGAAAGGTCTCCGGATGATGGCTCTTTAGATATTCGCTCAGATAAACAACGGCGCTGCTCTTTCCGGTCGCGTGCCCGATCAGTACGATCGTATCGGCATGGACCAGATCTTTGGATATCTCTTCATAAAATGAGTCCTCCTCGGGAACACGTTCACCCTGGTAATGGGCTTCCTTGCGGTGGATGAGGTGGTGTTGAAATCCGTAGGGGTCATATGGCTTGACGGCAACCTCGTCCCGCGGCCGGCTGGCACCGCGATCGTGATAAATGTGGGCGGACTGATGGTCGATGACCACGACCATGCGCCCGGCCGGTTGTGCTGCCGCGGATTGGCTCCGGACCTCAGCCTGCCTGAGGAACCGGCGCAAACGGGCGATCTCTTCCACATCGAGATTGTGAGAGCTCGAACGCTTGAACAACTCCCTTTGGGAGCCGACGACGAAGGCAAACTCATCGTTGCCGTGCGGCTGAACTTCTCCGATCTGGCCGATCAGATCGACCACCGCGCTCCAGGCGAGGTTGCGCGGCAGCTTGCCGCTCAGAAGGCTCTCCAGCAATTCTTCGTGATCGTGGCGCATATGGCTATTCATAATAAGAGAATCCCACCAGGGCACGCAAAATACTGGTTGAATTTGCTCACCGGACGCGACGGGAGTGCTCTCGGTTCGATCACCTGTTGCGCTCCGAAATTTGTCAGGAGCCTCCGACGCCGGCATACCGTCGCACGCAAACATCGACTGTATCCAGCACGACATCTCTGGCCCCCGGATGTGAGGCGCCGGTCAGGCGCGGTGGGTTACATCCATCTCGCTGAGGCGCAGAACGAGGCACTTGGCGGCGCCGCCGGCTTTCAGGAATTCCGTTAGCTCGACCTGGATGGTTTCAAAGCCCCGCGCTTCGAGCCGGGCGCAGAGTTCTTTGCTCACGGTATTCAGCAGAATGGTTCGGCCGACATTGACGGCGTTGCAGGCAAACTGCAATGCGTCTTCCTCGGATACGCCGATCCTCTTCGAGCGGCTGTAGCGGGCTTCGATTTTTCTCTGCGATTCGTCGTCGAAGGCGGCGGGGAAGTACATCACGTCGCCGTTCGATAGGGGACAGAAGCATGTATCCAGGTGATAGAAGCGGGGGTCGACCAGGCGTAGAGAGACAACCTCGACGTCCCATAGGCCGATGAGGTGGCGATGGCTGTCCTGGCGGGTGCGGGGACCGTGGCCGGCCCAAAGACGCGCGCCATTGGCCTCGAAGAGGGCGTCGCCTTCGCCTTCAAACGGGGTGACACGGGGGATGTCGCACACGGCGAAACCGGACTCGTGGAACCAGCGGCGGAAGTGGGGTTCCTCACCCTGGCGTTCGGGGTGATGAAAGCTGCTGAGGGCGACAATGCCGTCGCGGACCAGGCCCGCGTTGGCGGTGAAGACCATGTCCGGGGACCCGGGCTGCGGTTCGACGATCAGCACCTGGGCGATCTGCCGGAGGGCGGCGTGGAGCTGGTCCCACTGCTGGGCTGCGCGCTCGCGCGAGGAGCGGTGAACGTTGCCGGCCATCCAGGGGTTAATGACATAGTTAACTTCGTAGTGCGTGGGAGGACACATCAGGAACGTCGGCTGGGAGCAGGCAGCGACCGCCGGAAGCGGAGCGTGACTGTAATGCAGGGCGGCATTCAGGCCGGCATTCCGATTGGGCGTATTCAGATTGGACTGGGGGGTTCCCATGGTTGAGTATGCTCAGGTTTTGACGGGCGGTCCATCCCCCGGAGGGGGAAACCACCGTTATCCAACCAGATATTACTTCGGGGTTACCCTGGCGCTGGACCTCCCGATCCTCGGCGGGCCCATGTCCGGTATTGGCTTGGGGAAGAATCTCCCAAAAGGGCAGGGACGATTTCCCAAACACACCGAGGTTTGTCTAAGCTTGGAAGGTCTTCGAACCGCAGTCCCCTCACAACCCGAAAGGATTCAGAATGAAGCTTGCAGTCCGATTCCCCTCCGTCCTGGCCTCAGCCCTTCTTGCTCCAGCCATTCTTGCCCTGGCCGCCCCGCTTGCGATGGCCCAAACGTCTACCTGGAAATCCGACCCGAACCATAGCGAGGTGGATTTCACCATCAAGCACATGACCGTCTCGAACGTTCGCGGGCGGTTTGGCACCGTCGACGCTACCTTGGTTTACAACGACCAGGACGTGACGAAGTCGACCGTCAGCGCGACCATCAACGTGGCCGGCATCGACACCGGCGTGCCGAATCGCGATAACGACCTCAAGGGCGCGCGCTTCTTCGATGCCACCACCTATCCCACCGCGTCGTTCGCCAGTACCAGCGTGGCGAAGGGCGGATCGGGTTTGCAGGTCAGCGGGAACCTGACGATCAAGGGTGTGACCAAGCCGGTGGTTCTCGACGTGGAGGGTCCGACAGCGCCGGTGACGGGGATGGATAAGAAGCAGCATGTGGGATTCTCGGCGTCGACGACCGTTCATCGCACGGACTTCGGGGTTGGCGCGGGGATGCCGTCGGCGATGCTGGGCGATGACGTGAAGATCACGATCGACCTGGACCTGGCCAAGCAGTAAGCCGGAGCAGGGAATTCGGGCTTACCAGGCGCTCGTTCGCCAGGCAGTTAAGCCGGATCGGGATCAGGCCGCGTCTTCGAGCGCGGCCTTTTCTTCGCGCGTGGTGCGTGTGCGAAGAACATAGAAGCCTACGGCGATGAGGTTACTCACGACGATCGTCGTTAGAATTTTGATGGCGTAGGTGCGCGGGCTGATTACATTCACGAACGGATAAGCTGAGATAAAGAGGCTGAACAGTGCAGCGGCGAAGCCGACTGCAGAAGTCCACTTAAGCCAGGCGGGCAGGGAACGGCGAAGGGCCGGGGCTCCAACCAGAGGCACGGCGAACATCGCGAGGTAGGCGACCTCGTAGTGGGTCAGGCTGGCGTTGGTGAGCAGCTGGTAGGCCTCCTGCGCGTGCACGCCGGTACTGGCCAGCAAGACAAGTGCGAAGACAAGCGCTGAGGTGCAGACGATGGAGTTAATGGGCGTCGCGCGCCGCGGGTCGAGGCGCGTGAACCACTCCGGGACGAGGTGGTTCCAGCCTGCGGCCATTGGCAGCCGCGTGACTCCGGTAAACAGATAACTTGTAGCGCCCAGGAGTCGAAGCTGCAGCAGGAGGATGGCGAAGACAGCAACGACATTGCCGATGCCTGTAGTGCCGAGGGTGATGCGCATGGCCTGGGGAATGGGCGCGATGAAATCGATGTGGCTCCGCGGAACGAGCGCGACGATGGACGCCGTGCCGAGCATGAACATCGCGCAGATGATGGGCGAGGACACGATGACGGATTGGCCGATGGAGCGTGCCGGGTCACGGCTCTCACCTGCCAGGATCGCGATGTACTCGAGTCCGCACAAGGCACCGAAGAGCATCTGCCCGAACAGCGCAAACGACCGCAAGTCGAGAGTGGGAGCGGCAATCGAGAAAGGCGTGTAGTGTGCGGGCGCGTGCCGCGCAAAGGCCACCAACGGCAACAGGATCAACCCGGCGAACACAATCAGGATGGCGATACCGCCGATGTTGTGAATCCACTTGCCGAGCTCGAGCCCCCGGACTGCGGCATACGTGACGCCGGCGAGCATGAGCGTGACGATGGCCAGCGATGCGAGACGATTCTCCGGCAGCCACGCGGCGGCCGGACCGATAAGGTACGACAGCTCGGTAGGAATGGCGTAGAGGATGGTAGCAGTGACGGCGACTCCGTAGACCCAGAGATTCCATGCGGTGAGAAAGCCGCCCAGGTCGCCGAAAGCTTCGCGGGCCCAGACGTATAGGCCGCCTTCAAGAGGCATGCGGCGGTTGAGGCAAACCACCGAGGCGGCCATGGGCACATAAAAGAGCAGCATCGCTGCGACCCAGACCAGGGATTGCGCGCGCCCGAGGCCTGCGGCGACGCCGACCCATGAAGTGCCCACGACGCACAGGACCTGCGCGAGCACGAGATCGCCGAGACGCAGGGTGCGGTGCAGGTGGTGGTCACCGGCATTCGCGCGGGTTCCTGTGCCGGACACGGCGCTGGGTGTGGTTCCGGGCATGGTTCAGCCATAGTGCCACAGAAGGGAAGCTGGTTGGAGAAAAGTGGGTGGGCGACCGCTACGTCTGCATCAGCTGCATGTCGTTCGCGATCTCCGCTCCCAGCCCCTCGAAGCTGCCGCCGATCTCACGGGCGCGAGCGAGAGCGGCCTGGACGTTAGGGAGGATGTTTTCGCGTCCAACCTCTTCGACGAAATCCGCTCTGGCGAGGAGGCGGGCGGGCTGAGCGCGAGCGCCGCAAAGCAGGAGGGTGCGGCCGGATTCGCGCAGGCGTTCGGCGAAAACTTCAAGGGCGTAGAGTCCGGTGGCGTCAAGCGCGGTCATGTTGCGCAGGCGCAGGATTACGATGGCGGGAAATTGCGTGAGGTCGCTGGTTGCATCTTCGAGCTTTTGCGTGGCGCCGAAAAGAAAGGGACCGTGAATGCGGAGGATGGCAGCGTTGGAAGGAATGTCTTTGTCCTGGAGGACGTGCGCCTGTCCTTCGCGAAGGTATTGTTCGGTCACCGCTTCGACGGTGGTGGTTTCGGCGATGCGGTAGATGTAGAGCAGGGCAGCGAGCGCCATGCCCACGCCTACGGCTACAGTGAGGTCCGCCATCACGGTGAGGGCGAAGGTCACGGCCCACACCGCAACATCGGCCTTCGCCATCCGGAACACGCCGCCGATTTCCCGCCATTCGCCCATGTTCCACGCGACGACAAAGAGAACGGCGGCGAGCGTCGCGAGCGGAATGAAGCGCGCCATGGGAGCCGCGACCAGCAGGACCGCGAGCAGAGTGAGGGCGTGGACCATCCCCGAAACCGGGGTGAGAGCGCCGGAGCGAATGTTGGTGGCGGTGCGTGCGATCGCGCCGGTTGCGGGAATGCCGCCGAAAAGGGGAGATGCGATATTCGCGATTCCCTGGGCGACCAGCTCGACATTGGAGTTGTGCCGATCGCCGGACATGCCGTCGGAGACCACGGCGGAGAGCAGGCTTTCAATGGCGCCGAGAAGAGCGACCGTCAATGCGGAAGGCAGCAGCGGCAGGATGTGTTCGGCGTGGAGATGCGGGAGGGTTAACGGGGGAAAGCCCTGCGGTATACCACCAAAGCGTGTGCCCACGGTTTCAACGTGAAGATGCAGCAGGGTAGCGAGCGCGGTGCATGTTAGGACGGCGAGGATCGAACCAGGAATGCGACGGTTGACGCGCGGCCAGAAGAGAATGATGGCAAGGGTCAGGCCGCCGATGGCGATCGCCGGCCCATGCACGGTGCCGATGTTCTCGGCCAGCAGCTTCATGCGGGGCAGGAAACTGCTGGGAACCGCGGCGGTCCGGAGTCCGAGGAAATCTTTGATCTGCGTGGACGCGATGAGCAGTGCGATGCCGTTGGTAAAGCCAATGATGACGGGGCGGGGAATGAACTTAACCGCGGAGCCGAGGCCAGTGATGCCCATTACGATGAGCATACCGCCGGCCATGAGCGTGACCAGAGCGAGCCCTGCCGTGCCGAAGCGCGCAACGATGCCGGCCACGATCACGACAAACGCGCCTGTTGGGCCGCCGATCTGAACGCGTGAGCCGCCGAGTGCGGAGATGAGGAATCCAGCGACCACGGCGGTGTACAGGCCGGCCTGGGGCGTAACCCCGGAGGCGATGCCGAAAGCCATCGCGAGAGGCAGCGCCACCAGTCCTACAGTCACGCCGGCGGCCAGGTCATGGCTGAAGCGGCGCGCTGAATAGGTGCGCAGCGCTGTTACAGATCGAGGAAGCCAATTCTCCGCGACGCTGGTCTTTGCCGGGAAGCTCATGGCTCGCGCCCCTCGGCCTTCTCGATCACTTCAAGCATCGCCATCGAGTCCCCCACTTGCTTATGGAAATATCGGCGCATGAGCGCGAGGATTTCGAACATGAGCGGATCGCGGACAGAATAAAAAACCTGGTTGCCCGCTTTGCGGGTGACGACGATCTGCCGCGCACGCATCACCGCCAGATGCTGGGAGAGATTGGCCTGCTCAAGACCGAGCCGTTCGACAAAGCTCCCAGCCGTCAGCTCGCCATCCTTGAGCTGTTCGAGGATCGCAATGCGCGTGGGATGGGCCAGGGCCTGGAAGATCTCGGCTTTGAACTGGCGGAGAGAATCGGGCATTCTTCCCAGTATATGCGAAGCTTCGCATATACATAACTACAACCAAAGTATCAGCTTATTCCATCAGATCGGCCCTCGGGTCCCGCTCCCATCCCCTGCTCATGGCTATTTCTAACGGCTACAAGCTACCGCCAACCGCCGACCGGCTCACTCTATCTGAGCGTAAATGACTCATCTTTCGCCTCGGGGCCTCTTGACATCCACACGGAAGAGCAGGTACGTTAGCAATCGTAGGGCGAAACTGCTAAACGACGGTATCGTTCGTGGCAAGAAAAGACGCGATGCCGTTCCGGATGGTGCGAGAAGGCCTCCGGCGGTCGCCCCAAACCCGAACTCAGGTGACGGCCTCAAAAGTTTGTACCCTTCCGCGAGATCGATCTCGCGGGCAACACCACGCCGAGCGACCGCCCGTATGTGCGCGCTCCAGGAACTCTGAAGGAGAAGCAACGCAATGCCTACAGCAACTGCAACTGCATCCGCAACCGCAATCAGCACGTTTACTCCGCTGCATGATCGCATCCTCGTCCGCCGGATCGAGGAGAACGAATCTGTGCGCGGCGGCATCATCATCCCCGACACCGCTAAGGAAAAGCCCCAGGAAGGCGAAGTTATCTCCGTCGGCAAGGGCAAATCCAACGACGAGGGCAAGGTTTTCCCGCTCGATGTGAAGAAGGGCGACCGCATCCTTTTCGGCAAGTACTCCGGCACCGAGATCCGCATCGACGGGGAAGAATTCCTCATCATGCGCGAAGAAGAAGTCCTCGGCATCCTCAAGAAGTAGGGGTCCCCAACTTGTCGCGCTGTTCGACAAGCAAGCTACTGGCTACCGGCTACGGGCTACAGGCTACCGGCCGGCGCCCACAACAAGTTCTAAGGAGATTTCAGCAATGGCAAAGCAAATTCTGCACGGAGAAGATTCCCGCCAGGCAATTCTGCGCGGCGTGAACATTCTGGCGGATGCGGTGAAAGTGACGCTGGGGCCAAAGGGCCGCAACGTCGTCATCGAGAAGAAATTCGGTTCGCCCACCATCACCAAAGACGGTGTCACGGTGGCCAAAGAGATCGAGCTCAAGGATGCCCTCGAGAACATGGGCGCCCAGATGGTGCGCGAAGTGGCGTCGAAGACCAGTGACGTAGCCGGAGACGGCACCACCACCGCGACTGTCCTCGCCCAGGCCATCTATCGCGAAGGCGTTAAGACTGTTGCCGCGGGTGCGAACCCGATGGCGCTGCAGCGCGGTATCAATAAGGCAGTGGAGGCTGTTGTCGGCAAGCGCGCCGAGGACGGCACCGTCACCGGCGGAGCGCTCGCCAAGTTCTCCAAGCCTGTCACCGGCGACATGATCGCCCAGGTCGGCACCATCTCCGCCAACTCCGACACCACCATCGGCAACATCATTGCCGAGGCGATGAAGAAGGTCGGCAAGGACGGCGTCATCACGGTTGAAGAGTCGAAGACGCTGGAGACGCAGCTGGAAGTCGTGGAAGGCATGCAGTTCGACCGCGGCTATCTGAGCCCTTATTTCGTCACCGATCCCGACCGCATGGAAGTGGTGCTCGAAGAGCCCTACATCCTGATCTACGAAAAGAAGATCAGCTCGATGAAGGATCTGCTTCCTCTGCTCGAGCAGGTTGCCCGCAACGGCAAGCCGCTCGTGATCATTGCTGAGGACGTCGACGGCGAAGCACTCGCCACCCTCGTCGTCAACAAGCTGCGCGGCACGCTGAACGTTGCGGCCGTTAAGGCTCCCGGCTTCGGCGATCGCCGCAAGGCCATGCTGGGCGATATTGCCATCCTTACCGGTGGCAAGGCTGTGACCGAAGACCTCGGCATCAAGCTCGAAAACATCAAGCTTGAGGACCTTGGCCGTGCGAAGCGCGTGACCATCGACAAGGACAACACGACCATTGTTGAAGGCCGTGGCGAGTCGAAGGCTATCGAAGGCCGCGTGAAGGAAATTCGCAGCCAGGTCGAGAAAACCACCTCCGACTACGATCGCGAGAAGCTCCAGGAGCGGCTTGCGAAACTGGTCGGCGGCGTCGCCGTCATCAAGGTCGGTGCAGCTACCGAAACCGAGATGAAGGAGAAGAAGGCTCGCGTCGAGGATGCGATGCATGCAACCCGCGCAGCGGTCGAGGAAGGTATTGTCCCCGGCGGCGGCGTGGCTTTGGTGCGCTGCGAGAAGGACGTTAACGACCTGATCGGCACCCTCCAGGGTGACGAGAAGATCGGCGCCCAGATCGTTCGCCGCGCGCTCGAAGAGCCCCTTCGCCAGATCGTCGGCAACGCCGGCGAAGAAGGCGCAGTGGTCGTAGGCAAAATCCTCGAGAGCAAAGACCCCCACTACGGCTACAACGCCCAGACCAACACCTTCGAAGACCTGGTGAAGGCCGGCGTGATCGATCCGACTAAGGTGACGCGCACGGCGCTGCAGAACGCCGCGTCGATCGCAGGCCTGATGCTCACCACCGAAGCCATGGTTTCCGAAATTCCGGAAGCCAAGTCCGGAGCCCCCGCGGGCGGCGGACACGGCGGCGGCATGGAAGGCATGTACTAAAGCGAGCCGCAAGGCGAGCGAACTGCGAGCGAGAAGCGAGCTTCAGGCAAGCGGATTGCGAGCAGGAAAGACAGCGGGCTTCCCGAAAGGGAAGCCCGCTTTTTGCTTCATCGCCCTGGTCCAAACTTGTCATTCCATCGCAAGCGCCTTGCGCGAGGATCGTCAGCCACAATAGCGAACGGGGTATCCTAAAAGATCATGCAATCGTCTCACGCTTCCGAACGCGGCAACGAGAGCAAGCCATCGCTGATCTTATTGCTGGGCAACGTTGCTCATGAGGGAATTACGAGCCCTCTGAAATCGGGAGGAACGCAATACAAGAAGAAAATCCTTGTCTCAAGCCTAGAAAACTGGACAGATATCTTGGGATATTTCCTCGGGTATGCGGTGCGCGCTGTAATCGCTAAGATGACCTACCCAGTTTACGGCCTATTGCTCTCGCCAAACTACAGCAGCATTGCCGATGATCTCTTCGCAAATATCGCAAAGACAAGACATGCGATATTCGTGCACGAAGAAATGTTGTCGGGCGACGAAAATCCAAGATCGGTCGACGGGGAGGACCATGGATATGGCTGGGATGGGCAACGCCAGTTCGATGAGGATAACCGCGCCAAATACGCCAAAGTTAATGAGATGATGCTAGAGCGCGGACTGACCTTAATCCCTTACCAGTCGAATGCAGAGATCACCGTCATAGCGTCTCGAATTTTGCAAGACGCTCTCGATGGTCTTCTGTTTCGCATATACGTCCCGGCGGGTCGCCTGTGGGCCAATGAGGTAGATCGTCTGCTCGACCTGTTCCGAGACTACCTCGCGCGGACGGGACGAAGAGGAATACGCCTGAACCAGATCAAAACTGAGCACGGTATCTCGTATGAATTTCATGGGGATGAGTTTTCATCATCGGAGTCCATCGCGGGCGAATTTCACGAATTCTCGCAACTCCTCGATCTGTGCGTTTTAGATCCGGTAAAGGCGGAGGTTATGTTGAAAGAGAGAGTTTCCGATCCTAAGGATATTGTCGGTATCCTCTCCCGCTACGCCAAAGAGGCGAAGCGAATCCGTCTAGATCTAAAGCAAGAAAGAGAGAAGAAGTTGCTCGGAATACGTCATCGCCTCGAAACGGAACTCAGTGAAGTCATTTCAGGGGAAGCTGAATGGCAATTCATCACTCGTCTAGCGGCAAGTGCTTTCCCGGATTCCTACAGCATTGCGATGCTCGCATCCGCGGCACAAGACAGAACTACTCTGCTTCAACTCGCGGGCGACAGTGGCGTCACCATCAACATTAGGCCCCAAATCATTCACGCCGTGAAAGGAATAGTCGCACAGGAAATCATCGGCGATGTAGATAACTCCGACGGGTCCCGACAGCTGATGGCGTTGGTTGAAGCCCACGGCGGTCAGCAGGTTCACGAACTCCGAAATTCGGTACAAATCCTGTCCGACCCAGAAATGCCCCAGTCGCAGAGATTAGCGTCCGGACGAAGCCTGAAAGGCTTTCTATTTCGAGCAGTCAAATCGATAGGCCCCGTTGCGAGCCAAGTGGCCACTGCCTACATTGAGGCGAAATTGGGCCTGAAATAACAATGTCTTTGCCGGGTGGCCCACATTTGCCCGCTATTCGCGGATGTGAAAATGCGAGATCTCAACAGGTGGCGTTTTTGTATCAAGGCACGGCTTAAGCCGTGCCAAAAAAAGGAGTCGGCGCGAAGCGCCTTCCGCCAGGGTCAATCCAGGACCCCTTGATGTGTAGCTACAATGCAGCTACAATAGAGATCGGCGCCGCAGTACCAACGGGTGGCATCATCGCGAGTTCGGGGCCTGCAATCACGCCCTATCCTTTCCACTGGAGGAAGTGAAGCTCCACGAGAAGGAAAACCAGCAATTCGACTGGGACAGCGGCAATGCCGATCACGTCCCCCAACACGGCATCACCCGTGCGGAGGCTGAGCAGGTAGTCCTCAACAGTCCCATCGATCTCAAGTTCGAGGTTCGAGGCGGAGAGGAGCGCATCGCTCAGGTCGGCGAAACCGATACCGGCAGAGTTCTGGTTGTCGTCACCACGATGCGGAACGAAAAGATCCGGGTTGTGACAGCGATTCCGGCGAACAGAAAGCTCCGGAAACTGTACCTCGCCCAGAAGGGAAACTCCCCGTGAGAGAAGAACTAAAGAAGAAGAGCTTCAGGAATGAATCGGAAGAGGCGAAATGGTGGGACGAACACCAGGACGCTTTGGCCAATGAGTTCGAGAGGGCCGCAGCCACCGGCACACTGGGGCGCGGCACAGCGGCGCGCAAAGGAAGCACCCCGACTACCACCATTCGGCTCGATCCCGAAGACATCGCCAGGGCTCGTTCCCAGGCCGCGCACCACGGACTCCGCTATCAAACCTATCTCAAAATGCTCATCCACCAGGCCCTGCATCAGAAAGAAGCCGATTCCAAAACCCGGCACTCGTAAAAAGAGTCGGCGCGAAGCCGTGGCCCCCATGCGCCTGCCTTTGGCGCAATGGGGTGGAGGATCGAACCGGGACCCCCGCGGGGTCACTCGCAGAGGAACTTCGCAGCGGGTTTGCATCAAAATGAAAGGTGATGCATAACTTTGGTATGCGCACCAGTGTGACACTTGATGACGATGTCCACGAGCTGGCGGCCATCTATGCTCACGCTCGGGGAATTACCCTGGGCGCCGCGCTGGGCGAACTCGCGCGCAAGGGGCAGCGGGCGCCCGTGGAGATCAGCCAGGAAATCGAAATGGGATCGCACGGCCTGCCTGTTTTTCGATCCCGCGGACGCGTTCTGACCTCGGAGATGGTGAAGAGAGCTCAGGAAGATGAAGAATGAGCCGCAAGCACGCGCGGTTTCTCCTCGATGTGAACGTGCTGGTTGCTCTGGCGGACCGTGAACATGTCCATCATCGGATCGTGACGAGGACGCCGAGTGCCCCATATCTGCCTGCGGTTGGCAGACGTGGGATCCCGCCGGCTCCCGGCTCCTGCCTCCCAGCTCCCAGATGCCCCTCATGACCTTCGTACCGAGCCCTCCCGCAAATTCCCTTGCAACAGCCCGATTCAACCCCTAGCCTTGTACCAGGAAAGCTCTGTCCGCGACATCGCGTACGGAGCTTTTCCTTTTGGTATGATTCGGTCGGCATGCGCCCTGCCTGGCTCAGGCTACCGGCTACAAGCTGCCCCGGCTGGCTGGCCCGGGTCTCGATTTTGAGACCCGGGGACCGCCGGGTGCCCAATATCTGCCTGTCTTTGGCAGATGTGGGATCAGCACGGCCCGCTTTCCAGGGCTCCGGAGGAGGTGTCAAACTTGACATCAAAATAAGCGGCTTAGGATCAATGGCTTGCCACAGCCCCAACTCCAGGGGGAGGGGGGTGCCCAGTACCACCCCGGCCGCTACGGCCCAGCCCCAATCGGCGTCAGAGACTCACCCCGCCCTGACGAACTGCTTGCTCAGCGTCAACCCCTGTTTCTGATACGACGAGCCGATCGCCAGCCCGTATATCTTTTCCGGGAACCGCGCTGCAGTGGATCGGCTCGTCCCTGCCTTACTGCCGAATCGCGCGTCGAAGGGCAGCAGAGCGGTCGTTGCCAAAACAGAATGGTCACTAAATCGGTCACCGGTGGTAAAAGGATTGCAGCGGCAGGCGTGGTGAATCCCAATAATGTATTGTATGTAAATGAGTTACACAAACGTGGCCCCGTAGCTCAGGTGGATAGAGCAGCAGTTTCCTAAACTGCGTGTCGGAAGTTCGAGTCTTCCCGGGGTCACCAGGCCATCGCTGGCCGCGCTGTGATGACATCCTTCGCTCTGCTCAGGATTTCGGCTGCGGGCTGCCCCCCCGCAAGACGCCTCAAGTTCTGGTAGTGTCTCAACGCACATTTCAGACACCGCCTCAAGTTCGACTCTTCCCGGGGTCACCAAATTCCAGCCAACGAGCGATCGCCGCGTTGGCTTACAGAACCGCCTCGGTCTCCAGATCCTTCACGCGCTCTTCCTGCACCTGCTCAGGGTCAGCTTGTGGCTGGCGAAGCACCGACTCCGGGTCAGCGGATGCCCGGCCCAGCAGGAATCCCTGGGCTTCGTTGATGCCCAGAGTTTTCACCAGTTTGAGCTGCTCTTTCTTCTCGATTCCCTCAACAATCACTTTCATCTGCAGATTGTTGGCCATGGTTAGAATCGAGCGAACAAAATCCTTGGTCTCTCGCCGAATCATCAGCTCGTGCAGGAAAGAACGGTCCAGCTTCAGCGCATCGAACGGCAGCTTCGGCAGGTAGCTCAAGCAGGAGTAGCCCGTGCCAAAATCGTCCACTGCCACGCTCACCCCCATGCGCTTCAGGCGCCGCATCGTTTCCGCCGTGCGCTCTACGCCCGACACCGTCGCCGATTCGGTAATTTCGATCTGCAGCAGGTTCGGCTGCAGTCCGGTGCGATGCAGAACGTCGGCGACCTCTTCAAAGAAGGAGTCCCGGGCAAACTGAACGCTCGATACGTTGACAGCGGCCTGCACCGGTCGGCGCGCGATGTCCTGCCAGGTGGCCGCGTGGGTGCACGCCCGCTCCATAATGTGCGCGCCCAGCGGCAGAATCAGCCCGCTCTCTTCGGCGATGGGAATAAAACTCAGCGGGACAATCTGCCCCAGCCGCGGATGCGTCCACCGCGCCAACGCCTCGAACCGTACGATCGAATAGTTGCCGAGGTTGAACTCCGGCTGGTAATGCACTGAGATCTCGCCCTTGGCCAGCGCGTCCTGGAGTTCTCCTTCGAGCGTGAGACGTTCGCGCGCCGCGCTGCCCAGATCGTCGCCAAAGTGCACGATGCTGTTTTTCCCGCTTCGCTTGGCCGCGAACATCGCGCAGTCGGCCTGCTGCAGCAGCTGCGCGCTCTCGTTTCCATCGGGAAATATCGCAATCCCGATACACGCGCTTACCCGAACCGTCTGGCCGACGATCTGGAAGGGCGGCTTCAGCAAATCCTGCAGAGCCTCGGCCGCCCTTTGGGCGTCGTCCCTGCTCTCCACGTGGTCGAGAATGATCGCGAACTCGTCCCCACCGATGCGCGCCAGCGTATCCGACTGCCGGAAGCGCGCCTTGAGACGCTGCGCCACCTGGGCCAGAAGCGCATCTCCGGTGGCGTGGCCAAAGCTGTCGTTCACCAGCTTGAACCCGTCCAGATCCACGCATAACAGCGCAACCATCCTCTGGTCGCGGCGCGCTCGGGCAAGGCATTGTGACAGGCGATCCGAAAGCAATCGCCTGTTCGGCAAGCCGGTCAGCTCATCCACCAGCGCCATATGCTGCAGCCTCGATTCAGCGTCTCGCCTCGCCCGATCCCGCTTCTGCAGCTCCGCCAGCATCGCGTTGAATCCGTCCGCCAGCGGGGCGACTTCCGCCACGCTCCGAACCGAGATCTCCACATTGAAGTTCGCGTCCTGGGTAACCCGCTGCACCGCGGTCGACAAATCGCTGATGGCATGCGTGGTTTCCGATGCCTTGCTCAGCGCCTTCGCCTGCATGCGAATCCGCCGGATCAGCACCAGCAGCCAAAGCATCACCGACATCACTGCGAGAATAGCCACCGTGAGCCAGTGCAGGTAACTGCGCTCGAATTTGACAACGTTCAATTGAACTTCGGGCGCCGAATCCGTGAACGACAATCCCGCCGCGCGGTTGCTTTCGGACGAATTCTTCGCGCTCGCCGATGGCCGCTGCGGTGAAAGCGCGGCCTGCCCGCCGCTATGCCCCAAATCGATGCTTCTGGGCGCGCTTGACGGACGAATATTAGTTTGCTTTCTCGCCTCGACCGAGATCGTCTCTCCGACATGAATCCCAGGCCAGCCAGGACTCAGCCCCACGGGCACCGCGCCAGTATTGTCCTCAATCCAGAATTGACCGCCGGCTTCATCCGCGTAAATGACAACTCCCACCAGGTGGACGATGGAATCCACCGGCAGTTCCTGCAGTTGCCCAATCGAATTGTGCCGCACGAGAAATGACCACTGCCCCAGCGTCGTGCAGGCAATAGCGGCACCGAGCGCTGTTACAAGCATGGCGGCCATGCGGATACCCGTAGCGCCGCTTCGCTCCATCCATAAATGATCGCCGGGGTCCTCGGCACCTGCTATACAACTTTCAGCGCCTTTTGTGCCCCTCTGGAACCAGCCAATCCAAAACTGCACGGTTCACTAGTAATCGCCTTGTTAAGAACCTTCTCACGGCACGACCATCATCGACCCCTGCCAGAAAGCCGCGCGATGGCCTTCGGGATCAAGTACCGTTACCTGGCACTGATATTGGCCCGGCTTAAGTGTTGCCAATCCAATGTGGAAGCTTAAAGGCACGATACCCAGCCGCGTTGCCGGCTGTGCCGTGACAGCGATGGCCGGAGTTTCGAGATCTACTTTCTGGTTACCGTAGAGACTCACATAGGCGAAAAGCGGCGCGGCACTCTTCGTGGCCGTTACTACCGGTGCCAGGTCCTCTGACGCTCCAGCCGAATCCTTCTCATAGGCCTGCAGGTAAACATACAGTTGCCGATCCCTGCTAAAAACCCGCGTCACGCTCGGGATCAGCTTCTGCCCCTCCTGTACCAGCGGATTTGCAGCGTCGTCTTTGGCCTGCTCCTTGCCGCGGGTCGCATTGTAGAGCGCATCGTTGAGATTCACCCGCTGGCTGCTGAGCACCACCGAGCTGATAGCCACACGCTTCGTGACCTTGTTCAGATCCGGGATCACGAAAGTCGTCTGAAAGGTTCCAATCCGTCCTGTCTCATCGTCGCGCGCCAGAAACTTGATCGTGTATTTGCCAGGGAACAGCGTGAATCCGGAATCGTATTCGACCGGCCGATGCGCCAGCTCCGCGGCGGTAGCGTCGCTCAGCTTGATGTTTACGAAGTCGCGCACGTTGCTCATCGTCATCCCGCTGTTCTGGTCCTTGACCTCGCACACAAAGTCGATCAACGTGTGCTCGGCGCCGAATTTCTTCGCCAGCGCCAGCTCGCGGCCGGGAATCTTCACGATGATCGGCACATAATACTCCGCGCGATTCAGCTGAAAGTAGTCGATCTCCATCGCGATGGTGAGATCGGTCACGGGATCGCCCAGCATTAGCGCGTCTTCAAGTTGGCGCTCCTTATCCGCCTCGTTAAATTTGTTAAATGTCTTGTTGGCGTAGTAACCCTCGCGATAATCCAGTTTGTCGGCAAGCGGCGAATCGACTGCGATCTTCACGCGGCGAAAACGCCCGTTCTGCGCCGTGTTTGTCGTGTAATAGCCAACGATGTAGTAATCCTCGATCGCGCGCTGCGCCTGTACGATGCCGCGCGTCAGGTCGTTGTTGTCGAACAGCGATTTTCCCCCGGTGTCTGCGCCCAGCGAGTACATCGTGTCCTGCGACTGCTGGAACTGCGTGGTGACCGCCTCCGCCGCCGCGCCCGAATACATGCCTGCGTTGCCAGGCGATCCCTGGCTCGCATCGCCGAGCGGCGCGCCGGCCACCAGCCCCCGCGCGTCCACAGGCCAAAAGGAAACACCCGCCCGCACCGCCGCGTCAACCGTGGCATGTAACTGCGCAAGGTTGTCGAGCCCGTGCAGCCGCATCCCGCTCGCGAAATAAATCAGCGACTTCTTTTCGCTGAGCGAACCCAGCATCTTCGCCGCTGTCTGCAGCGCCGAGAGCTGCCGATCGTTATTGAAGATGTTGAACTCGCTGTCGTCCTGCCCAAAGGCAGCGCCGGTGTCCGCGCTGCTTGCGTCGTCGATCGACTCCACCGATCCCTGCCCTTCGCCCACGATCATCGTCTCGAGAATGCTGAGCAGCCGATTGCGATCCCCCGTGAAGTCCTGCACCACATCGACCGATCCTCCCTGATAGCGCATGATGGCGACCAGATCGGCGGCGGTCATTTGTGTGCGGACAAACTTCCCCGCCGCCGCAAGAGCACGCAGTTGATCGTCGGGCGGCATCGCCGTCATGTCGAAATAGAGCGCCAGCAGCCGATGATCGCTGTACTGCGGCTTGCCAGGGCTCTCCGGCGCAATTTGTGTCCGTGTGAGTGTCTTATAGAGCATGATCTGCTCGTCGTCGAGCGGGGTTACAGGCATCGGAGTTGCAGCCGTCGACAGAGCCTGATGCTCAAAGATCTTGATGGTTTGCGGCTGACCATCCTCGGTGACGGTAAAGTCTTTGGCTGTCAGGCCAGGAACAAAATTGCCCTGCATATCTTTCACGACAACCGTCTCGATCACCAGCTGCGAGTTGACGGTGAGTGTGAACGTCCCGTTCTGCCCCGCCATCTCGTTCGTACCCGTCTGCTGCGCCGGCGCAGAGAGGCTCGCTGCGACCATCGCCGCGAAAACCGCCATTTGAGAAAACACCCTAAACCAGCGCATCGCTAGAACCTTAGCCTTCCGACAAACTGCAGGCTCCGCATTGGGTTGGCCGCCGCAGGCAATCCGAAGAGCGTGTTATCGACGGTGGTGTTCCACGCGGTCCACGCTGCATGATTCAGAACGTTCGTCGCCTCGAAGCGTGTGTCGAGATTCCACTTGGTGCGCACTCGAAAAGTCCGCGCCAACGCGCTGTCGAGGCTGATCTGATCCGGCCCTGTGATGGAATTGCGCCGCGCGGTGCCCCACTGTCCCGCGGGCGGCGCAGTGAATGCTGCCGGATTCAGATAGTAGCCCGCGGGGGCCGTGTAAAGCGGCGCGCCCGTCGGGTCGGGACGAATAATGTTCGTGTATCCCGTACCCGGCACGCCCGCCAGAACGATGGGATTCTCCGGCAGTCCGCTACCAGCCGTGATCTGCGTCATCACCGTCCATTCCTTGAAGAACCGGCCCCGCCAGCCGCTCAGCAGCGTTTCGCCGCCAAGCCCCATGCCCGTTGTGTATTGAAACGACGCCTTCAGCAAATTGCGCTGATCGAAAGTGGAGAGCCCGCGCTCGCCTGGCAGATCGAGCCAGTCCTGCGCAATGATCGCCGCAGCCGGCTGGCGGTTGGCCGTGTCGCTCGGCGATGCAGTCGCCTCCGTTGTAGCTACGTGTCCCTGCGCCCCAATTTGCGAATCGTCATCGAGAGCCTTCGCCCATGTGTAGTCCAGCGTCGCTGTCAGCCCGCTCCGCAACCTCCGCCGCAACTGCAACTCTCCAGCCTGCCGCGTCGAATTCCCGTTCGACGTACGATAGACAAACCCCACCGGCAGTCCCGCATACGGATTCACGCCCCCCAGCGGATAAGTGTTCGGTAGAAATTCCTGCGCGCCCCGCGTGCCTTTGATCCCGAGATAAGTAGCCGTGATCACCAGCGCTCCGGGCAGGTCCTGCTGTGCGGATAACTGCCAGTCCTGGGCATAACCTACTCGCAAATGCGGATCGACAGCATAAGTGTCCGCCGTGGTTCCTGCGCAGTTACGAAATCCCTCGGCGAGCGTGAGCGGACACGTGCTGCTGTTAGCCACATTCACGCTGGTCGAAAGCGGCGCCTGCTGCGCCATGGCCTCCGCGCTTGACAAGTAGACCGACGTGTCGTCGTAGATCCCGTATCCGCCCTTTACCACCAGCGTCGACGCGGGAATCGGCCGCCACGACATCCCGATCCGTGGCTCCCACCCGCGATAATCGGGCCGCACCAGCGAGCTGGGATACCTGGTGCCGGTAACTAAACCTGTTGGATTGCTGGCCAGCACCGGCGCAACCGCCGCAAAACCAGGCGCGATATCCAGGTTGACCATGCGTCCGAATAGCTCGGTGATGGGCGCGCCATACTCCCACCGGATGCCAGCGTTAATCGTGAACGTCGGCCTTACTCGGAAATTTTCGGTAACGTAAGCGTCGTAGGCAGGAGGGCGAAAATACTTTTCCGGATTGCCGTAAGCCACCTGACTTGTATCTGGAATACCCAGCAGAAAATCCGCCAAATCGGAACCAGTCGCAGGAACCCCACTGCCGGAGCTGCCCGGCGCTTCCGTTGCCGCGCCAGTAAACACAAAGCTGCCCCTGGGGTTCTGTTCGGTGAATTCGTTGAACTCCTCGCGCCGGAAATCGCCGCCGAACGTCACCGTGTGCCGCCGCCGCGTCGTTTCGGCTTTCAGCGAAACAGCATCGGTCCGGTTGCGATTGAAAGCGCTGTTGCCATCGGTGAGCCCCGCGATGCCACTGGAAAAAACCAGCGAAGGCGGTCCCCAGTTCTGCGGGTTCTGATCGTTCCCCGTGATGCCGGCCTCACCCGAAATGTTTTCGCGATCCTCGAACTCAGGCCTGACCTCGGTCCGCAGCCGCGTGAATTGATAACCAAAGACCGCGAAAATCTGGTGATGAAACTGATGCGCCCAGTTAGCCTGTGCCTTCAGTCCGATCGTGTCTGTGTTATCGCGAAAAGTGAAGATGTTCGCGCCATCGGCGCGCGTGCTTTCGAAGCCAAACTTGCCGTACACCTGGTCTCGGCGTCCGAGCGTCTTGTCGAGGCGCGACTCCAGCGCGTCGGTGTGCGTGTTGTTCAGCACCTCGGCTTCATAGTTGTAGCGCGCATTGCCCGCGAGGTTCGGCAGTGGATAAAGATTCAGCAACGCCTGCGCCTGCGGGCTCACCGGAATGCTCCCCGTGAACGGCGTCGCAGTAGCCGGGTTATAAATCGTGACCGGCTGCCCCAGCGCATTCAGCAACCCCGAAAGGTCTCCACCTCTCTCTGCCGCGTCCGGCACCAGGCCCGCATCGGTAGCCGCATCCCGGTTGCGCGTCCATTGATACGCCAAAAAGAAGTTGGGTCCGTGATAAAAGAGGTGCGGAATATTCAGCGGCCCACCCAACGTAGCTCCCAGAGTTACCCGGCTGTATTGATCTTTCGGAATCTGAAACCCGGTCAGCGAATACGGCCGCGCATCGAAGACGGAATTATCGACTACCGCAACGAACCCACCGGTATAAAGCCCTTTGGTTCCAGGCCGGTGATTGCCGAAAGAAGGCGACAACGAAAATTGCGAAGTATTCGCGTTATTCGAAGTCCCGTTGATCAGCAGCCCACCCGCGTTTTTCCCCTCGGAATCGTCGGGCGGCGGCATGTTCGCCCCGGGGCCCTCCTGCTTCGGCTTCTCTTCTTTCTCTGTCTGCTGAGCCCGCTGCACAACCTCCGGCTCATGCTCCCCCTTGCTGATCTGCGTTTCAGCCAGCATTTGCTCGAAATCAAGCAGCTTCAGCTCCCACGTTTTCTGCGGAAGGTCCGGCGCGACCGTAACATCGCCATTGAGAGGCGCAAACCCGCGCATCGCAATCTCAATCTTCCACGGCCCGTCGGCCAGGTCGGGAAACTCATACAATCCCTGCCCGTCGGTAATAGTCGTCGACTGCTTCGCGCCCTGGCTCACCGTGACCGTAGCGCCTGGCACCGGAATGCCCTGGTAAAACACCTGCCCGTGATACTCCGTCGCCCACGCCGCGCAGGGCGCGAGCAGCATCGCGAGCCCGCACAACAAATGCAGAAGACGAAGCCGGCATATTCTTCGCCATTCCATAGAGTCAGTTAGTTCGGCGAAGGATGATCGACATGATCGATCGCCAGCACGCCGACCGCCGTCTTCTCAGCTTCCAGCTTCAGATCGAGTTGCTCCTGGATAGCCCTGAACAGCGGTGGCGGCGCGTCCGCGGCATCGCTCGGCGGTGGCACTTTAATGCCTATGCCGGCAAATTGCGACTCATCCGGCGTCCACTTCAGGATGAAATCCCATTTGCCATCGAGTCCGGTTCGATCCACTATCGGCCGATCCAGAACCGTCGCCTGCATCAGGTTTGTGAAATTGGCCATGGTGGCATTGCGCACGTGCAGCACACCCAGCGGTCCGAAGAACAGCCCCGGCAATCCGTTCGGATCGCCCGTGTTCTTCGTCATCTTCGGTCCGTCCTTGCCCACCGTCAGTACGTACGCCGACATCTCTTTCTTATCCGGATGGAACTTCAACTGAAAACGATCCGCCAGCATCTTCTGGATCATCATCTTCATCTGTTGCTCGTTCGGCATCCCTGGCACGTCGGGCTGCGCATTCACGTCGAACTTATCTGACCCCATCCAGTCGGGACCACCTACTATCTGCTTCTCCTGAACGTCATACGCAAACTGAATCAGATCGCTCAGTGTAAAGTTAACGACGACCAGCTCGCGCCCACGCACAGTAATGATCTTGCGCTGCTCATCCGGCTTTGTTGGCTTGATAGTCGCCACTTCAAAGCTCGGATTGGCATCGGCAGCCATCGGGGGAATCTTCGCAGGCGGCTCCGGGATCGCCCATTCCGTATCCGGCGTCGCCCGCTCGAAGACCAGTGGCAACGAGTTGCCGCCCTGCGTCGTGCTTCCGGTAATCGACTTACCATCGGCAGATAACTTGCCTTCGTAAGTGATATCGGCAAACTGAATGCCATATTTCACCACGCCGCCGTCCAGGCTAATCGACGTCGTCGGAATACCTTGCCCCCCCTGGTCGATGCTGTAGAACATCGCGCTCAGAGCGCCCGCCGGTGTCTTCGTAATCTTCAGCACCGTGCGCAGATCGTGATTCGGAACGTGCAGCGTCCCCTGCCACGTCCCCTCAATCCCCTTTTTCTCCGCTGCTGGTTGAGGCGCCTGTGCCCCGGGCTGCGCTGCGGCCGCATGCACAAATCCGAACGTCACCGGCAGTCCAACCGCCAGCACCGCCGCAACCGTCAGCATCAGTTTACGAGACAAATCCAGCTTGCGCGTCACACGTTCCGTCAGAATGCGCGCGATCCGCTTCTTCAAATCCGATCCTGTTACTCCGGATACACAGTTCATGGGCGCCTCCACATAGAACTTACATACGTTCAGAATGCCTTCCGCATACACCACCGCTTCGCGGCTGGACGCAAGCACCGCCTCGTCACAAGCGCGTTCGCGCTCTTCCATCAACTTAGCGCGAATCCACCACACGGCGGGATGAAACCAGAACAGCGTCTCCACCACCATCTGGATCGCCGCCGTCAGGTTATCGCGCCGCCGCACATGGCAAAGCTCGTGGGCAAGGATCGCATCCAACTGCGAAGCGCTCAGCCGCTCCGTGATGCCCCGGGGCAGTAACAACACGGGCCGCACGACGCCAAAGACCCCAGGCTCAATGTTGGTCGGAGTCACCAATACCGGCACTCCAGACAACGTCCTGATCGGCGTAGCCACACGCGCCACACGACGAAGGAGCCACCAGCTCCGCGCCCACCTTACCAGCAGCAGCAATGCACCGCACACCCAAATGCTGATCAGCGATAGTGGAACCCACTGCGAGAAGTGATGAGCTGTCGACGTCGAAGCCAGCGGACCACCAGCCAACGAACTGTCGTACTTTGTCACCGAATCCGTCGCGGTCACCAGAAACGGTTGCGCTACATTTTCGAGAAGGCTCGATAGCCGTGGCTTCGCGGCGGTGGCGCCCATTCGCAACTGAAGTTGCTCGCCGGCGGTCACAAAAATCGAGAACGGGACAAGAAACTTCACCGAAGCCAGCAGCCACAGGCGGTATCGCGTGCGAGCCTGGTTCCGCCGCAGAACCAGCGCCAGCACCCATGCAACGAGCGCAAAGATAGTCGACTGCCACAGGTGATCGACCAGACGATTGAATATCTGGTTGATCGCCGCCGACGACGAGGGCCAGGACCATGCTGCGGACCAGATTGTCGTCCAGGGTACAGGAGAAATCATCCTTTGTCCCCCTTTCCCGCCAGCTTCTTCAGCGTCCGTTCCGCGTCCTTAATATCGCCGATAGACAACTTGCCCGATTCGATCAGGTGCGCCATCACCGGCTGGCTCTGCCCTCCAAAATACCCCAGTACATCGTCCAGTATCCGCCTCTGCGCAGCGTCACGGGAGACTACTGGTGCAAAGACGTGGAAGTTCCCGACTTTCTTCACCCGCCGAACAATATTTTTCGTCTCCATCCGGTAGACCGTTGTCTGTACGGTCGTATAGGCAGGCATTTGCCGCGCGGGAAACGACTCCTGTATCTCGCGAATCGACAATTCGCCGCGAGTCCATAGAGCCTCCATGATCTGAAACTCCAGCTTCGACAATCTTGGAGTCGGCAAGGGCGCGCCTCCTATGGTTGTCGTATTTTCTACTACAGCTGTTTGCGAAATGCAAGCGGCATCCTGCTTACGTACCGCCGCCGGCTTTTCCGCCCCCGGCTTTCGCAGTCACTTCGGTCTGAATCGGCGTTATTGCCGCCGCAGGCGAATCCAGCGACAACGCCACAATGGTATCCACCGTGTCCGGAGTTCCGCTCAACATAACATCCACGCCCGCCACCGTCTGCGAGCATGCCGCAGTCCCTCCCGTCAGCACTGCACAACCCGTCACCTTTGCGGGCAGCGGCGGCATCCGGAGCTTTGTGCCATCGGCAACATTCAGTATGTGCAGATAAATTGTATTGTCACGATAAGTCGACACTCCAAAATCCCCAGGCAGATACGGCCCTCCGCGCGTCGCATAAATACTCTGGCCGTATTGCTTCAGCCAATCGCCCACCTCGCGCAGACGCTGCCCCTGCGCCGCCTCAATCTGTCCATCAGGCCGCGGACCCACATTGAGCAGAAAGTTCCCGTCACGCCCTACTGCCCCAACCAACAGGCGAATGATATAGTCCAGCGACTTGATCTTCGCGTCCGGCTCATAGCCCCACGCACCGTAAGTAAGTGTCGTGCAAAGCTCCCATGGGTGCTGGTTATCGAAAGTACCCATGGCCCCATCGCCCTCCCGTGATCGAAAATCCGCCGCCGCATCGGTGCGGTCGTTGATGATGATCTCCGGTTGCAACTTCCTCAGGTTCCCGACCGCCTCGTCATCCTGCCAGGAAAACGCTCCTGTATAACGCTCCTCTTGCGGTCGCGCCTGCCAGTGTCCCTTGAAATTGACTCCACCAAATCCAAGCCAGTCGCCACCACCGCCATCGAACCACAGGATGTCCAGCTTCCCATAGTGAGACGCCAGTTCGTTGAGCTGCCGGTGATATTGCTCGCGCATCTCAATGGCGTTCGGCTCATAGAGTTGCGGGAAGAAGAATCCCGGAAATCGCCAGTCGAGCGGTGAATAATAAAGGCCGACCCGCAGGCCTGCCTTGCGAACCGCGTTCACATAGGCCCCAACAAAGTCTTCGTGAGCCGCTGTTTTCACCGATGTAAAATTGCTGCCCCCATCGTCGAACAGTGCGAAACCATCGTGATGCCGGGAAACCAGCACCGTGTACTTCATCCCCCCTGCTTTTGCAATAGCGGCCCACGCATCGGGGTCGAATTTATCGGGATGGAACTGATAGGCCAGCTTCGCATACTCGTTGACCGGAATTTGCTCCTCCCATTGCACCCATTCGCCGCGGCCGGGGATCGAATACAAGCCCCAGTGCATGAACAGACCAAACTTCGCCTCGCGCCACCACGCAATGCGGGAAGCTGCATCGGCATCCGTTACCATGGGCGCCCATTGTGCGTGGGCACAAAAGCCCGGGGCAAGTGTGACGAGCAGAAGCCACATCAGATTGAAGCGGTCAGAAATCTTCTTCAAGAGGTCCTCACTGTGGGCATAGAAGCCTGCAACATTCATACCATGCCCACTTATGAAACTGAAATGAATGAGGACTATTCTCCGGCCGGCGCACACTTCACTGGAACTGGTCTCATAAACCTCCAACCACCGAAATGTAGCGGGTGAGACCCGCCATCGAAGCGGGGCTCATGCAGTTCGCCGAAGCCACTGCGCTATATATGAGACCAGTTCTGAACCCATCCTGAAGAACTCACCGAAAGTAGGTGACGGGCTGGGTCGATTATGGAGATACAAGGGGAGTTAGCTTCCAGCTCGAGGAGACATCGCCCAGGTCTCCCTGGCTCGCAATACTGGTGCCATTCATCAGCCAGATACAGACGTCCCCACTCGTGCTGTTCCGCCAAAGAATATCGGCTTTCCCATCCCCGTTGTAATCGCCTACACCCTGAATGACCCACCCGGAGGATGGCGATAGCGTGAACGGGCTTCCCTGGCTCGTAATGGTGGTTCCGCTCATCAGCCAGAGATAGACCTCTCCGCTGGTGGTGTTTTGCCACAGGATGTCACTCGTGCCATTTCCGTCGAAATCGCCTATCCCCTGGATGGCCCATCCTGAGGATGGGGACACGATGCCAACTTCCCCCTGGCTTGCAATATTGGTCCCATTCATGAGCCAGATGTAGATCTCACCGTTGGTTGTGTTCCGCCACAGAATGTCGGCCTTGCCATCCCCATTGAAGTCGCCAACGCCCTGGATCACCCATCCTGATGAGGGTGAGATGATGCCGAGGTCCCCCTGGCTTGCGATACTGGTCCCGTTCATCTGCCAGATGTAGACGTCTCCGCTGGTGCTGTTGCGCCACAGGATGTCGGCCTTGCCGTCTCCATTGAAATCGCCGACGCCCTGAATGACCCAGCCGGAGGAGGGTGACACGGTGCCTGGAGTTCCCTGGTTCACGATTGAGGTGCCGTTCATCAGCCAGATGTAGACCTCTCCCGTGCTGCTGTTCTGCCACAGAATGTCACTCTTGCCATCCCCGTCGAAATCGCCAACGCCTTCAATGACCCATGCCGAGGTGGGACCGCCGGGGCTTCCCTGGTTCGCAATTGAGGTCCCGTTCATCATCCACTCGTAGACCTGTTCTGAGGTGTTATTGCGCCACAGGATGTCGCTCCTGCAGTCGCCGTTGAAGTCGTCCGGATTGGCAAACGATGCCGGATTCGGATTCGGATTCGGGTTCGGATTCGTGCACGCAGTTGCGTTGGTCACCGTCAGAGTGGCGGTGGCGCTGTTCGCGCTATATTGTTTGCTGTTGGACGGAGTGAAGTAAGCGGTGATGGTGTAAGTACCCGCCGCCAAACCCGACGTCGACGTAATGCTCGCCGGCGAACCGCCCATCGGGGTCGCCGCGTAGGTAAAACTGCCGCAGCCACTTCCGCAATTTGCGGCCGCATTTAGGACATTCGCCCCTGCGCTGCCATAGGTGATGGTCGTCGCCGGTGTCCAGTTAATGGTTACATTCGATGAACCCACGGTCAGAACGAAGCTCTGCGTGGCGCTTTGACTCACGCCATTCGACGCCGTGATGGTGATGGAGTACGTACCGCCCGTGCCAGCTCCTGGCGTTCCCGAGAGAGTCCCGTTGCTCGATAAAGTGACGGTCCCAGGCAGACTAGCGCCGGTCTTGGTGAAGGTCGGGGTGGGGTAACCCGTGGCCGTCACAGTAAAGGAACCAGAAGTAGCGGGTGCAAATGTCGTTCCACTGGCGCTGGTAATCGCCGGAGCCTGATTCACGATCAACGTGAAGTTTTGCGTAACGTTGGGACCTGCACCGTTGGAAGCCGTGATCGTAACGCTGTATTGACCACCGGTCCCGGCAGCCGGCTTGCCGCTGAAAACACCCGCGCCGGTGAATGTAACTCCGCTGGGCAGCGTCCCCGTTTCGCTGAAGGTGGGTGCCGGGTGGCCCGTGCCGGTTACCGCAAACGTGCCCGCGGTTCCGACAGTGAACGTGGTGCTGCTGGCGCTGGTGATGGCCGGAGCCTGATTGACGATCAGCGTGAAGCTTTGTGTCGAATTCGGACTTATTCCGTTCAACGCGGTAATCGTAATTCCGTAGCTGCCTCCTGTCCCCGCGGCAGGCGTACCCGACAGCGTTCCCGCGCTGGTCAGCGTAACTCCGGTGGGCAGAGCCCCTGACTCACTGAAAGTAGCTGCCGGATAGCCGTACGTGGTCACACTGAAGCTGCCAGCGGTTCCAGTGACAAAGGTTGTGCTGCTCGCGCTGTCGATGGTTGGCGGCTGGTCAACGGTCAGCGTGAAGCCTTGCGTGGCGTTGGGACTAACTCCGTTTTGCGCGGTGATAATAATGTTGTACGTCCCGCCGGTACCCCCGCCCGGCGTCCCGCTCAGGACTCCCGCGCTGGTGAATGTAACTCCGGTGGGCAGAGCGCCTGTCTCGCTGAACGTGGGCGCCGGGAACCCCGTTGCGGTCACCGCAAAAGAGCCTGCCGTTCCCACCGTGAAGGTTGTGCTGTTTGCGCTCGTGACTGTAGTCGTCTGCGGAGCAACCACCGTCTCATTCAGGGTGTTCGATGTGCTCCCCAAAAACCCCGTCGAACCCTGATAAGTCGCTGAGATCGTGAACGGTCCAGCCGAGCTCGGCGCCGTGCCCGAATAAGCCGCCACTCCGGCCGCATTCAGCGCCACCGTCTGCGTACCCGTACCTATAGTGAAAACCACATTGCCAGTTGGCGTCGCCGTTCCGCTCGCCGGAGTTACGGTGGCAGTCAGCGTATAAGCCGTTCCGCCGGTCAAAGTACCGGTTGGGTTGACGGAAAGCACTGTGCTGGTGCCGACAGCCCCTTCAACGCTGAGCACGACGCTTGTCGTGACGGTCATTCCATTCGACGTGCCGGCCACGGTGACCGGATAATTCCCCGGGGCCGCGGAACTGCTCGCCACCAGCGTCAGAACACTGCTTCCTGTCGTCGGATTTGTACCGAACGACGCACTCACGCCGTTGGGCAGTGCCGATGTCACTGCCAGATTCACGCTGCCGCTGAATCCTGTCTGCGGCGTGACCGTGATCTTATCTGTAACCGATGATCCTGCCATCACAGATAACGATGACGACGACGGGCTGAGTGTAAATCCAGGCGGCGGGTTGATTGTTACCTCAATTGAATTTTGCGACCCTTGATTCCCGGACGATCCTGTAACAATAATCAGATATTGCCCGCCAACAGGGGCGTTCGCTGCCGCCGATATTGTAAGCACGCTTGTGCCCGACGTCGGATTCTTACTCCACGATGCGCTGACGCCGCTCGGCAGGTTGGTCGCGGCCAGATTCACGCTTCCGGTGAATCCATTCAGTGGATTGACCGTGATGGTATCCGTTGCCGTTCCCCCCTGCGTCACGTTGAGGCTGAGACTCGACTCGCTGAGATTAAATGTCGGCGATGTAGTTACTGTCTGATTAAAAGTGGTGTAGCTTGTGCAGCAACCCGCGCTCGTCCCCATGATCTGCACAGCCGAGGTTCCCAGAGCGGCCGAACTGCTTGCCGTCATCGTGAGCGTGCTGGTTCCGGTTGTCGTAACCGGATTAAAAGTCGCCGTCACTCCCGCAGGCAACTCAGTAGCGGAAAGTGTGACAGAACCAGTGAACCCCCCCGCGGGAAGCACCGTAACTGTAGATGTTGTGGAATTGCCTCGAACAATATTGACCGGCTCGGGCGAAATGCCCAGCAGGAATATCGGCCCGCCCAGGTTCAGCGCCACCGTGGTACTCGCAGCCGCCGTGCCCGAAGATCCTTCAATCGTTACCATGCCGCGTAGGTTAGCCGTCGCGGAACTACTGGCGGTCAGCGTCAGCACGCTTGTTCCGGTTGCAGGGTCGGGATTCCACGCCGCGGTTACCCCGGCCGGCAGTGCGGATGTAACGGCCAGGTTAACGCTGCCACTAAACCCCGCTTCATCGGTAACTGTCACCGTGGTTGAGAGGGATTGTCCCGGCTCGAGGGTCAGCGTTTCAGGCGATGCCGCAATCGTGAAGCCCGGTGCGTTGACCTCGAGCGCAACCTCGGTGCTCCCGGTCAAAGATCCAGAGGTACCCGCGACGTTAATAAGGTACGATCCTCGGACCGCCGAATTGCCAACCGTCAGGATAAGCGTGCTGCTCGCAGAGGTTGGATTGCTCCCCCAGGATGCGGTGACGCCGCTCGGCAAGCCCGACACCGCAAGCTCGACGCTACCCGTAAATCCGCTTAGATCCTTAACGGTGATGGTTGTAGTGCCGGAGCTTCCTGGGGTAATGGTGAGACTCGTGGAAGATGCGGAAAGCTGAAATCCGGATGCTCCCGCCGGCGCCAGACTATTAATAAGATCCTGTCCAGCTGGGCTTCCCCATCCGGTTACAAGATCGTATCCCGGCACGGCATTATAGAAGGCCTGGCCGCAGCAAGTTCCTTCAACATCGTTGTTGCCGCTCGTGATGTCGTGGAAATTGCTGCCATAACTCGAACTTTCCCCGATGGCATACAAAGCTGGATTGGCAAAGCCGATTCGAGTATCGCCCGAGGTCGCTGCCTGCTCATTGGCCAGCGCCATAAAACCCGCCCACCGCGGTGCCGCAAAGCTGGTGCCACCCCAGGCGCCAGCGCACGTTCCCAGGTTGCAGTCGTAGTTATCGGTATTTGCCTCCATGGCCACGTCGGGTACGTTGCGCAGCGCGTTCGATCCGCCATTCGACGCGTTGGCAACACCGGACTGCCAGCTGGGTAGCGTTATCCCATCCGGGCTGATCCCCCCTCCGCTGTCCGTCCAGGCAGTCTCCGAACTCCATGCTCCGCCTGCTCCCGTAGTAACCAGGTCCGTCCCTCCAACCGAGGTTACCCAGGCATCCTCAGCTGGGTAGAAATTGTTGATCAGAGGATCGAACTCGCCATCGTCTCCGGATGCTGCGAAGACGCTCTGGCCCTGCGCCGCCATTTCCTCGAAGAAAATGTCGTCAGTGGAAGGGTCGTCGGGCAGCCATGTCCAGGAGATACTCACCTGCTGTGCAATGTCATCCGCGGCAATCGCATTCAGAATATCTGGATCGTTGCTGCCAATGTAGACCCGCACCTGGCTCAGCTGCGGGGCCATCCAGATGGCCTGTGCTATGTCGAGCACCTGCTCGGCATCGCTGCAGTCGGAGGGCATTAGCTGGCAGGCAGCCCCTGTGGCGCCATCGAGCAGGACATTGTTGATTGGTACGCTGTATGACTGTCCTGAGTTACTGAATGTCAGATTCACATCGCTCAGATTGTAGCCATCGAACTCCACCAGCCCCACCGACTGGCCCGTTCCGGTCAGCGCCGTGCCCCCGTAATAGGCCGATCGCATGTCACTCCCAAGGTAGGCTCCCCCTGGCCCCGTCCCTGCAGCCGGTGTCGCAGCGCCCTGCACTGCGGTCGATCGCCTCACCATCGGCTTTGGTACAGAGTAATTATCGAGCCCCGCGATGTGTGCCACAGGCACTCCCAGTTCCAGCGACGGTTCCCGGTCGGGCGAGTAGAAGGTCCGCGGTTCTGTTGGGTGCTGATAAAGTCCCATCCGCACGTTGAACGCGCTTTCAATCTGCTCCACGGTTCCCGTAACTGGAATGATCAACCGATTGGCTGGCCTGTCTGTGACAACAAGACGGTGCGCACGCGCGAAATCGACTGCCGCCTCGTAGTCTTCCGCCGAGGGCGAAAACTTCTCGGTGAACTGCGCCGTACTCAGAAATCTGTGATAAGCAGGGCTACTTGGGTCGTAGAGTTGCCCTAACAGATCGACTAGGTCAGGCTGATTGTGCGGCGCCAGCACAATAGTGACGTTTAGCCGCTCAGTTCCCCGCATATCGCCGATTCTTTTCGCCTGCCCGCTGGAGACCGCAGGACCCACGTGACCATGCAGCGCCTGGACACGCTGTTGAGCGTGCGCCTGTGCCGCAGACAGAACCAGGGCCACAGCAGCGGAGAAGCCAAAGCAAAACCCGAACTTCAAGGGATCCCTCTCGTTTCGAAACCGATACTTCCTTGCTTTTTCTTCTTGTGTTCCAAAACGATAGAGGATGCCCTGCGAAGCTCGCTTCCTCAATAGGTACTGTGTTTGAGGCGCTCTCGTAACTCCCTCTGTGGTGACCACAGTGTCCCCGACCAGGGCACTCCGGGTCTTGCACCTGTGGTGAATCGTCGTGTCCGAGAAAACTTTCCGCAAGCAGGCAATCGAAAACGCTGGCTGCGGCGAAACTCGAGGAAGGCACTTGGTAACGATATTCAAAAACCCACAACCGCCACGGCCGCACCGATTTTCAATTGGACAACGGCAGGCGAAAATCAAGGATTGTTTCTGGCGGGCCAAAAGCCTCGTCCCGAAAGGGCTATCTTAACTGCGGTAAAAGTACTGTGTACGCAATACGTTAGATTTTAGCCGGGACCCTGTTTTGCGTTCCGTAGTGGAGCCGGACTTCTGCGACAACCTGCATCGGAATCGATGGTCGCTCACGCATGCTGTGGGGCTGGCCTGCCCAACAGGCCCCGCTCCAGGAGTCCCGTGTGGATCGAGCTTTCGTACGCACAAATCGAGAGATATAACGCTGGAGTCTTCCTCAGGCCCGGAAGGTGATCACAACTTCGATCGGTCGGGAGCAGATGATCGGCCCGCCCTTCTGAATAACTTTTGTATCCTGACAAGGAAACTCCGCCGAGACGGGCGTCTAGACCCGAAGATGATATTTCCCGGAACGAACAGCTTGATTTCTGTCCCTGATGCGGCGGAACTTAGGAGTGTTAGCTTACCGCCGATACGCGCGCTCCTTTCGCGCATTCCCTGCAGTCCGAAGTGCCCGTCCCTCCCCTTGTCCAGAACAAGAGGGTCGATGCCGACTCCGTTGTCCTTCACACGCAGAGTCAGGTCCTGCGCATAACCCAGCTCCACATCGAGGCGAGTGGCCCTCGAATGCAGGCTCGCATTGCGAATTGCTTCGTACCCGATCCGGCACACCTCGTCACGAACGATGGGGTGCATCTCGCCGGGGTGACCGATTACGGAAAAGCTCACTGACATGGAGGCCGGGATGCGATCGCTTTCCGTCGCGCGCCGGAAGGCCTCCGCAAGATCGTTCCTTTGCGTCGTCGATGCACGTAGAGAATTAAGCGCGGCGCGCCCCTCCTGCGTGGCCTGCCCCAGCCAGGTCGAGAGCTTTTCGAGCGCGTGGTGCATCCGCGCCGGATCGGCCGATTCGTCGAGTGCGTCATCGGCCACCATTTTGCTTCCCTGAATCGTCTGGAGCAGCGTGTCATGAAATTCGCGCGCCAGGCGCGTGCGCTCCGCCAGTCGCTCATCGAAGCCGGCGCTCATGGTTGACGCGATCTGCCGCACCCGCAACCGGTAAAGCGCCCAGACGATTAAGAGAATAAAGACGCCGCAGAGTAACTTGAAACGGGCCGTTTGATACCAGGCGGGAGCGATGCTGAAATTCAATTGTGCGCCTGTGTCATTCCACACTCCGTCGTTGTTACATGCGATCGCGAGAAAACGATATTTGCCCGGACCGGGATCGGTGTAGAAAGCCTGCCGCCGGCTTCCCGGCTCCTGCCACCCCGCATCGCGTCCCTCCAGCTTGTAGCGAAAGCGCACTTTCTGAGGAGCCACATAGCTGAGGGCGGTGTAGGAAATTTCAAGGTCGCGCGTGTGAGGGGGTAGGCGCATTCCTTCCTTCGGCAGAGAACTCACCTGATCCGCGACCACCGATTCAATTCGCACCGGAGGCGGTAGTTGGTTCCCGGCCAGATGAGCCGCATCGATGGTTTGTACCACCCGTCCATTGGCGAACCAAAGGCGGCCATCGGCAGTTCTGGCAGCCTGAGGTTTCAGGGAAGTAAGCCCAGGTTGAACGCCATCGCCCTCGTCCAGTAACTGCGTGTGGACGATGCTCGCCGGGTGTTGCCACCAGTTATCCAGCTCGGATCGGGCAATCCTGATGAGGCCACATTTTGAATACAGCCACAGCGCGTGCGCGTCGTCTGCCACCACCGCGAAGATTCCATCGCAGGGAAGACCGTTACGGATGGTCAGATTTTCCCTTTTCAAGCCCCTCAGGCAAAACAGTTCGTCGAGCGTTGTGCCCCAGACAGAGCCATCGGGATCGACGATGAGGTCGCGGATCTGACGAGTGTTGCCCGTCTCATTGGAGGCTACGGACTGCATCTGACCATCCCGATACCTGATTAGTTCGCCGTCGACTAAGCCCAGGACGATGCCGCCATCCGGCGTGGCGGCGAGGATATAAGCTGTCCCGAGTTTTGGGGAAGTCAAGTCGCTGCGAACCTTGAAATCGTGAATTTGATCCAGGTGAGGCCCGGCGCGGACCCAGATGTCGTGGCGCGCGTCCTCGGCTATAGAGAAAACTATGCCGATAGGTCTGCCGTTGGCGTCGAGGATGGGACGAAAGGAGCCGTGGTCATCGACATACAATCCATTTTCGAGGCCGAACCAGAGCCTTCCGGCATGATCTTCAAATAGTGTTGACACATGGTGCCCCGGCAAGCCGGGCCGCGGCAGAAATGTCGAAAAGTTGCCGTTTTGCAGTTTCTGCACAATCTGGTTATTTTCGACAACCCAAAGCCCCCCGTCGCGCGAAGCCAGCACGGACACGGCGCCGTCAGCCACAAGACCTTCGCGCATCGAATAACTGGCGACGTGCAAATCGCGAAAGTTATCGATGCCGGCAGAGGTTACGATCCAGATTGTTCCTTCCTGGTCCTGATAGAAGCTGCGCACGAAGTTACTCGACAGTCCATCGGTCCGGTCGAAGTGTTCGACGCGGCCGCGCTGGACTCGAAAGATTCCCCCCTCTTCCGTGCCAATCCACAGTTGATTGTCCCGGTCGACGAACAGTGATGTAACCTGCGAATTTCTTACGGGTATGTCCTGGTACGCGACGGACACCCAGTGTTCATCGATAAAGTGCTCGAGACGCAGAATGGGGCCAGAGCTTTCGATCACTGCCCATGTGGACCTGTCCGGCCCTGTGGCGATCGCCCTGAACGAGGAGAAGCCTTCAAAACCGGCGCGCCTGCGGAAATAGACGCGCGAGGTTCCAGGCTGCCACAGGCACAGTTCGTAATAGCCGCCAAGCCAGATGTCTCCGTCATCGCTTTTTGCGAGCTGCAGGACGTTCAGAAAAGGAATCTGATCCCTGGTTCCGAAGCACTGCGGCTGCGGCGACTGGATTCGGCATACCGGGCCCATGTGGTCCGTAGCCTGCGTGCGTCCCAGCCAGAGGGTCCCCGCGGAGTCTTCAAGGAGCGCTTCGATCCTCCCGCTTAGTTGCGGATAATTGGTAAGATGACCATCCTTCCACCTTGACAGACTGTAACCAGTACCAATCCACAGGCTGCCATCCCGCGAACCCAGTAGCGAGAATATTCTGGAATCGAGCAGTCTCTCTCCCGCCGGTGGCGTCCACTGGATAAAACGGGCGCCGTCGAACCGAAGCAGGCCAAGATTGGTGCCAATCCATAAATAGCCATCGGTTGTCTGGGCAATGGTGACCGGCGATCCGGCTAAAGCGCCGTCCGCCGTTTTCCACGTGGAGTGGGCATATTGGGAGAGCAGCCACGATGGTTCCACAGCCCACGCCGATGGGAGTCCGAAGAGGGCCGGTAAGAGCCAAAGCAAGCCGGGCCGCAGGATTCGCAAAGTTTTCACCTTACCAGCCGCTCACACCGCAACATAACCATACCGGCGGTCAGCCATCTGTAGGAATATCGAGACCTACAGAATTTGCCCTGTGGTTTTCTACAGCTGGGGTCAGACCTTCAGCAGCCCACGCCGGGTTGCAATCGTTACGGCATGGGTTCGGTCATTGGCCCCGAGCTTATCCACCAGATTCTTGATATGGAAATTGACGGTGCTTTCCGCAATCGACAGCCGGTCTGCAATTTGTTTGTTCCGGTAACCGTCGCGGATCAACTGCAGAATTTCGACCTCTCGCGCTGTGAGATTCTCCTCACCCAGATGCTCGGCGATACGCGCGGCCACAGCAGGATGAATGTATCGCCCGCGATCATGGACACAGCGCATCACGTTGAGGATCTCATCCTTTGACATGCTCTTGAGGATGTACGCGGACGCTCCTGCTCGCAGAGCCCGCTGGATGTCGCCGTCGCTGTCCGAGGTGGTCAGCATGATAATGCGGGCATCGCGAAATTCGCTGCGGATCGCCACCAGCGCGTCCGTGCCGTCGACGCCCGGCAGGCGAAGATCCATCAGCGTGATGTCGGGCCGGTGCCTCCTGAACTGGGTTATGCCCTCCGCTCCATCCGGAGCCTGCGCCACTAGTTGCATGTCAGGCTGGGAACCAATAATGGTGCTCAACCCTTCCCGGAAGATTGGATGGTCCTCGACCATGAGGATGCGAATTGGATTCTTCCCAACGATGGCAGCCTCCCTGCCAGGGTCCGGGGCAAGCAAACAGAATTCGTGGTCTATAAGCATACAACGACGGTCGATTGACCAAACTGCGCTCAGCTGCTCCTCTAACTCAAGCAGGCGCGTTCGTGTCGATTTCAGTCGAGCTGCCGCCCTCCGATTCGTCCAATGACGGTGTCCGAAGCATAGCTTGATTCGCCGCAAAGCGATGACCGGTACAACTGTCTCAATCCTGCGACAACATAATGCAGGTGTACGGCCCAATCCCGATATTCCCGCTGAACGGCATTCCATTCAACGCCGTCCCCTCCGCTATCGTGTCGAAGCTGTTCCAGTTGGAAAACGACGAGTCGTAAGTCGATGCGTCGCTGTTGAAGCGAACTCGCCACATTCCTTCCCGCGGAAACCCGATCGTGTAGCTCCCATAGCCCGCATTCCCGAAGTTACAGACCACCACCACGTCGTCCCCGGTCCCCCCCTGATCCCACCGGTGATAAATCAGCACATTGTCGGCGAAGACCGGCAGGACGTGCAGATTGGCCCCTTGCAGGCCGCGCGTGTTGTTGAACCAGTTGCGCCGCAGATGAATCATGTCGCGGTACAGTCGCGTGATGCCGGCGAAGCTCGTCGCCATCGTCCAATCGATCTGCGCTGGCTGGGCTCCGCCATTGGGGAACGGCTGCCAGGCCAGAAATTCCTGCCCTTCGAAGATCATCGGGATCGCCGGCGCCGTTATCACCACGGCCGCCGCCAGCGTCGAGCGTTTCTTGGACTCCCAGCTGTCCGATTGCCCCGGGTGTATGAGGTCCGGCAAACGGCCGCCTTCCCCGTTCGCAGGATCGTCCTTATCGTGGTTCTCGCTGTAGACCACGTATTTGAAAGCGTTCGGTCCGGCCAGCGAGTTCAGCGCTTCCACGATCGGCTGCATCGGCCGTGCCGCATCGCTGGCCGGAATGACCGCCCCTCGCAGCGCATAGCACAGCGACTCATTCCACTGCGCGGAAAATCCAAAGCCGCCGTTCGCCACCGGCGCCGTGATCTGATCCCAGCCCTGCAGGTCCTCAGCGATCGTCACCTTCCAGGGCTGGGTGGCCTGCACCTGCTGGTTGATCCGCCGAAGAAGCGCCGCGCCATTGGTGTCGTCGCATTCATACGTGCCGTTGTGCTGGATTCCTCGGACGTTCACCACCGAATCGAAGCGCAGCCCATCCACGAATCGCGTCTCCAGCCAGCGCGCCACGTTGTCGCACAGATACTGCTGGACCTCCTGCCGTCCGAAGTCGAACCGCGAGTGCGAGTAGTCAGTATGGCCGAGTGACGGATCCTCATAAAAATAGTCGCCGCCGTCCACTGGCCCCCAGCCGCACCACTGGCAGTCGATCCCAGCAATCGACCAGCCGTCGAATTGCCATAAATCGGTATCGCCCAGGTGGTTGTAGACCACGTCGAGGACCACCGCAATTTGAAGCTCGTGAATGGCATTGACGAACGTTCGGAACGCATCCGGCCCCCCGTACGTGTCTTCCACTGCGAAGATGTAACCGGGATTGTAGCCAGAAGAGGTGACGGTCAGATATTGACCGAGTGGCATGATTTCGATTGCGTTGAACCCCACCCCGTTCACCTGGTCCCCGATCGATCTCAACTTCTCCAGCGCCGTGATCAGCGTGCCCTGGCTGCCGTCCTCCTGCGTCGTGAACGTGCCGACGTGCAGCTCGTACACAACCATTTCATTCCAGTTCGGCATGGTGAAGCCGGTCTTCATGTCGAACACCACGTCCTGGCTCGATACCATCGCCTTCCACAGCAGCTGCCCGTTCTGCGCCCCAGCCACCGCATCCTTATAGATTGACGTCGCATACGGATCTACCCGCAACCCCGGTCCAGGAATGTAGAACTTGTATCGGTCGCCGGACTTCGCGCCCGGCACATCGACCGACCAATAACCACTGCTGCCATCCGGAGCCAGCGGGCTGGCTGTCGTGCTCCAGCCGTTGAAGTCCCCGGCGACAGAGACCGAAGAGGCAAACTTCGCCCAGACGCGGAAGGTTACGCCTCCCTGGTACGGGATCGCTCCCATGCCGGCTCGCGATGAAGAGACAGGCCCGGCTGCAACGGGTGAAGTTCCCATAAAAAGCACTCCAGATTGAAATGAGCTTACGACGCTGCTGACGCAGGTCGATACACGGCTAACGCCGATTATGCGCCGAACCTTCTGCGCCCGAAACCGCTCTGTGAGGATTTCCTGCAAATCCCAAATGGGGACCCTATTCACCCGCAGAAGAAGCAGGAAATGGCCCTTGGGTGCCACATCACGGTGCGCCTCCCGATGCAGCGTCACTACCTCTTCAGGGATCTATAAACCGAGGCCGATCTGGGAATAAACCCAGCCGATGTTCAGTTTCCGGATTTGCTGGGATCCGAAGCCGGAGACGCAGCCGCCAGCTGCTGGATGGTCTCCTGCAAATAATGGTGCGGGTTCACTGGCGTGTTGTGAATTCGGACTTCATAGTGCAGATGCGGACCGGTGGAGCGGCCGCTCATGCCGACATAGCCGATAACCTGCCCGCGGCTCACCTGCTGGCCGGCAGTGACGGCAAACCCCGACAGGTGGCCGTAGAGAGTCTGAATCCCGTTGCCGTGGTTGATGAGAATCTCCCGGCCATAGCCGCTGGCCATCGAGGCAGTTTCGACCATTCCATCGGCGGCCGCGCGCACCGGATCGCCGAAGGCGGCCGAGATGTCCACCCCCGAGTGGAAAGTGCCTTCCCCATTAAAGGGGTCTTCACGTTCGCCGAATGAACTGGAAATTGGACCGATCACCGGCCACAGCGTCGGCGCACCGGCCAGGCTGACCCAGTTTGTGACCGACGTTGAAGCGATCCCGGAACCGAATGAATGGACGCTGCCGGTAAGCGCGCTGGTGCGCAACAACGCAAGCTGATCGAGCGACTGAGCGTAAGCCTGTTCGGTGAACAACGGCGCGCTATCCGCGGTGTCCGGCGCCACGGGCGCAGTCGCCGCTTTTCCCAAACGGCTCTCCCGTAATCCATAGAGCGCGCTCACTTCGCTCGCCAATGAGCCCAGCGACGCGGCCTGGATGTCCTTTTCGTGCGCAACCATCTGCAGCTGGTTGTAATCCTTGCGCAAGGCTTCCTGCTGCGAGCGAACCTGGTTGAAGCTCGCCGTCTTCAGCAGCATGCGGGTGTAAGAGCCTGCCAGGCCGGTAATCGTGAATGCGCCAACCACCGCGGCGGCTACAAATACGCCGGCGTAATGCAGAGGGATCGGGATCTTGCGGAGGCGGCCATCCTTTTCACGTGCAACGAAGATGATGTAATAGCGTCTGCGCAAGGCTCTGTTCCGGATGGTCTCGGAAGCTCCTGTCGTTCAGGTTATCGTATAACAGCGAAAAATCGAAGTCGTTGCTTTTCCCTGAACCTTACCAGCCGCCATTTTACGCGTCAATCTTCCGTTCGTGGGATCACGTACTCAGGTAACGTGGGTCGCTGCAAGGCGGAAGTTTTCCACAGGTTGCGACGGCGGTCATTTGGCTGGCTCTCAGCAGCTTAGCTACTGGCTTCAGTCCCGCCGTTCATCTTGTTCCTGATTCGTACTTCAGGTGGCAGCGGGATTACTCCCGTACTGCCCCCCACCAAGGGGTCAACTCCCTGGCTCTCGGATCGGGCGTTCGGGTTTATCGCTACAGAGATGCCGCCTTCTTCCCCGGCCGCGCCCGGGGGAAAACCCCGGGCGTACCTGCTCGTAATGGTTTCTTCGGGGAACAGCCGCGCGTTGATGAGGACTTAGTGGACGACGACAACCGCGGAGATCACTCCCCCGGACGACGCGAGGACGTAATTGCCGTCGATTTCGCGCCACTCGTAGCCGGCTGGAGGCCTTCTGAGGTGGTGAGCCTGCCAGTCAACCTGGGCGCCGCGGGCCCAGTCGTCATGATTGATGTGCGAGCCCTTTTTCCAGTCATCGTGCTTCACATTATGGTGATCCTGCTGGTCGGGATGATCGGGATGGTCTTGGGCGATGGCGACGCCGCCAGTGAGAGTGAGTGCGAGTGTGGACACGGCTAAAGCTCTGTAGATTGCTTTCATGGGTACTCCTCGGGGATTGGGATTCGCACTGCGGCCGCCGCGTTGTTTCGTCGGCCGAGAGCATGGGTGAAAATGTGACATCGAGGAGCTTCAGGTGCTATGTCGTGTGCCCAGGCTGCGCTATTTGTGTTTGAGGACTTTTCCGGTGCTCGCGTCGACGAAGGTGGCGTAGCCGGAGGTCTTGGTTCCCCACATTGCGTACCAGACGGGACCCTGGAATTTGTAGGAGTCGCCTAACTCGAGAGCCGATAATTCTTTGCCGGGGTTTTTTTTCAGCCAGTCGGCGGCGTCGGCGGATGCGGCGGTGAAGGCCGCGTCGGAGTCGACCGTGAAAAGTGAGAGATCGATAGCCATGGCGTCGCGGGTGGCCCCGCCCCAGGGCATCGCGAGCCCAGCGACCACTCCTTTAAAGATGTCGGGTGGAGCGGCGGCGATGGAGTTGGTATAGGTCCTGTAAGTTTTGAGGCTGGGGGAGGCGAAAACTGCTTCCCACATGGCGGCTTTGCCGGCCTGGTTCTGGAAGCCGGGGACGGGCTTGGCCGTGAGACGAACGACAACCACGTCGTTGGCCCAGTTATGGGCCTCTTTGTAGTACGCCGAGCATGTTTGACAGCTTGGGGGTGTAAGTCCCCTTCACATCCTGATGGAGGAGAAGTGATAGCGAAGCGCAAGGGCGTCATCGTGAGGTGGGGTCTGAAGGAAGCGTG
>Ga0182012_10000543_pt1 | contig 41672 bp, 51 predicted proteins | sample 612S2SmetaG_FD_120486 | JGI IMG/M metagenome (GOLD analysis project Ga0182012, IMG submission 120486) | Permafrost microbial communities from Stordalen Mire, Sweden - 612S2S metaG | ecosystem: Environmental > Terrestrial > Soil > Wetlands > Permafrost | place: Sweden: Stordalen | collected... | reverse complement strand
CGTCACCGCGCCGCTGCGGTCGGCGACGAGTGAGCCGGTCGGGCGCCCGCCCAGTGTCCCGGCCCACGGCTCGTAGCGCTCGAAGACGTGGTGCATCAGGCCGGTTCCGCGGGTCTCGGTGAGGAACTCGGTGCGGAAGCCGATCAGGCCGCGTGCCGGTACCAGGTAGTCCATGCGCACCCAGCCGGTGCCGTGATTGATCATGTGCTCCATGCGGCCCTTGCGCGCCGCCAGCAGCTGGGTGACCGTTCCGACGTGCTCCTCCGGCACGTCCACCGAGAGGCGCTCGACCGGCTCGTTGCGCTTGCCGTCGATCTCGTGCTCGACCACATGCGGCTGCCCGACCGTGAGCTCGAAGCCCTCGCGGCGCATCATCTCGACGAGCACCGCCAGCTGCAGCTCGCCGCGGCCCTGGACCTCGTAGGTGTCCGGTCGCTCCGTGTCCTTCACGCGCAGCGACACGTTGCCGACGAGCTCCTGGTCCAGCCGCGCCTTGATCTGGCGAGCGGTGATCTTGTCGCCGTCTTTGCCGGCCAGCGGCGAGGTGTTGACACCGACCGTGATCGACATGGCAGGCTCATCGACGGTGATCACCGGCAGCGGGCGAGGGTCATCGGGATCGGCGAGCGTCTCGCCGATGGTCACCTCGGCGATGCCCGCCACGGCGATGATCTCCCCCGGCCCGGCCTCGGCTGCATCGACGCGCTCCAGGGCGTCTGTTACGTACAGCTCGGCCACCTGCACCCGCTTGATGCTCCCGTCGGCCCTGCACCACGCGATCTGCTGACCCTTTCTGATCGTGCCGTTGCGCACCCGGCAGATCGCCAGGCGGCCCACGTAGGGGGAGGCATCGAGGTTTGTCACGAGCGCCTGCAGCGGGTGCTCGGGGTCGTAGGTGGGTGCGGGTATGCGCTCGAGCAGCAGGTCGAGCAGCGGCGCCAGCGTGGCACCCTCCAGCGGCTTGGCGGGGTCGTAGTGGAGCGAGGCGATGCCGGCCTTGGCGTTGCAGTAGACGATCGGGAACTCGATCTGGTGCTCGTCGGCGTCGAGGTCCAGGAACAGCTCATAGACCTCGTCCACCACCTCCGCCACGCGCGCATCCGGACGGTCGACCTTGTTGACCACCAGGATCACGGGCAGCCCGCCCTCGAGCGCCTTGCGCAGGACGAAGCGCGTCTGCGGAAGCGGACCCTCGGAGGCGTCCACCAGCAGCAGCACCCCGTCGACCATCGTCAGCCCACGCTCGACCTCGCCCCCGAAGTCGGCGTGACCGGGCGTGTCGATGATGTTCAGCTTGACGTCGCGGTAGCGCAGCGAGGTGTTCTTGGCGAGGATCGTGATGCCCTTCTCCCGCTCCAGATCCATCGAGTCCATGACGCGCGTGGCAACGTCCTGACCCTCGCGGAATGCGCCGGACTGCCACAGCATCGCGTCCACCAGGGTGGTCTTGCCGTGGTCCACGTGGGCGACGATCGCCACGTTGCGGATGTCATCTCGGGTTTCGAGCACAGCCGCCTAGGCTAGCGGCGCACGCGCGCAGCCCTGAGTCCGGTGCGAAAACCGAAGCGGGCCAGAGCCGCCGGATATCGCTCTGCATCGGCGATCGTGAGCTCCAGCGCCGAGGCGAAGCGACGAATCTCGGACTCCTCTATGCAGAGCGGGGGAAGCGCCTTGATCACGTTCATATGGTGACCGGCGACCTGGCAGAAGATGTGATGCTCGTGAAACAGCGGGACCGTGACGAGCTGTGCGAACAGGCCCGGCTGGCGGCGCTCGACGGTCTCCCACAGCCGTCGCGCGGTCGTGCCGGCGGGCGGTCCGAATTCGATCGCCCACATCAGCCCCAGCCCGCGAACGGCGCGCACGACCTCGAAGCGCTCCACCAGCGGCGCGGTCAGCTCGAGCAGCAGCTCGCCCATCTGCGCCGAGTGTGCCAGCAGTCCCTCGTCGTCGATCACGCGCAGCGTCGCCAGCGCGGCCGCGGCGGCAAGATCATTGCCGCCGAATGTGGAGCCGTGCCGCACAGCCCGTTCCATCCCGTCGAACACGGACTCGAACACCGGGCGCGAGACCAGCAGCGCCCCCACCGGCACCAGCCCTCCGGAGAGCGCCTTGGCGAGGCAGACCATGTCCGGCTGAAGCTCCCAGTGCTCGAGTGCCAGGAACCGGCCGGTGCGCCCGACACCGGTCTGCACCTCGTCGCAGACCAGCAGCGTCCCGGCTTCCCGGCAAAGACGCTGAGCCGCCTGCAGGTAGCCCGCAGGCGGCAGGTTGACGCCCTTGCCCTGTACCGGCTCCACCACGAACGCCGCCACGTCCCCGCGCTGCAGCTCCTCGGCGAGGGACTGCTCGTCGCCGAACGCAACCGGGTCACAGCCCTCGAGCAGAGGACCGAACCCCTCGCGGAACTCGTCGTTGCCGTTGATCGAGAGCGACCCGAGGGTGAGCCCGTGGAACGCGTGGGAGGCATACAGGATGCGCGGGCGCCCGGTGCAGGCGCGCGCGAGCTTGATCGCCGCCTCCACCGCCTCCGTTCCCGTGTTGGCCGGGACCATCGCCGCAACGCTGTGTGGCGCCCGGGCGATCAGGTGCTCGGCCAGCACGCCGCTCAGCAGCGTGACCCCCAGCTGGGGCATGTTGCCCGTCTGCGCAGCCATCACCTCCTGCACGGCGGCGATCGCCTCAGGATGGTTGCGCCCGATCGCGAATACGCCGTAGCCCCCGAACAGATCCAGGTAGCGATCGCCCTCCGAGTCGATCAGATGCGCGCCCTCCCCGCCCGTCCAGACGCGGTCGAAGCCCAGTGTCCGCAGGATCCTGCCCATCTGCGGGTTCAGGAAGCGGTCGCTCAGCTCCATCTCCTCGCCGGTGCGGGAAGAGAGGATCTCGCTGATTCGCGGCGGGGTCTTCGCGGTCATGGCAGCCTCAGCCTAGCTGCCGCCCGGCGGGCGCTCACGGGAGCCTGCGCCCTGGTCCGGCTCCGAACGTTGCGCCGTAAGCGACTCCGCTGTTCTAGCCTCTAGCGATGCTGGCCTCGATCCCCAGCCCGTCCAGCAACGGGTTCAACATCGGCCCGCTGTTCTTTCACTTCTACGGCCTCTGCTACGTGGTGGGCATCACGGGGTCGATCATCGTGGCCAGGAAGCTCTGGCGAGAACACGGCGGCGACCCCGAGCTGGTCTACACGGTTGCGCTGTGGGGTGTTCCCGCAGGGATCCTCGGCGGCAGGCTCTACCACGACGTGACAAGCTGGAACGAAGTCCCCCACAACTGGTGGGGCTGGCTGGCGATCTGGAAGGGCGGCCTGGGCATCTGGGGCGGGATCGCGGGCGGCGTGCTCGGGGGCGCGGTCCCATTGAGACGCGCCAGGGTGGACATCCCGGCGTTCCTGGACGCCGCCGCGCCGGGCATCCTGGTTGCTCAGGCGGTGGGCCGCGTGGGCAACTACTTCAATCAGGAGCTCTTTGGGGGCCCGACCAGCCTGCCGTGGGCGCTGCAGATCAGCCCCGCGCACCGCCCGGCCGGCTACCTGCAGTACTCGACCTTCCAGCCCACGTTCCTGTACGAGCTGATCTGGGACCTGGCGCTCGCCGCAGCGCTGGTGTGGCTGATCAAACATCGCAACATCCGCGCCCCCGGCATCTTCGCGCTGTACGTGACCGGCTATTCGGCCTTCCGCATCTTCGAGGAGCTACTACGCGTGGATCCGGCGCACCACATCCTGGGAGAGCGCCTGAACTTCTGGGTGGCGATCCTGCTGACGCTGATCGGTGCGGCCTGGTTCGCTCGCACCCAGCGAGGCGACCGCGGCAAGGATGGCGGCGTCAGTGGTGGTCCAGGCGGCGGTCGCGGCAACCGACGAGCGGGAGCACGCGGTCAGCCCCCCGCGTCCGAGCCGGCCATGCGAAGCTGAGCCCGTGAGCAGCGAGCCCGATCACCTGCAGGCGCCGGCGGGCGAGACGAGCCTTCAGATGCGCGCCTCGCCCAGGCTCGCGTCAGCCGATCTACAGGAGATGGCGGGCTTCGGCGAGGAGCAGAGCCTGGCCGAGGGCGAGCTGCTGTTCGAGGCCGGGGAGGCAAACCAGGATCTGCACCTGGTTCTCGAGGGCCTGGTCGAGCTGTTCCGCCCCGAGGCAGGCGGCGAGATCCCGGTGTCCACCTTCGCCGCTGGCTCCTTCATCGGCGAGCTATCGCTGTTGACGGGCCAGCGCCGCGTGCTCTCCGCGCGTGTGGCCGAGCCCGCGCGGATAGCGGTGATCCCCCAGCCGCAGTTCCGCCGGCTGATGAGCCTGCGACCGGCACTCGGCGAAACCATCCTGGCTGCTCTGGTCGCGCGCCGCGAGCAGCTCCGCGCCGGCCGCGGCGCCGAGGCGATCCGCATCCTGGGCTCCCGCTTCTCCGCCGAGGCGATGAGCCTGCGGGCGTTCGCCGACCACTCGCGGCTGCCTTACACGTGGATGGACGTCGAGCGCGAGGAGGAGGCCGTCGAGCTGCTGCGCGCCCGCGGCCTGGCCCAGAGCGACACGCCCGTCGTCATAACGCCCACCGGGACGCTCAGGCGCCCCTCACCCGCGGTGCTCGCGGAGAACCTCGGCCTGACGTTCACGCCGACGCCCGGATACATGTTCGACCTCGTGGTGGTGGGCAGCGGCCCGGCGGGGCTGGCGGCTGCGGTGTACGGAGCCTCGGAGGGCCTGAGCACGGTCTGCCTCGACGCCGTGGCCGTCGGAGGACAGGCCGGCTCGAGCTCGCGGATCGAGAACTACGCGGGCTTTCCCAACGGGATCTCAGGTGAGGACCTCACCGGACGGGCCGCGGTGCAGGCGATGCGCCTGGGGGCACGGTTGAACGCGCCGTGCGAGGTGGTGGGCCTGAGCGCAGAGCCTGGCTTCCACTTGGTGCGCCTCAGCGACGGCAGCGAGATCGCCACGCGCGCCGTGATCGTCGCCTCGGGCGCGCGCTACCGCAGGCTGCCGTTGCCGGAGCTCGAGCGCTTCGAGGGCGCCGGCGTCTATTACGCCGCCACCGACCTGGAGGCGAGGGTGTGCGACGGCAGCCCCGTGATCGTGGTCGGCGGCGGCAATTCCGCGGGACAGGCCGCCATCTACCTGGCTCAGCACAACTGCGCCGTGACGATCGCCATCAGGCGCGAGGATCTCGCGGCGACCATGTCCAGCTACCTGATCGAGCGAATCGAGGCCGACCCGGTGATCACCGTCAAGGCAGGCGTGCAGGTGAGCGCGCTCGCGGGCGAGCAGCACCTGGAAGCGGTGACGCTCACGGATCTCGCAGACGGCCAGGAGAGGCAGATGGCGTGCTCTGGGCTGTTCTGCTTCATCGGCGCCGAGCCCGCCACCGGCTGGCTCGGGGACTGCGTGACGCTCGACGAGCACGGTTTCGTGCTGACGGACCGCCAGCTGCCCTACCCGGAGCTGCCCGGCGCAGCCGAGCCACTGCCGTTCGAGACATCCAGGCCCTCGGTCTTCGCCGCCGGAGATGTCCGCCACGGCTCGATGAAGCGGGTCGCCGCCGCCGTCGGGGAGGGCTCGAGCGCCGTGCGCTCGGTGCACGAGCGGCTGGCGGCAAAAGCCTAGACTTCACGCGTGGCATTCGACGAGGATCTCGCCAACCGCATCCGCGAGCTGACTGCCGGTGAGGAGGGTGTTAGCGAGAAGCGTATGTTCGGCGGCCTTGCATTTCTCGTCAACGGGAACATGTCGGTCGCCGCAAGCAGCCACGGTGGGCTGATGCTCAGGGTGCATCCCGAGCAGAGCGATGCGCTGTTGGCGCGCGAGCACGCCAGCCCGTTGGTGATGCGCGGCCGCGAGATGCGCGGCTGGCTGCGTGTCGATACGGAGGGCGTGGGGTCGATGCGCGCGCTGAGGCCATGGGTCAAGCATTCACTGGACTACGCGCGCTCGCTGCCGCCGAAGTGAGGCCAGCGACGGCGACGCAGATCCGCCGCTCACCCAGCAGGCCCGGACCCGGCCTCGGCGAGCTCCTTGAGGTTGAGCATCTGGCGGCGGATCATCACCAGATCGCCGGGCGGCATCACCAGCCGCATCAATGGCGCCGGCGCGCCCCGGTACTCAAGCAGCATCTTCACCACCAGCCTGCAGCGTTGCTCGGCGACCGGCCGCACTTCATATGTGCAAGCGACCGCACCCATCAGGCGTCCCCGGCAGAGGATCGTGATCGACCTGCCCGGTTCGTAGTGGACCAGCCGGAAGATGCGCATCACCCGCTGTCCCACGGCCAGCTCCTCCAGGCCTGGCGTCAGCGTCCGCGGGCTCTGCCTGCCGCCGTTGTCCAGCCTGTCGTAGCTGTAGGGGGCGGCCCGCAGCTGGCACAGCCAGCGGAACAGAGACGCGGCGGGCGCCGCCACGTCGATCGCCCTGAACAGAGTGTCATCGGGTTCCTCCAGCAGCGTGTCGCAGGCGAACTCGCCGGCGCGCTCGGCCGTGGTGGAACCCCACTGATATGTGATGCTCGGCCAGGGTCTCATCGCCCTGCCCATTCTGATGGTGATCCTCCCCGGCGGGAAGGTTTGGGGATGATGGGCGTCTAGGCGGTCAGCCGATGTGCCCTTCGATCTCCCCAGCGCGCTCGCCGATGCCCGGCCTTCCCAACCTGCCCCTGCGATCCAGGCCCCACGAGCCAGACGCGGACCCGGTGCGCACGCTGGACCCCGATTCGCTGGCCCGGCACGTGGACCGTCTGTACCGCTCGGCGTGGGCGCTGTGCGGCTGCAGGGAGGACGCCGAGGACCTCGTGCAGGAGACCTTCGCGCGTGTTCTCGGGCGACCCCGCTCGCTGCGCGCGGACACCGAGCTCTACTACCTGATGCGCGCGCTGCGCAACACGTTCCTGACGGGCAGGCGCTCAGCCGGGCGCCGGCCGGTCGCGGTCGCGGTGCTGGACGACGACGTGGCCCTCGACGCGCGCACCGCAGCACAGCCGGAGCACGCTCTGGACGTACAGGAGATCTACGGCGCGATCGCAACGCTGCCCGCTGACTTTCGCCTTGCGATCGTAGCGGTGGATGTACTGGGGCTCTCCTACCGCGAAGCTGCCCAGGCGCTGAAGGTCCGCGAGGCAACCATCACCACGCGCCTGTTCAGGGCGCGCACTCAGGTGGCCGGCAAGCTTCGAGCGCCCGTGCTCGCAACGGCCGGCGATCCCGCGCCGCGGGATGACGCGTCAGCCGGCGCCCTATCCGCTGCGAGGACGCCATGAGCGAGCGTCACCCGAGTACCGAGGATCAGCTGATCGAGCAGCTGCGGGCGATCGACGTGCGCGCCCCCGAGCACCTGCACCGGCGCGTGCACGAGCAGATTGAGCACGCGGGCAGGAAGCCCTCTAGCGCAGCCGCGCGCGCTCGCGGGCTGCTGGGACCCACCAGGCTGCGAGCCCCGCGACGGCTCGGGCCGGGGCTGGCGGGTGCAGCTGCGCTGGCCACGGGGGCCGCGGTGTTGGCGTTCGGGTTCTCGGCCGGTAGCTCCCCGGACGCCTCGGGCAGCCTCACGCTCGCCAGGGCGGCTGCGCTGACGCTGGCGCCCGCAACGATGCCGGCCCCACGGGCGCAGGGCGCGGGATCTGACGAGCTACAGGCACACGTAGAAGGCGTGGCTTTCCCGGCTTGGACCGACGAACTGCGCTGGCGATCGACCGGGGAGCGTGCCGACCGTGTCGCGGGGCGAGCTGTGACCACGGTCTTCTACGCGGGAGACGGCGGGCGCCGGATCGGCTATGCGATCGTCGCGGGCCTGCCCGCCCCGAGCGTGGGCGGAACGATCCTCTGGCGCGGCGGCACCGCCTACCACCTGCTCTCACGAGACGGCGTGAAGGTGCTCGCGTGGCAGCGGTCGGGTCGCCTGTGCGTGGCCAGCGGCAGGGATCTCAGCGGTGCGGAACTGCTGCGCTTCGCGACCTGAGGAAGGTTCGCGCCCCTCCGGGGTCTTGGTGGGCGAAGGGCAAACCGACGCGGCCCCAGCGGCCGCCCCAGAAACGATCTGGAGGGACATATGAAGCGAGCAGCAGCAGTCTCAGCAGCGGTCCTCGCGTGCGCCGCGGGCGCGAGCGCCATCGCCAGCGCGAGCGGACGCACCGCCGCATCCACGGCCGGCAGGGCCGCCAAGGTGCAGGTCAGCCGCACGAGCATCGGCGACATCCTGACCACCTCTCAGGGCCTCACGGTCTACGAGTTCACACGCGATCGCGCCGGCAAGGACAGCTGCGTGAAGGTCTCAGGCTGCATCCAGATCTGGCCCGCGCTGCTCACCAGCGGCAAGCCCGTGGCCGGCTCGGGCGTCAAGAGCTCGCTGCTCTCCACCACTCGCCTGCCCGACGGCGCGAGCCAGGTCACGTACGCGGGGCATCCGCTCTACCTGTACGCGGGCGACAGCCGCCCGCGCGACACGGGCTATGTCGGCGTGAGCAGCTTCGGCGGCACCTGGGAGGCGGTGAGCGCCGCCGGCCAGGGCGTGAAGGCCTCCAAGAGCTCGGCGGCCTCCGGCGCCGCTCCCGGCGCCTGGTAGACGCCCGCTCAGCCATTGGGGGCGCCGGGGTCATGCCGCGCCCCCAAGGCTCGGCGTGCACTTCAGGTGCACGCCGAAGATTCTGTGACGGAATGCCAGGCTGTGCGTAGTTGTGTTGATGAGCCCAACAGAGAACGACGCCGGCGCGCCGGCAGGGCGTGCCGCTGCGCCGAAGCTGGACGAGGAGCAGTTCGGGTCTCTGTTCCAGGCATGCGCTGCGGATCTGCACGGTTACGTGATCTCGCTGCTCGGCGATCGAGCGGCTGCGCAGGACATCACGTCGCTGGCGTTCGAGCGCCTGTACCGCTCGCGGGCGAGGCTCGACTCGCGGCGCGGATCTGCGCGCGCCTGGCTGTTCGCGATCGCGCGCAACGCAGCGCTGGACGAGCTGCGCAGACGCAGACGCGAGCGCGCGGTGCTGAGCACCGAGGAGCCCGCGGAGGCTCTCTCGGCGGTGGATCTGCTGGTTGACGCCGAGCGTCGCGCAACGGTGCGCGCCGCGCTGCGCTCGCTGCCGCTGCGCGACCGCGAGATAGTGCTGCTGAAGTTCCACGGTCAGCTCTCCAACGCCGAGCTCGCACGCGCCATGGGCATCAGCGAGTCAAATGCGGGCACGCGCCTGCATCGCGCGCTCACCCGGCTGCGCGAGAACTGCGCCGGGGCGGCGCCCGAACGGGAGGTCGCATGAGGGTCATTCCATTTCCGGCCGATCAGCCGCTGCCGGGGGAGCGCGAGTGGCTGGCGGAGCTCGAGAGCGCGCTCTCGGGCGAGGCGCAGGGCGCCGCCGCAGCGGGCGTGCGGGAGCTGCGCGAGGACGTGCGCTCGCTCGCTCCAGAGATGGACCCCGAGTTCGCAGCGCAGCTCGCCGGGCGGCTGGCCGCGGGCTCGGTGCACGGTGCCGGCCCGCAGCGACGTCGGCGGACGCGTCTGGCGAGGCTCCGCACCCATCGCCGCGGGGCGCTCGGCGGAGCGCTGGCGAGCGCTGCCGTGCTCGTGGCGGTGCTGCTGCTCGCGGGCTCGGGCGGCCCGAGCACCGCCGTGCCCGCTCAGCGAAATCGTGCTTCTGAGACCGCCGGGAGCAACGCGGCGAGCAGCGGCGTCAAGGGCTTTTCGAGCAGCCCCGGCGAAGGCGCGAAGCTCGGCGAGGAGGCGCAGGCGGCGCCCTCGGCACAGACCTCGGCGCCATCCGCCTCGGCGAGCGCTCCGGCCGGCGCGGCGGCACCCGGGCGCGTGCAGCAACTCGGCGCCTCCGTCACGCTCTCGACTGCCGCCGAGGACGTGCAGGCGGTGGCCGATCAGGTGGGGGCTCTGTCGGTGCGACTTGGGGGCTACGTGCAGTCCTCGCAGGTGCAGACGCAGGCGCACGGCAACAGCGAAGGCACGCTGGCGCTGAGGCTGCCCAGCACGCGGCTGGGCGCCGCGCTTGCGGCGATCGGACGGCTGGCTCCGGTGCGCGCGGAGAACCAGTCCCTGCAGGACATCACCGGGTCCTACGAAGCCGCTCGGCGTCAGCTCAGCGACGCGGTGGCCGAACGCTCGGCGCTGCTGCGCGCGCTCGCTGCTGCGACCGAGGAAGGTCAGATCGACAGCCTGCGTGAACGCCTCGCGCAGGCGCGCTCGGCGATCACTCGCGCGCAGGGTGAACTGGACGCGGTCTCCCGGCGGGCGGGCACCGCGGAAGTCGAAGTGACGATCCTGGGAGACGCGCATGCGTCGAACACCGGCGAAGGCCTCACGGTGCACCGCGCGCTTCGCGACGCCGGCCGCGTCCTGCTGGTGACGCTCGCGGCGATCCTGATCCTGGCCGCCGCGCTGATACCGCTGGCGCTGCTGGCGGCCTGCCTACTCGCCGCCTCGCGCGCCGCTCGGCGCCGGCAGCGCGAGCGGGCGCTGGACCCGTCGTGAGCGGGCGCCGGCGCCGGCCAGCCGCAGACCCTGCGCGAGCCCTGCGTCGATCACAGCCTCGCGCCTGGACGGGTCCATCAGATTGGCACCCATCGCCGCAGCGCTGGCGCCATCGGGATTGACGGTCATCACAGTCGCACCACGGCTCCTGGCGAGCAGCGCCTCGGCGTGGGCGATGCTGCGAGAGAGCACACCGAATGCGCCTGAGACGCCCGCCGGGCCGGGCCGCAGCGAGCCCGTGGGGTTCAGACACAGCACCCTCATGCCCCTGGCGAGCGCCAGGGCGTCGATGTTGGTGGGGCTCCACACGCCGCCGTCCACGTACGTGCGCCCATGGGCGTGGACCGGGCGAAAGACGCCCGGGATCGCGCAGGAGGCCACCACCGCGCTCCAGACCGGCAGATCCGGAGCACCGGGAGCGCCGAAGACCACGCGGCGACCACTCTCGCGCTCGACCGCAACCACCCGCAGACGCCCGTCCCAGCGCAGTCCGGCGTCCTCGACCTGGCTCGCCAGCGGCGCGAGTGAGCGCGATCCCACAGGCACCCTGCTGAGCAGCAGTCGGCGCGTCAGCGCCCCACCAGGCGCAGCGGCGGCAGCGGCGAGGGAGAGGAGCGGCGCGGCACCGCCCAGCGCAAGATCGGCGGCCCCGGATAGTACGCCCCACCCGAGCGGCGCTCGGCGTGCTTCACCGAGGAGGTGTGCCGAACCGTCGAGACGCCTGCCCAGTCGCTCGGCGGGATCGAGCCCTGCGACAAGCGAAGCCGCCACGATCGACCCCGCCGAGGTGCCGACGTAGGCGGCGCAGCCGCACGGATCGAAGCCCTGCTCGGACTTCAGCCCGGCAAGAACGGCGCTCATCCAGGCCTCGCCCAGTATGCCCCCGCCGCCCAGTGCCAGTGCGTCAGGGATATCCACCGAACCGAGGATAGCCGCGGCCGGACGCGGGCGGGACTGCTAAATCGGGGCGCCGAGATTCGAACTCGGGACCTCACCGACCCGAACGGTGCGCGCTACCAGGCTGCGCCACGCCCCGATGAGCACGGGAGTATTCCACACCGCTATCTTCGCCCCTGTGCCAGCAACGATCGAGGAGGTGCTCTCCGTACTGGACGCGCTGCTGGAACCGCAGCGCTTCCAGGACTACTGCGTCAACGGCCTGCAGGTGCCAGGGGCCCGGGAGATCTCCAGGATCGCCACCGGCGTGTCGGCCAACGCGGAGCTCTTCGCGATGGCAGCCGCCGAAGGAGCGGACCTGCTGCTGGTCCATCACGGCCTCTTCTGGGGCTCCGGCGTGACGTCGCTCGACAGCGTCATGGCGGGGCGGCTGCGATTGCTGCTGGAGGCGGACATCGCGCTGGCCGCGTATCACCTGCCGCTGGACGCACACCCCAGGCTTGGGAACAACGCGCTCCTGGCGCGCGAGCTCGAGGTTACCGAGCTGGAGCCATTCGGGCTCCACCGCGGTACTCCGATCGGCGTGGTCGGACGGGTCGTGGGCGCGGGCATCAGCGCGGAGGATCTGGCCGCCCGCGTCGCCGCGGCGACGTCGCGCGAGCCGCTCCTGCTATCCGGCGCCGGCGACCTGGTGGAGCGCGTGGCGGTCGTCTCGGGCGCCGGCGCGGACTACGTCGCGGAGGCAGCCGGCGCGGGGGCGCAGGCGCTGATCACCGGCGAGGCGGAGGAGCGCACGATGGCGCTGGCGGGCGAGTGCGGCGTGCACGTGATCGCGGCGGGACACCACGCGAGCGAGACCCGCGGGATACGCGCGCTGGGGGTGCACCTGGCGGAGCGATTCGACGTGACACACGTGTTCCTGGAGATACCCAATCCGGTCTGAGTGCCGGCGCTCGCAGCGCCCGGCCGCAACTTCCCTCACGGGCTAACATCAGACGCACATTTCGCAGGAAGCTAGAGGGAGGGAGAACTGATGGAGGCCACCACCGCGGCAGCGACCACGGGAACCGACACTGTCGCGGGGCTGCTGGCCCGGACGGTTGCCGAGCACGGCCAGAACACGGCGGTGCGCTTCAAGCGCGACGGCGCGTGGGACGGGCTGAGCTACGAGCAGCTCGGTGAGATCGTCACGGAGATCGGCCTGGGCCTGATCGACCTGGGGATCCAGGCGGGCGAGCGGGTCTCGATCCTCGCCGGCACGCGCCCGGAGTGGAGCTACGCGGACATGGCGGCGACGGCCGCGGGCTGCGTCGTGGTGCCCATCTACCCGACCAACTCGCCGGATGAGTGCCACTGGGTGCTCTCCGACTCAGATGCGTGCGCTGTGATCTGCGAGGACGCCGAACAGCTGGAGAAGATCGTGGCGATCCGCGATCGTCTGCCCAGCCTGCGCACGATCGTGGTGATCGACCCTCCCTCAGACGGGGCCGCGGTGAACGGCTCTGCCGGCGCGATCGACGCGCTCGGCGCGCTTTCGCTGGAGGAGGTCCGCGAGCGCGGCCGCGGCCGCGCGGCCGAGGAGCTGCAGGCACGGACCGCGGCGGTCCGGCCAGAGGACCCATACACGTTCATCTACACCTCCGGGACGACCGGGCCGCCCAAGGGCTGCGTGCTCACCCACGGCAACTACCGCTCCACCATCAGCATGGTGTCCGAGACTCGAGAGATCACGGCCGAGGAGGTCATCTACCTGTACCTGCCGCTCGCGCACGCCTACGCGCTGCTGGTCCAGCTGACGGCCTTCGCGCTGGGCAGCACGCTGGCCTACTTCTCCGGCGACACCAAGCAGATCGTTCCCGAGCTGATGGAGGTGAAGCCCACCTACCTGCCTTCGGTGCCGCGCGTGTTCGAAAAGATCTACACCATGGCGATGGGTGCGATCCAGGCCAAGCCCGCCGAGGAGCAGGAGCGCACGCGCCAGGCGATCGCGCTGGGTGTGAAGGTGCGCGACATGCGGGTGCGGGGAGAAGAGGTCCCGCAGGAGCTGCTGGCGCCGTTCGAGCAGGCGGAGGAGGAGCTGTTCAAAAACGTGCGTGCGATCTTCGGCGGCAACGTTCATCACGCCACCAGCGGGGCGGCACCGATCGCGCACGAGATACTCGAGTTCTTCTACGCGTGCGGCATCCCGGTGTTCGAGGGCTACGGCATGACGGAGACGGCCACCGTCTCGACGATCTCCACGCTGGAGCACCACCGGTTCGGGACGGTCGGCAGAGCGCTTCCAGGCGTCGAGCTGAGGATCGCGCAGGACGGCGAGATCCTGGTGAAGGGCCCCAACATCTTCGCCGGCTATCACAACCAGGCATCCACCAGCTTCGGTGCGGTGGAGGATGGATGGCTGCACACGGGCGACCTTGGATCGATCGACGCCGACGGCTACCTGTCGATCACGGGTCGCAAGAAGGACATCATCATCACCGCCGGCGGCAAGAACCTGACGCCGGCGAACATCGAGAACGACCTCAAGCAGTGCCGCTGGATCTCGCAGGCGGTGATGCACGGCGACAAACGGCCCTACCCGGTTGTGCTGATCACGCTGGACGAGGAGGAGATGCCCGCATACGCGCGCGAGCACGGGCTGCCCGAGGACATCCCCTCGCTGGCCGCCGAGCCGGCCGTGCACGAGATGATCCAGGCTGAGATCGACCGCGCAAACAGCAAATACGCGCAGGTGGAGCAGGTCAAGAAGTTCGCCATCCTCGACCATGACCTCTCGCAGGCTACCGGCGAGCTCACGCCCACTCTGAAGGTCAAGCGCAACGTGGTCAACGAGAAATACGCCGCCATCCTGGACGGGCTCTACGCGGCGTGAGCAGCCGCGCAGGCTGCACCTGCGAACATAGCTCTCATGCGCACTGATCCGTCGGACACCGGGGGCCTGTTCGTGGGGCGCCGTCCGGGCACGGCGCCCGTGCACTACCGCGCGCTGCCCCAGCGCGGCGGAGCGCTGCGCCAGCGCGTGGACGGGTCCTTGGCCGGGCTGCTGCTGGCCGGCATCACCGCGCTGAGCCTGCTCTGCTGGGGCCCGATCCCGCTCGGATGCCTGTGGGTGGGCTCGGAGGCCAACTACCTGTCTGGCAGCGTCAGTGTGGGCATCGTGGTGTCCTTCGCGGGCCTGTTCATCTTCCTGTTCGGAGCGCTGTCGCTGCTGCGGCGCATGGACCAGGCGTGGATCCTGGTTCGCCGTGCGGCCGGTCACGACCAGCGCACCGGGATCCTGGGACGCGTGTTCGCGATCACAGCGGTCATCTGCGCGAGCATCTTTGCGTTCTGGTTCATCGTCATCCACGGCCCCGGCAACGGGGGGCTCTGAACGCCGCGCCGCGGCGTGGTGCCCGCTCCGCGCTGATCGAGCGCCGCGGTGGCGCTGCTAGAACGAGGCGATAGTCATGGGCCTGCTCGACTACTACCGCCAGTTCGAAGGCATGTCCGAGGAGGAGGTCAACGCGGGCCTGCGCGAGGAGGCCGCGGAGCGCAAGCGGAAGGCGCTGACGCGTGTGGACACGCTGGACCTCTCCTACACCACCTGGCCCGAGCTGCCGCACCCGCGCGTGGTGAACGCGATCACGTTCGTCGCGCGCCGCGGGCTGCACCGCTACCCGCACGTGCAGGGCACCGACCTGCGCAACACGCTCGCAGAGCGTCACGCGATCGACCCGGAGCGCCTGATCCTGGGCAACGGCTCAGCCGAGCTGCTGAGCGCGGCGGCGCGAGCGGTGATGGAGCCGGGGCAGAAGCTGCTGACGCCCTGGCCCTCCTACCCGCTCTATCCGCTGATGGCGCGCCGTGCGCACGGGCAGGCGGTGCGCACATCCGCCGGCGTGGACGCCCTGCTGGAGGCGGCCTCGCGCGAGCCGAGCGTGCGGGCGATCGCGCTCGCGAGCCCCAATGATCCGACGGGCGAGCTGATGTCCGTGGCGGAGCTGCGGCGGCTGCTGCTGGGCCTGCCGCAGAACGTGGCGGTGCTGCTGGACGAGTCGCTGGTGGAGTTCGCGGACGCCCAGCCCACCAACGCGTCGCTGTCGCTGCTCGATGAGCACCCGCAGCTGCTGGTGTTCCGCAGCTTCTCCAAGGCGTGGGGGCTTGCGGGCCTGCGAATCGGCTACGCGATCGGGGGGCCGGGCTCCGCGGAGCTGCTGGCCGAGCTGCAACCTGACCTGGGCGTCTCGGAGGTCTCGCAGGCGGGAGCGCTTGAGGCGCTCGCCAGCTGCTCGGACCTGGTGGCAAGCCGCGCGCTCAGCATCTGCGAGGAGCGCCCGCGCGTGACCGCGGGTCTGCGCGAGATGGGCTTCCACGTGCACGACAGCCAGGCCAACTTCGTGTGGGCGGCGCACCCCGCCTTGGCGGGTGCGGAGCTGGCCGCGCGTCTGGCGCGCGCCGGCGTGCTGGTGGCCGCAGGCGACGCCCTGGAGGAGCCACGCCACGTGCGCATCTCGCTGCGCTCCAGGGTTGCATCCGACCGGCTGCTGGACGCGGTGGCCAAAGCGCTCCAGCAGAGCCCGCCCGCCGCGCCGGCGCCCGCCCGGTAGTCAGCCCGCGGAGGCGGACTGTCGCAGCAGGGCCCGGCGGTCAGCCCGCGGAGGCGGACTGTCGCAGCAGGGCGCCCGTGGTGCCCTCGAGGATCTTGCGCCACGCGCTGACCACTTCGATCTCCTCGTCGAAGTGCTCGACCACTTGGCGCACGCGCTTGGCGGAGATGTCGATGCCGTGTCGCTCGGCGACCTCCGCGTAGCGGCCATACTCGCCGGCGAGCTGCTTGGTAACCGACTCGAATCCGTGGCGGGCGATGGCCACGCGCGAGGTGAAGCTCATCATGGAGGTCTGGAACATCAGCTCGTCGGTGGGTTCGGGCTCGATCAGAACGATGTCCACGTCGGGATAGCGCTGCTCCCAGGTCTTGGCCAGTTCGTGCAGTCGCTGATGTGCGACCAGCTTGAAGGCCTGGTAGCCGATCTGTGCGAAGCCCATATCGGACACTTTGCGCTCGCGACTGCCCCTGAGCGTCTGTACGCGACCGGAGAAGTCGTTGACGAACGGCACGATGGGGTTGATCACGACCACCAGCTTCGCCCCGGCCTCCACTGCGATGTCGAGGTTGGTGGTCGAGACGATGCCACCATCGATGAGCTCGCGGTCGTGCACCTGCACGGGGCAGTAGACCATCGGCAGCGCGCCGGATGCGCGCACGGCGGTGGAGATGGGGACGTCCTCCGTGCCGGGTGCGCCAAGAATGACGCGCTCGCAGGTGTCCAGATCGGTGGCTGTGAGGTAGAGCTCGCAGTTGAGCTCTCCGAAGTCGTCGGTGCGGCCCGGCTCCCCGAGCACCTCCTCCAGGTAGCGCTCGATGCCCTCGCCGGAGTAGAGGCCCGACGGCAGCCCGTCGGCGAGCCCCATCACCACGTCCATCAGGGTGAACCCGCCCGGCTGCGCGACGAACTGGCGGACGAGCGAAGCGGCGCGGAAGGGCATCAGCGCGCCCTTGCGGGCGAACTCGAAGAGGTTGGGGCGCAGGAGATCGCCGATGTCGATGTCCTTGAACGCAGCTTTGCCGCCCTGCTTGGTCACCACCCTCATCATCTCCTCGGGTGTGACACCGTTGGCGCACAGCGAGGCGATGAAGGCTCCCGCGGAGGTGCCGACGTAGACATCGAAGTTGTTGACCGTGCTGTTCACCGCAAGCAGGTCCAGGGCGCGCAGCGCTCCGATCTCGTACACGCCGCCGGTGAAGCCGCCACCGCCGAGCACCAGCGCGGTCTTGTCGCGGCGCGGGCGTGTGCGGCGGTCCGCCGAGGCCGGCCTCCCGACTCCGCGCGGCGCCATTCCGCGGCTGCGGCTCTTCGCCGCGGCCTGCGCCTTCTGGACCGGTTCGAGCTTGACAACCTTGCCCATACGGGGACATTCTATGGCCGCGTGCCCCCAATTGGATCCGTAAAGACCGCGATTCTGCTATGCGGACTTTTCCTCGGTATTGCATACGCCGCGCCCGCTGCTGCGCCCGCGGCGGGAGGCCTGGCGTCGGTGCAGGCCGACCTGTCCCACCAGACGGCGCTGGCGGGCCCGCATGACGGGACCTACGTCTACGACATAACCACAGGCCAGGTGCTCTTCTCGGTGCGCGCAGCCACGCTGCGCCCGCCGGCTTCGGTGGAGAAGCTCTACACCGCAACCACAGCGCTGGAGCTCATGGGCCCCACTGCACGGCTGTCCACCACGGTACTCGGCGTGGGACACCTGTCGGCAGGCGGGGTGTGGCAAGGCAACCTCTACCTGCATGGCGGAGGCGATCCCACGTTCGGCAGCAGCGCGTTCATCCGCGCCGCCTACGGCGGCGTGGGCGCGAGCGTCTCCACGCTGGTGCGGGATCTGGTGAAGACCGACGGCATCCGCCGCATAGACGGCTCGATCGAGGGCGATGAGTCATATCTGGATTCGCTGCGCGGCGAGCCCTCCAGCGACTACGCGCCCGATCCCTACCTGGAAGGAACGCTGAGCGCGCTGGCGTTCAACCGCGGCGAGAGCGGCGGCGAGAGCGGGCCGCATGCGCCGGCGGCCTACGCTGCGCACGAGCTTCTGCTTGCGCTCCGGGCCGCGGGCGTTCAGATCTCCGGGCACAGCGGCGCCGCCACGGCGCCGGTGGGGGCGACCCCGCTCGCAAGCGTGCAGTCACCTGCGCTTGAAGAACTGCTGGGGCTGATGCTGCCGCCGTCTGACAACTTCTTCGCGGAGACGCTCGTCAAGGATCTCGGCGCGCGCTTCGGCGGCGCGGGCACCACGGCAGCGGGCGCCGCGGTTGTGCGCAGGACGATCGCCTCGGCCTTCGCGCTGCATCGGCACGTGGTGGACGGCTCTGGCCTCTCAGAAGAAGACCTCACCTCGCCCTACGAAGTGGTGAGCCTGCTGGTGGCCCTGGAGCCGACGCCGCTGGGAGCGGTCCTGCGCTCGAAGCTGGCGGTGGCTGGTCGCAGCGGGACGCTGTCGGAACGGATGCGCCATACCGGCGCGGCGGGCCGCTGTGAGGCCAAGACCGGCACGTTGACCGGCGTGTCAAACCTGGCCGGCTACTGCACCTCAGCCGACGGTCAGCTGCTGGCGTTCGCGTTCTTCAACGACGCCATACCCACCGAATCGGCGCACACCATCCAGGATCACATGGCGATAACGCTGGCGGACTCCACGATCTCGGCGGCCGAAGGCCGGGCGCCCGCGGCAGACGCGCGCGCAAGCCGGACGCTGCGCGCGCCGCACTCCGCGGCCGCCTGAGGGCCGCGGCCCGCGGGAATCCCCGCTCAAGCAGCGGCCAGGAGCGGCCGAATAGAGACGCGTGTGGAAAGCGCGCCCGAGACAGCTGCTGCTGAGCAGCCTGGCCGTGTTGGCGGTGCCGGTGCTCTCCGGTTGTGCGGTCAGCTCACCCGCCGAACCGAGCACGGCTGTGGCTCTGGTGCACGCCGGTCTGCTGGGCCCGCTGGGCGAGCAGCTCGAGCAGGAAGACGACGCCCAGGAAGTCAAGGAAGTCCACGAAGGGCCCGCTCCCACCGAACAGGAAACCGAACAGCTGCACGAACGTCACGAGAGCGAAACGCTGGAAGCCGAGAACGAAAGCCAGCAGGAAGCCGCAGGCACACAGGCCCAGGCCCAGGCCGAAGCCCAGCCCGCTGAAGAAGCGGGCGAAAACGCCGGCCAGGAACCCGGGGAACAGGCAGGCGAAGAACCGGGGGAATCCTCCGGGCGCTAGCCGCCGGAGCAGGGCAGGCTGGTCACGCCGGCCTGAGCGGGCACGGGAGGCGGGCCACCTCATAGCGGAACGTCAGTCGCCCAGCAGCTCCAGCAGGCCCGCTTCATCGAGCACGGGCACGCCCAGGCGCTCCGCGCCGGCAAGCTTCGAGCCGGGTGTCTCGCCCGCGAGCAGGTAGCTGGTCTTCTTTGAGACCGAGCCCGTGACGCGCCCGCCCGCCGCGGTGATCAGCTCGGTTGCACGCTCTCGTGAGAGCTCGGGGAGAGTGCCTGTCAGAACCAGCGTCATCCCCGCCAGCGGGCCCTCCGACGGTGGCGCGCCGTCTTCGTGAAAGCGCAGGCCGGCCTCGCGCAGCGAGGCGATCAGTGCGCGCATGTGCGTGTCGCTGAGCTGCCGGCGAATCGAGGCGGCCATCTTCGCGCCGATCCCGGGGATCTCCGCCAGCTGCTCCTCCGAGGCTCCGAGCAGGGTGTCGATGTCGCGCAGGCCCAGTGCGAGGTTGCGGCCGGTGACCTCGCCCACCTCCTCGATCCCCAGCGCGAACAGCACGCGCGCGAACGGCCTCTGCTTGGAAGCCTCGATGGCGGCCAGCAGGTTGCGCACCGAGAGCTCGCCGAAACCCTCGAGCTCGAGCAGCTGCTCTGCTCGCAGCCGGTACAGGTCGCCGGCGTCTGAAACCAGGCCCCGCTCCTGCAGCAGCGCCACCTGCTTCTCGCCGAGACCCTCTATGTCCATGGCGCCGCGCGAGACGAAGTGCTTGAGCAGCTGCCACGCGCGGGCGGGGCAATCACGGTTGGGGCACATCGTGTACACGCTCTCTGCGGGCTTGACAGTGGGTGTGTCGCAGAAGGGGCAGCGCTGCGGCGGGTGGGGTCGCTCCGGGCGCTCGCTGCGCTCGGCCACGTGCGGCGCCGGCGAGACCACCTGCGGGATCACATCGCCTGCGCGCACAACGATCACATCCTCACCTGCGCGGATGTCCTTGCGCAGGATGTCCTCCTCGTTGTGCAGCGTTGCCATCCTGATGCTGACGCCCGCCACCGCCACGGGCTCCAGCACCGCGTAGGGGCGCAGGTCGCCGAACTTGCCGACGTTCCACATGACCTTCTGCAGGCGCGTGACGGCGGTGGTGGGCGGGAACTTCCAGGCCACCGCCCACCGGGGATCGCGGCCCACCGAGCCCAGACGGCGCTGCAACGCGAGGTCGTCCACCTTGACGACCGCGCCGTCGATCTCGAAGTCGAGCTCACCGCGTCGGCGCTCCCAATCCTGGCATTGCGCCACCACCTCATCCTCGCTGCTCAGCTGCGCGATTCCCCTGTTGACGCGGAAGCCGTGATCGCGCAGCCACTGAAGCGCCTGGGAGTGGCGCTCGAACGAAAGGCCCTCGGTGACGCCCACCTGGTAGCACCAGATCGACAGCGGCCGCTTGACGGCGTCGGCGGGATCGAGCTGGCGAATCGTGCCGGCGGCGGAGTTGCGCGGGTTCATGAAGGTCGATTCGCCCGCTTCGGCGCGGCGCTCGTTGAGCGCGGTGAAGTCGCGCAGGGACATGTACACCTCGCCGCGCACCTCCAGCAGCGGCGGCGCATCGGCGATGCGCAGCGGCACGGCGCCGATGGTGCGCAGGTTGTGCGTCACGTCCTCGCCGACCTCGCCGTTGCCGCGCGTGGCGCCGCGCACGAGCACGCCGTCCCGGTAGAGCAGGCTGATCGCCAGGCCGTCGATCTTGGGCTCGACCACGTAGGTGAACGGCGGCTCGGTGATGCTCTCGCGCGCCAGGTGATTGCGCATGCGCTCCACCCACGCGCGCAGCTCCTGCTCGGAGCGCACGTTGCCCAGCGACAACATCGGCTCGAGGTGCTCAACCTTCTCCAGACGCCCCACCGGCTCGCCGCCCACCCGCTGCGTGGGAGAGTCCGCGGTTGCCAGCTCCGGGTGCTCCTGCTCCAGCCGGCGCAGCCGGCCGAGCAGCTCGTCGTACTCCTGGTCGCCTATCTCCGGGTCGTCCAGGACGTAGTAGCGGTGCGCGTGGTGCTCCAGCTGCGCGCGCAGCTCCGCTGCCCGTGCGGCGGGGCTGGACCCGGCGGCGGCGGAGCTACGAGCCACGCTCACGTGCCGGCGTCGCGGGCGACCGGCTCGAGCAGACCCTCCAGGTCGAAGCGCCGCAGGGCGTCGAGGCTCGGACGATCGGTCAGGTCGAAGTGGATCGGGGTAACCGCGATCCGCCCGGCTGCAAGCGCCGCAAGATCGGTGCCGGGCTCGTCGTGGTAGCCGGGATAGGCGCCATAGATCCAGTAGCGCCGGCTGTTCTGTTCTTCGCGCTCCAGCTTCAACTCGTCGCGGTAGATGCGCCTGCCGAGGCTGGCAACCTCGACCCCTGCGGGCTTGCAGGAGGGAACATTGACATTGAGCAGCGTGCGCGGCGGCATCGGCAGGTCGTCGATGCGCTCGATCAGTCGCGCGACGAACTGCGCGGCCACCTCGAAGCCGAAGCCGCCCGCAAAGTTGTAGTCGAGCGTTGCAGCGCCGGACTGCTGGGAGACGGCTATCGCGGGGATGCCCAGCACGACCCCCTCCAGCGCGGCGGCGACGGTGCCGGAGTAGGTGATGTCATCGCCCAGGTTGGCCCCGTGGTTGATGCCCGAGACGACGATGTCGGTCTTGAAGTCCTGCACCAGCCCGAGGCTGGCAAGCCGCACGCAGTCAACCGGCGTGCCGTCGGTGGCAAAGCCCACGGTGCCGTCCGCGAACGGCACCTCGGCAACGACCAGCGGCCGGCGCGTGGTGATCGAGCGCGCCATCGCGGAACGGTTGCCGTCCGGGGCGATGACCGCGAGGCGCACGCCCGGCAGCGCCTGGAGCGCGGAGCGCATCGCAAGCAGGCCGTCCGCCTCGATGCCGTCGTCGTTGGTCAGCAGCACGTTGAGCATGCAAGTGCCAGCATAGGGGGCGCTGCGGTCCCGACTGTGAACGTCCGCGCTTGCCCCGCAGCGGCTGCCGACGGCCGCGCCGGGCGCTCAATAGGCCACTGCGGCCAGCGCCAGGCCGTGCGCCGGCGCGGTTCTCCCGGCCCTTGCCCTGGGCGCGCCCTGAAGCAGCTCGGTGAAGTCCTCCAGGCTCCGCCGCCCGCCGGCGACCTCGAGCATGGTGCCCACCAGCACGCGGTTCATGTGTCGCAGGAACATATCCGCCTCGATCCACAGCTCGAGCAGATCTCCGTTCTCCTGCCACCGTGCGGAGAGCACATCGCACCGGAAGTAGCTGTGCTCGGTCTCTGCCGGCGTGAACGCCGTGAAATCGTGGCGCCCCACCACGGCGCGCGCGCAGGCGGCGAGGGCCTCGCGGTCGACGGCCGCGGTCCACCAGTAGGCGATGCGCCGCGCGAACACGCTGCGGGTGCGGCGGTTGAGCACGCGATAGCAGTAGGTGCGGCTCCTGGCGTCGCGCCGAGCATCGAAGGACGGGTCGGCGGGCTCGCTGGCGAGTACGGCCAGGTCGTCCTCGAGCAGGCCGTTCAGCCGCAGCGGGTCCACCGCCTCGTGCGCATAGCTGGCCACCTGGCCCCAGGCATGCACGCCGCGGTCTGTGCGGCCGGCGACCGTGAGCCGCAGCGGCCCCCCGTCCTGCGCGTGCTCCCCCAGCACGGTGCGCAGCGCGCGCTCCAGCTCCTCCTGGACCGTGCGCTTGCCGGGCTGCCTTGCCCAGCCGGCGAAGTTGGTGCCGTCGTACTCAAGGGTTAGCTTGGTGACCATCGCGCACCGCGGCGCCCGCCCCGCGGCAGGCGCGTCAGACGAGCTCGATGAAGACCATCTCGGTGGCGTCGCTGCGACGCGGCCCGAGCTTGAGGATGCGCGTGTATCCGCCGGGCCTGTCGGCGTATCGGGGCGCGACCTCGGCGAACAGCTTGTGCACAGCGAACTTGTCCTGGGAGAGCGTGGAGAGCGCCTGGCGGCGGGCGTGCAGGTCGCCGCGCTTGGCGAGGGTGATCAGCTTCTCGATCTCCGGCTTGACCGCCTTGGCCTTGGCCTGCGTCGTTTCGATGCGCTCGTGCTCGATGATCTCCTTGCTGAGGTTCATCAGCAGCGCCTTGCGGTGCGCGGAGTCCCGGCTGAGCTTGTTACGTGTCTTCTGGTGGCGCATTGTGGTCTGTGAGTGTAGAGATTGGCGGGTGCTCTGGGGCTCGGGAGGGTCGCTGGCCGAGCGAGGCAAGGACGCAGTGAGCGTGGCGTGCCTCGCACGAGAGCGAGCGAGGAGATAGCCTCGCGCCGCTCAGTGGCCGTCCTGGTCAGTCGGCGCGGAGGTTCAGCCCTCGGGCGTGCAGCGTTTCGATGACCTCGTCAATCGACTTTTTGCCGAAGTTGGGAATCGCGTTGAGCTCAGCCTCCGACTTGGAGATGAGGTCGCCCACGGTCTGGATGCCCGCGCGCTTGAGGCAGTTGTAGGAGCGCACTCCCAGCTCGAGCTCCTCGATCAGGATCCCCCACTCCTCGCCCTGAAGCGCTGCGGGAGCGCCGCCTACGGCGAGGCCGTGCCCGTCGAGCTGACCGCCCGGGGTGGCTCGGAGCTCCTGGATCCTGTCGGCGTCGGTGAAGATTGCCAGCTGCGAGATGAGCAGCTCGGCGGCCTCGCGCAGCGCTGCCTGCGGGTCGATCGAGCCGTCGGTCTCGATGTCCAGCGTGAGCTTGTCGAAGTCCGTCTTCTGCCCCACGCGCGCCTGCTCCACCGCGTAGGCGACACGCCTGACGGGCGAGAAGATGGAGTCGATGGGGATCACGCCGATGGGCTGGTCGGCGGACTTGTTCTCCTCGGCCGGCCGATACCCGCGGCCGCGGCCGATGGTCATGTAGAGCTCCAGCTTGGTTTTCTTCTCGAGCGTCGCGATGTGCAGGTCAGGGTTGAGGATCTCCACGCCGGCAGGAAGGTCGATGTCCTTGGCGGTGATATCGCCGGGTCCGGTGACGACCAGTGGAGCCTCCACCTCGCTGGCATCCGAGTGCATGCGACACACGACGCCCTTGAGGTTCAGGACGATGTCGGTGACGTCCTCCTTGACGCCCTGGATCGTCGAGAACTCGTGCGCGACGCCCTCGATGCGGACGCTGGTGACGGCTGCGCCGGCCAGCGAGGAGAGCAGTACGCGGCGCAGCGAGTTGCCGAACGTGTAGCCGAAGCCGCGGTCGAGCGGCTCGATGGTGAACGTGCCTCGGTTCTGCTCCACGGACTCGCTTGTGATCCGGGGGATTTGGAAGTCGAGCATGAGAGTCCTAACGTCGTTTTGATGTCGCACCGGAGCCGCACGGGCACCGGCTCTGAAGCACCGCCCCGTCGGGGACGGCGCGGGCATAAGTCCTTACTTCGAGTACAGCTCGACGATGAGCTGCTCCTGCACCGGGGCAGCAACCTCGCGCCGCTCCGGCTTGCGCAGCACCTTGGCCGTGAGCGACTCGTGGTCGGCCTGGAGCCACGCGGGAATCTGTCCGGTCAGCTCGGTGGCGTCCCTGACCACCTGCATCGCGGGCGTGTCGGCCTTGATGGCGATCACGTCGTTGGGGCGCACCTGATAGCTGGGAATGTCCACTCGCCGGCCGTTGACCGTCCAGTGTCCGTGGCGGATGAGCTGGCGCGCCTGGCGCCGCGAGGCGGCGAAGCCGAGCCTCACCAGCACATTGTCCAGGCGGCACTCCAGCAGCGCCAAGAGGTTCTCGCCGGTGATGCCGGGCTGGCGGGAGGCCTTGACGTAGTAGCCGTGGAACTGCTTCTCGAGCACCCCGTAGTATCGCCTTGCCTTCTGCTTCTCGCGCAGCTGCACGCGGTACTCGCTCTGTTTGAGGCGGCCACGGCCGTGCTCTCCAGGCGGGTAGGAGCGCCGCTCCACGCCGCACTTGTCCGTCAGGCAGCGCTCGCCCTTGAGGAACAGCTTCTGTCCCTCGCGACGGCACTGCTTGCACTGTGGACTGGTGTCTCTGGCCACGCTAACTACCTCTCTGATGGTTGTGAGTCGAGCCAGACAAGGACACAGGAAGCGTGGCGTGCTCGGCACGCGAGCGACCGAGGACGCAGGATGGCGAAGCGCTCACGACCATCAGACCCTCCGCCGCTTGCGTGGGCGGCAGCCGTTGTGGGCCTGCGGCGTGACGTCCTTGACGCCGGTGACCTCCAGGCCGGCGGCCTGCAGCGAGCGGATCGCCGTCTCACGGCCGGACCCGGGGCCCTTGACGAAGACCTCGACCTTCTGCAAACCCTGCTCCAGGCCCTTGCGCGCGGCGGCATCGGCGGTGACCTGCGCGGCGAACGGGGTGGACTTTCGAGAGCCCTTGAACCCTGCTCCGCCGGCGGACTCCCACGCGATCACGTTGCCTGCGGTGTCGGTGAGGGAGACGATGGTGTTGTTGAAAGACGTCTTGATGTGCGCCTGGCCCACGGGGATGTTCTTTTTGGGCTTGCGCCGTCCGCGGGCGCGTTTGGGAGCGGGAGGCATTACTTCTTACCGGCTTTCTTCTTGCCCGCCACCTGCATGCGCTTGGGGCCCTTGCGCGTCCTGGCGTTGGTCTTGGTCTTCTGGCCCCTGACGGGAAGCCCGCGGCGGTGGCGCAGGCCGCGGTAGCAGCCGATCTCCTGCAGGCGCTTGATGTCGTTGAGGCGCTCGCGCCGCAGATCACCCTCGACGGTGAGGCTCTCGTCGATCAGATCGCGCAGCTTGACGACCTCGTCCTCGGTGAGGTCGCGAATGTAGGTGTCGGCGCTGATGCCGGCCTGCTCGAGGATCTTGGCCGAGGTGGAGCGACCGATTCCGAATATGTAGGTGAGCCCGATTTCCGAGCGCTTGTTCAGGGGCAGGTTGACGCCGGCGATTCTTGCCATCTGCGCTTAGCCCTGACGCTGCTTGTGACGCTTGTTCTGGCAGATGACGAGAACCACCCCGTGTCGGCGGATGATCTTGCACTTCTCGCACATCGGCTTGACCGACGGTCTTACCTTCATGATCCCTTTCGGCGGCTGGGTTCCGGCGGCTCGGCTCTGGCTGCCGTTGCGGCCGCCGCTACCGAGTCGTGGATGTGCCCTTGGCGCGCACGCAGCCACGCGCACGGGCAGGACTCCGCATGGTAGCAACTTCCCCGCGCGCGGGCTCGCCGACAGCCGGTGCTCAGCGGGCGCCGGCCACGCCCCCGGCCACGGGCTGCTCGGAGTCCGCGGGCGGCAGATGCCAGGGTGTGAGCACCCTGGGTCCCTCGGCGGTGATTGCGACGGTGAACTCGAAGTGCGCAGCGGGCGAGCCGTCCTGGGAGAAGATGGCCCAGCCATCCCCCGCGACGCGCACCGCAGGGCGCCCCGCGGTGGTCATGGGCTCGATCGCAAGCACCATGCCCTCCTGCAGCAGCGGGCCCTTGCCGGGCTTGCCGTAGTTGGGCACCTGGGGGTCCTCGTGCATGCTGCGCCCCACACCGTGGCCCACCAGTGAGCGCACCACCGCCAGGCCGGCGTCCTCGGCGACCGTCTGGATCGCCGAGGAGACGTCGCCCATGCGGTTGCCGGGGCGGCATTCGGCGATGCCGGCGAAAAGCGACTGCTCGGTGGCGCCGAGCAGGTTCTGTGCCTCCGCGGATATCTCGCCGACCGGAAACGTGCGGGCGGCGTCGGCGACCCAGCCGTCGAGCGTGACGCCGACGTCGATCGAGATGATGTCTCCGCCGGTGAGCCTGTAGGGGCCAGGGATGCCGTGCACGATCATGGAGTTGGGCGAAGCGCAGATCGACCCCGGGAACCCGCGGTAGCCCTTGAAGGTGGGCGTGGCGCCCTGCGAGCGGATGAACCTCTCGGCCAGCTCGTCGAGCTCAGCGGTGCTGACACCCTCACGCACGGCACCCGCGAGCAGGGCGAGCGTCGCCACCAGCACCTGGCCCGAGGCGGCCAGCTTGTCGATCTCCTCGGGGGACTTCCTGATGATCACCCTGGCAGCTTATCCCGGTCCGCAGCCGCTGCCGGTAGGAGGACGAGCCTCGTGACGCGAGTCACTAGAAGCCCTCCTCCAGGCGCAGCGTGGCGATGGTGGCGCGCATGTGCGCGTGCACCTCGTCGGCGGTGCGGCGACCGTCGAAGCGCCTCAGCAGGCCGGCGTTGTCGTAGTAGCCGATCAGCGGCTCCGTCTGGCTGTGGTACACCTCCAGGCGGCGCCGGATCGTCTCCTCGCGATCGTCGTCGCGCTGCATCAGGCGCGAGCCGTCCTGGTCGCAGACCCCCTCGTGCTTCGGCGGGTCGAAGTCGACGTGGTAGATGTGCGTGGGGTTCTTCACGCAGACGCGGCGCCCGGCGAGCCTGCGGACCAGGTCGTCGTCTGGGACCTCGATGAGCAGCGCCGCGGTGAGACGGCGCCCGACACCGTCCAGCGCGCTCTTGAGCGCGTCGGCCTGGGGCTCGTTGCGGGGGAAGCCGTCGAGCAGGAAACCGTCGCGCGCGTCTCCGCTGGCCACGCGCTCGGTGATCATCCCCACGATCACCCCGTCGGGGACCAGGTCGCCGGCATCCATGTAGCGCTTTGCCTCACGACCCAGCTCGGTCCCCTCGGTGACCTGCGCGCGCAGGATGTCGCCGGTGGAGATGTGCGGCAGCGTGAAGTCTTCTACGAGGCGGTCGGCCTGCGTGCCCTTGCCCGCGCCAGGCGGGCCGAGCAGGATGAGGTTCAGGTCTGCCATGGGCTGATCAGCCTACTTGCTCGGACCCGCCCGCGGCCAGCTGTGAACGCGAGACTGCGAGAAAATACGGCCCGGCCGGCCGCGAACGGCGCGGCTACTTCAGGAAGCCCTCGTAGCTTCGCATCATCAGCTGCGCCTCCAGCTGCTTCATCGTTTCGAGCGCCACGCCGATCACGATCAGGATGCTCGTGCCTCCGAAGTTGAACGTCTGGTGCGTGCGCGCGAACAGGATGGCGGGCAGCGCGGCGACGGCTGCCAGGAAGAGCGCGCCGGGGAACGTGAGCCTGGCCAGGATCCGGTCGAGGAATTCGGCGGTCGGGCGGCCGGGGCGCACGCCCGGGATGAAGCCGCCGTACTTCTTCAGGTTGTCGGCCTGATCCACGGGGTTGAACGTGACGGCCGTGTAGAAGTACGTGAACACGATGATGAACAGCGACTCGCCGACCACGTAGTGCCAGCCGTTGGGCGTGAAGAAGTCTGAGATCTGCTGCCCCCAGTGGGTTTTGACGAGCTGGCCCACGGTGGGCGGGAACGCCATGATGCTGGCCGCGAAGATGACCGGGATCACGCCGGCCATGTTGACCCGCAGAGGCAGATAGGTCTGTCCGCCCTCGGACATCCTTTTGCCGATCACGCGCTTGGCGTACTGCACCGGGATTCGCCGCTGGCCTTCCTGCACGAACACGATGCCCGCGACCACCGCGAGCACGAGGAACGGCATCATCACCTTGAACACCTGATCCTGCGTGGTCCACCAGGTCTGGATGCCTCCGGGCAGGCGCGCGACGATGGAGGCGAAGATCAGCAGCGAGATGCCGTTGCCGATGCCGCGCTGGGTGATCAGCTCGCCGACCCACATCAGCATGATGCAGCCGGCGGTCAGGCAGATCACGATCAGGAACACGTGCGGCACGTCGAAGTGCTTGACCACGGTTTCGCCCGCTTTGGCCTGCAGCGTGTGGAACAGGAAGACGTACCCGATGGACTGGGCGAACGCCAGCCCGACGGTGAGGTAGCGCGTGTACTGGGTGATGCGCGCCTGCCCCACCTCGCCTTCCTTGGAGAGCTTCTCCAGCGAGGGCACCGCCACCTGCAGCAGCTGCAGGATGATCGAGGAGGTGATGTAGGGCATGATGCCCAGCGCGAATATGGCGATGCGGCCCAGCCCGCCGCCGGAGAACAGGTTGAGCAGCCCGAGGATGTTGGAGCCGCCGAACTGCTTCTGAAGGTTGTTGACCGCCGCGAGGTTCACGCCGGGCACCGGGATGTGCGAGCCGAGCCGGTAGATCAGCAGCATGGCCGCGGTGAAGAAGATCTTCTTGCGGATGTCCGCGACCTGGAACGCGTTCAGGATTGTGGAGAGCATGCCTGTTCAGCCCATCGCAACCGCGCGTGGCGCGGGGGTGCCGGGGGGGCTGCCGATTCTAGTGGATGAGCCTGCGGGGCCCGCCGGGAGCACGGCGCGCCGCTCTAGCCCTCGATGAGCTTGCAGGTGCCGCCTGCAGCCTCGATCCGCTCCCTCGCGCCGGCGCTGAAGCCGTGGGCGTGAACGGTGAGTGCCTTGGTTATCTCGCCCTTGGCGAGCACCTTCACAGGGATGTCGCGCCGCGTGGCCAGGCCATTGGCCTTCATCAGCTCGACCGTCACCTCGGCGCCGGCGTCGAAGCGGCTCTCGAGCGAGGAGATGTTGACCGGCTGGGTGTGGGTGCGGAACGGCTCGAAGGGCATGGACTTTTTCATGTGCGGCCCGCGCAGCTTTCGCATGCGCATGTGGATCGGCATCTGCCCGCCTTCGAACGCCGCACGGCGCTTTGAGCCCGAGCGCGACCCGGCGCCCTTCTGGCCGCGGCCCGAGGTCTTACCGGTGCCCGAGCCTTCGCCCCGGCCCACGCGCTTGCGCGGGCGGCGGCTGCGGGGAGCGGGCGCGAGGCTGTGCAGGCCGATCAGCTCCTCCTGCGGGCGATCTGCAGGGCTCATTTGCCGGGCTCCGTGACCTCGACCAGGTGGCGAACGGCGTGAAGCATCCCGCGCGCCTGCTCGCAGTCCTTGATCTCGACGCTGTGGCCGATGCGCCGCAGTCCCAGCGAGCGCAGCGTGTCGAGCTGTTTCTTGTTGGCGCCGTTGCTGGACTTGCGCTGGGTCACGTTGAGCTCGCCCATCACGCTCCTGCCTCCTCGGCAACGGCGACCGGCTCGCTCGCGGCCACCTGGGCGGCGCCGTTGGCCGGGGGGCCGCCGAGGCCCAGCACCTGGTTGATGGTGAGGCCTCGCAGCCGCGCCACTTCCTCGGGGGTGCGCAGGCCACGCAGCCCGGCGACGGTGGCCTTGACCAGGTTGATCGGGTTCTGGGTGCCGAGGCTCTTGGAGAGGATGTCGTGGATGCCCGCAAGCTCCAGCACAGCGCGCACGCCCCCGCCTGCGATCACGCCGGTTCCGGGCGAGGCGGGCTTGAGCAGCACGCTGCCCGAGCCGAATACGCCGGTGGTCTGGTGGGTGATGGTCGAGCCGTGCTTGGGCACGCGGAACAGATCCTTCTTGGCGCGCTCCACGCCCTTCTGGATCGCCAGCGGGACCTCGTTGGCCTTGCCGTAGCCCACGCCGACCACTTCGCGTTCGTCGCCCACCACGACCAGCGCGGTGAAGGAGAAGCGCCGGCCGCCCTTGACGACCTTGGCGACGCGGTTGATCTCGACCACGCGCTCCTGGAGATCCAGGCCCGCGGCGTTGACTGAGCGATCTTCAGATTTGGACATGGGAGAGAAGAGGGTAGCGGGAGCGGAGCGCGTGAACGCTCAGACCGTTACGCCAGCCTCGCGGACGGCCTCGGCGAACGCGCGCACGTGCCCGTGGTATCGGTAGCCGCCGCGGTCGAACACGGCCTCGGTTATGCCTGCGTCCTTGGCGCGCTGTGCGAGCAGCTCCCCGGAACGTGTTGCGCGATCAGCTTTGCTGAGACCGCGAAGCTCCGGCTCGTACCAGTTGACCGCCGCCAGCGTGTGGCCGCCGACGTCGTCGATCAGCTGCGCGCAGATGCCGCGGTTGGAGCGGAACACCGAGATCCGCGGCCGCCCGGCGGTGCCCGAGATCTTCGCGCGCACACGTCGCCGCCGTTTCAGGCGCCGGGCCTCTTTGGTGATAACGCTCATCGGTAATGCCTCTGGGACGGGTCGAGGGACGACTCCGCATGAGCCCGCAGAACAGGCTGGGCGCGGAAGCAGGGAGTGTGGCGTGCTGCGCACGCGAACGACCGAGGACAAAGGCCGGCGCAGGTAAACGGGCTCATGCGCGCTTGCCCACCTTGCGCTGGACGTACTCACCCTCGTAGCGGATGCCCTTGCCCTTGTAGGGCTCGGGCGGGCGCTGCTTGCGGATGATGGCGGCCGTCTCGCCGACGAGCTGCTTGGAGATCCCCCTGACCACGACGCGCGTGGGCTGGGGAACCTCGAATTCGATCCCGTCGGGCGCCGGTATGGGAACCGGGTGCGAATAGCCCACCGCGAGCTCCAGGTTCTTTCCCTTCAGCTGCGCGCGGTAGCCGACTCCCTGGATCTCGAGGCGCTTCTCATAGCCGGCTGTCACGCCCTGGACCATGTTGGCCACGAGCGTGCGCGTCAGCCCATGGAGCGCGCGATGTTCGCCGCGATCGGTGGGGCGGGTGACGAGCAGCTGCTCGCCGTCCTGCGTCACCTCGATGTCGCGGTGGATGCGCTCCATCAGTTCGCCTTTGGGCCCGTTGACGCGGACGGACTCAGGCTCGATCGAGACCGTCACGCCTGAGGGCACGGGGATGGGCTGTCTACCGATTCGCGACATTGCTCACACTCACCAGACCTGCGCCAGGACCTCGCCGCCGATTCCGGCTGCGCGCGCGTCGTGGCCGGTCATCACGCCCCGCGAGGTCGACACGATCGAGGTGCCCATCCCGCCCAGCACCTTGGGGATCTCGGCTGCACCCACGTATGTCCTGCGCCCCGGGCGCGAGACGCGCTTCAGCCCCGTGATCGCCGAACGGCGGTCCTCGGTGTACTTGAGGCGGATCTGTATCAGCTGGCCGGCTTTGCCTTCGGGCGCGGGGATGACCGCCCAGGACTCTATGTAGCCCTGCTCGGCCAGGATGCGGGCGAGCTCCGCCTTGAGCTTGGACGCGGGCAGTTCAACTGTCTCGTGGGCCGCGTGGATGGCATTGCGCACCCGCGTGAGGAAGTCGGCTATGGGGTCGGTCATTGACATGGCTTGGCTTTCAGCGGAAGGGTCCTACCAGGAGGACTTGGTCATCCCCGGGATCTGCCCGTTGTGGGCGAGCTCCCTGAGGCATATGCGACACACACCGAACTTGCGGTAGACCGCGCGGGGACGTCCACAGCGGTTGCAGCGAGTATATGCACGTGTCTTGAACTTGGGTACGCGCGCCTGCTTGACGCGCTGCGAGGTCTTGGCCATCAGTCGGTGCTCTCCTTCTCGGCGGGGTCGTCGTCCTGTTGTGGCTCTGCGACCTGCTCGGCCTCGGCCGCCGGCTCCTGTGCGGACTCCTCCTGGAGCGCCGCCTCGGCGGTGAGCTCCTGCGCGGCCTCTGCGACGAGCTCCTCGGCGACCTCGGCGACGATCTCCTCCGCCACAAGCTCCTCCACAGCCTCGGCAACGAGCTCCTGCTCGAGCTCTGCGACGAGCTCCTCGGCCACGAGCTCCTCGACCGCCTCGGCGACGATCTCCTCCTCGATCACCTCGGCGGCGAGCGCCTCAGCGGCCTCGGCCTCGGGCTGCTGGTCCTGGCCCTGCTCGCGTGTGTGCTCCACCGTCGCCCCGGCTGCACCGCCGCTCTCGGTGGAGGGCTCATCGCCCGGAAGGTCGAACCCCTTGGGCCGCCCCTGGTTGGCGAAGGGCATGCCCATGGCGCTGAGCAGCGCGTAGGCCTCCACGTCGGTCTTGGCGCTGGTGGTGATGGTGATGTCCAGCCCGCGCACCTGGTCGACGGCGTCGTAGTCGACCTCCGGGAAGATGATCTGCTCCTTGACGCCCATGGAGTAGTTGCCGCGCCCGTCGAAGGAGCGGGGGTTGAGCCCGCGGAAGTCGCGGATGCGCGGGATTGCGATCGAGACGAGCCGATCGAGGAACTCGTACCCGCGCTCGGCGCGCAGCGTGACGCTGAGACCGACGGGCATGCCCTCGCGCAGTTTGAACGCGGCGATGGACTTGCGCGCGCGCCGGACGCTGGGCTGCTGACCGGCGATGGTGGCCAACTGCTCGGTTGCGGCGCGGAGCATTTTGTTGTCCTGCTTTGCCATCCCCACGCCCATGTTGAGCGTGATCTTCTCGATGCGCGGCGCCTGCATCACTGAGGTGTAACCGAAGCGCTCGACCAGTGCGGGCCGGATCTCCTCCAGGTATCTGGTCTTCAGGCGGGCGGGTGGTGCTGTCTCGGTGGCTGCCATGGGATCAGTCGAGCCTCGCGCCGGTGGTCTTGGCCACGCGGAATCGCTGGCCGTCCTCGCGCTCGATGCGCACGCGGGTGGGATTCCCTTTGCTGTCCAGGAGCATCACGTTGGAGACGTGAATGGGCCCCTCGCGCTCGATCACGCCGCCCATTGCGGCTTCGGATTGAGCGCCGGCAACCTGGTGGGGACGGGTGTGGCGCTTGATCATGTTGAGACCCTCGACGAACACACGCTGTGCCTTGGGGTCCACGCGCAGCACACGGCCGGTCTTGCCGCGGTCCTTGCCGGAGATGACCTGCACGCGGTCACCGCTGCGGATCTTCATCGGGCGCGCGCGCACCGGCTTGGGGGCGGATCTGGCCATCACAGCACCTCGGGGGCCAGCGAGACGATCTTCATGAAGTTTTTGTCGCGCAGTTCGCGCGCGACGGGGCCGAACACGCGGGTGCCGCGAGGGTTGTTCTGGTCGTCGATGATCACCGCTGCGTTCTCATCGAAGGCTATGTAGGTGCCGTCGTCGCGCCCGATGGGCTTCTTGGTGCGAACGACAACGGCGGTGACGACGTCGCCCTTTTTGACGGTGCCCTGCGGGTTGGCCTGCTTGACGGTGGCCGTTATCACGTCGCCGACGAACGCATAGCGGCGCCGGGAGCCGCCCTTGACGCGAATGCACAGGATCTCGCGCGCGCCGCTGTTGTCAGCGACCCTGAGCCTTGTCTCGTTCTGGATCATCGTGCGCGCTCCAGCACGTCCACCAGGGCCCAGCGCTTGGTGCGCGACAGCGGCCTGCTCTCGATCACACGAACGACGTCGCCCTCATGGGCGTCGTTGTTCTCGTCGTGCGCGTGCACGGTGCTCGAGCTGCGCACGATCTTCTCGTAGCGGCGATGGCGCCGGGCGATGTCGATGCGAACGGTGATCGTCTTCTCAGCCTTGTCGGAGACGACAACGCCCTGGCGAACACGCCTGGCTCCCTCGACCACCGCGTGCACGGGCGCCAGCTGCCCGGCATCCGGCGCCGGCGGCGCCGCGGCGCGGCGCTCCGCGGCTTTTGCGCGTTCGCTGAGCCGGCGCGTACGGCGGCGCTTGGCCTTCTCGCGGCGCTCCTGCACACGCTCGGCGTGGCGCTCCTCGGGACTGCGGGCGGGTCGTGCCTGCCCGGCGTGGGTCGAGCGCGTCCTGCGGCGCCGCTCCTTGGAGGAGATCTGCTCAACCGGCTCGGCCGGCGGGCTCGGCGCGGGAGCGGGCGTATCCGCGACAGCGTCCTCGGCCTGCTCGGCAGCGGGTGCCTCGTGCTGCTCGGGCTCCGGCTCTGCGGGCTCGGCCTGCTCGGGGGCCGCCTCGACGGCGTCCGGCTCGGCGGCTGCAGGGGTGGCCGCAGCGGCGGCGTCCGCGTCGCTGTGCTCGGTCTGTTTGTCTGTCTCGTCAGCCATGTGTTCCGTTCTTTGTCAACTTGGAGGTGCTAGTTGCCCTGGGAGTCGCGCTCGCGCTCGATGGTGAGCGCGCGCGCAAGGTCGCGCCGTGCGCGCCCGAGTGCTGCGGTGTCGTCGAGTTCGCCGGTGGCGTTGGAGAAACGCAGGCCGAAGACCTCTTTGCGCAGCTCGCCGACGCGCTTGGTCAGCTCCGCCTCGCTCATGTCCCTGATCTCGCTGGTCTTCATGATCGCCGCTCAGTCCTCGCGCAGCACGAACTTGGTTTTGACGGGCAGCTTGTGCGCGGCGAGCCGGATGGCTTCGCGCGCCAGCGGCTCGGAGACGCCGGCGAGCTCGAACATCACACGGCCGGGCTTGACCACCGCAACCCAGCCTTCCGGCGAGCCCTTTCCCGAGCCCATGCGCGTCTCGGCGGGCTTCTTGGTGATGGGCTTGTCCGGGAAGACGTTGATCCACACCTTGCCGCCACGCTTGATCTTGCGGGTCATGGCGATACGGGCAGCCTCGATCTGGCGGTTGGTCAGCCAGCCCTCCTCGAGCGCCTTCAGGCCATACTCGCCGAACTGCACGTGCAGCTGCCCGCGCGAGTAGCCGCGCCGGCGGCCGCGGTGCTGCTTGCGATGCTTGACGCGCTTGGGCGAGAGCATCAGCGCTCACCTCCTCCGGCCGGTGCCGAGGGCCCGCCGCCGGGACGTGGCCCGCGTCCGCCGCCCTGCGGGCGAGGTCCGCGTCCGCCGCCGCCGGATCCTCCGGGGCCGCGGCCTCGTGCGGGGCCACCCGGTCCCGAGCCCCCGCGCCCGCCGCCGGGCCCGCCCGCTGCGCCGCCGCGGCCGCTCGCGCCACCGCGTCCGCGGCCGCGTCCGTCGCGCGAGTCGCGGCCGTTGCGCGAGTCGCGGTCGGAGCTTGGAGGCGCGGGAGCGGTCATGTCGGTGAGATCGGCTCCGGTGTAGCCCTCGGGCATGATTTCGCCCTTGTTCACCCAGCACTTCACGCCGATGCGCCCAAACGTGGTGCGCGCCTCGTAGAAGCCGTAGTCGATGTCTGCACGCATGGTGTGCAGCGGCACGCGGCCGTCGGAGTAGCTTTCCGTGCGCGCCATCTCGGCGCCGCCCAGCCGGCCGGCGACCTGCACCTTCACGCCCTTGGCGCCGGAGCGCATCGCGCTGGTGAGCGCGCGCTTCATTGCGCGGCGGAACGCAACCCTGTTCTGCAGCTGCTCGGCGATGGACTGGGCAACGAGCTTGGCGTCGAGCTCGGGACGCTTGATCTCGAGGATGTTGACCTTGATCTGCTTTTTTGTGAGCTTGTGGAGCTCGCGGCGCAGCGCGTCGACTTCGGTGCCTGACTTGCCGATCACGATGCCCGGGCGGGCTGTGTGGATGTTGACCTCGAGCTCGTTGGCGTCCTTGCGGATGGTGATGTCCGAAAGGCCGGCATGGGCGAGCTTGCCGATGATGTGCTCGCGCACGCGAATGTCCTCGGCGAGGTACTCCGCGAAGTTCTTCTCGTTGAACCAGTTCGACTTCCAGTCGTGGATGTAACCCACGCGCATGGCCTCTGGATGAACCTTCTGTCCCATTTCTCGTCTCTCAGCCGTGTCTCTTGTTGTTGGCGGGCTCCGGGCGCGGCGTCAGGGTGATCGTGAGGTGGCTCGTGCGCTTGCGGATGGGCGTTGCCCGTCCCATAGCGCGCGGGCGGAACCGCTTGATCGTGGGTCCCTCGTCGGCGTAGGCCTCACGGACGATCAGGTCGTCCTCGAGCAGTTCATGGTTGCTCTCCGCGTTCGCCACCGCGGACTCCAGCAGCTTGCTCCAGTCGCGGGCCACCTCACGAGGGGTGAACGCGAGGATAGCGCGTGCCTCCTGCACAGACTTTCCGCGGATGTGCCCGCACACCATTCGCGCCTTGCGCGCGGAGGTGCGCACATAGCGGGCGCGCGCTTTGACGGTGCGGCGCCTGGGCGCCTCGGGGGCGCCTTTGCCGCCGCGGCGCAGCCTGGCTTTCGTGGCGGGCTCTGCCGCCGCGGGCTCCTTCGCGCCGGCCTGCTCTTTGGCGGGAGCTTTTTTGGCTGAAGCTTTCCTGGCGGGTTTTTTCTCAGCAGGCTTATCGGCGGCAGCCGCGGCTTTGGCCGCCTCGGCGGCCGGGGCTTTCGCGCCCGCTTTTTTGCTGGCCGCAGCGCTCTCCTCGGCGGCGGGCGCATTGGCCGCTGCCGCCTTTTTCTGTGCCGGCGCTTTTCTGGCGCTCGCCGGTTTCTTCTCTGCGGCGGGTTTCCGAGCAGCCGCCGGCTTCTCGGTTGCGGCCGGCTTCTCGGCGCCCGGGGTCTCCCCCGGGTCCGCCTGCGTCTCCTCCTCGGCGCTCATCGGAGCGCTCCCGATCGGCATGGGGAGCCTGGGCTCGCAGGGCAAGCCGGACAAAGACGCAGTGAGCGTGGCGTGCTTGGCACGCGTGCGATCGAGGACGCCGATCCGGCGCCGCCATGCGTGCGCAGGCTCATCGGACCTTGCCCGATCCGGCGTGCCCTCGGAAGACGCGCGTGGGTGCGAACTCGCCGAGCTTGTGACCGACCATGGACTCGCTGATGAACACGGGCACGTGTTTCTTGCCGTCGTGCACCGCGATGGTGTGGCCGACCATCTCCGGGAAGATGGTGGACGCGCGGGACCATGTGCGCAGCATTTTTTTGTTGTTGGCGGCGTTGAGCGCCTCTATGCGGGCCATCAGGCGCTCTTCCACCCAGGGGCCCTTCTTGCTGGAGCGGCTCATCGGCCCTTGCCCTTCCCTCGCCTGCGGCCGCGGACGATGTAGCGGTTTGAGGTCTTGTTGCGCTTGCGCGTGCGATAGCCGAGCGTGGGTACGCCCCACGGGGTCACCGGGTGCCGGCCCGCGGTGGTCGAGCCCTCACCGCCGCCGTGGGGGTGATCCACGGGGTTCATCGCGACACCCCTGGTCTGCGGGCGCACACCCATGTGGCGCTTGCGCCCGGCCTTGCCGACCTTGACGTTCTGATGCTCGGCGTTGCCGATCACGCCGACCGTGGCGCGGCACTCTGCGCGGACCATGCGCATCTCGCCGGAGGGCAGCCTGAGCGTCGCCATGTCGCCGTCCTTGGCCATCAGCTGCGCCGAGGCGCCCGCGGAGCGCGCCATCTGACCGCCGCGCCCGGGCTGGAGCTCGATGTTGTGCACGACGGTTCCCACGGGCAGTCGCGCGAGCTCCATGCAGTTGCCCACCGCGATATCCGCTCCCTCGCCAGAGGCGACGGTCATGCCGACGGTGAGCCGCTGGGGGGCGAGGATGTAGCGCTTCTCGCCATCGGAGTAGTGCAGCAGCGCGATGTACGCGGAGCGGTTGGGGTCGTACTCGATCGCCGCGACCTTCGCGGGCACGCCGTCCTTGCGGCGCTTGAAGTCGATGCGCCGGTAGGCGCGCTTGGCGCCGCCGCCGCGGTGGCGCGCGGTCTTGCGTCCGTGGGCGTTGCGCCCGCCGCTCTTCTTGAGCCCTTCGACCAGAGTCTTCTCAGGCTTGGTCTTGGTGATCTCGGCGAAGTCCGGGTAGGAGACGAAGCGCCGCCCGGGGCTGGTTGGCTTTGGCTTGCGGATGGGCATGATCTAGCCGCCTGCCTCCAGAGCCTGCAGGCCCTGGAATATGGGGATGCTCTCGCCGGGGCGCACCTGCACGATCGCCTTCTTCCAGCTGCGCGTGCGGCCCTTGGTGGTGCCGCGGCGCTTGGGCTTTGACTTGACGGTGATGGTCCGCACATCGACCACGTGCACGCCGAACAGCGCCTCCACCGCTTGGCGGATGTGGGTCTTGTGCGCGTCGGGGTGGACGCGGAAGGTGTAGCGGTCGGCGGCGGAGAGCACGTAGCTCTTCTCGGAGACAACCGGGCGGATCAGCACCTGTGTGTGCTCCATCAGGCAGCCTCCCCGTCGGCGCGCACGGACCCGGCGACCCTGGCGGTGAGCTGCGCCAGCGCGGCCTCGGAGACCAGCAGCGCAGCCGCGCCGAGCAGGTCGCTGACGCCGACGTTCTCCGGTGTAAGGACCGCCACGCGGTCGATGTTGCGGAAGGACAGCGCCGCCGATGACTCATCCGGGGTGAGCACCACGAGCGTGGGTGTGATGCGCACGTTCTCGCCCCAGTCCTCCAGCAGGTCGAACGCCTGGCGCGTCTTGGGCGCTGTGAAGGCCGCGGCGTCGAGGATCGCGATGGACGAGCGCTGAGCGTGCAGCGAGAGCGCGCTGCGAAGCGCGGCGCGGCGCTCCTTGCGGTTGACCTTGAAGGTGTAGGAGCGCGGCTGAGGGCCGAAAGCGGTGCCGCCGCCCGTCCATATGGGGGAGCGGCTGGAGCCCGCGCGCGCACGGCCTGTGCCCTTCTGGCGCCAGGGCTTTGCGCCTCCGCCGGCGACCATGCCGCGTGTCTTGGTGGCCGCCGTGCCGCGCCGGCGTGCTGCCTGCTCGGCACGCACGCTCTCGTGGATAAGCGACTTCTTGAAGCGCGAGCCGAAGGTGGCCTCGTCGAGGCTGACCTTGCGGGAGGCACCGAGCACGGGCGCGTCAGGCATCGCTGCGCACCTCCACGATGCCGCCGCGCGGGCCGGGGACCGAGCCCCTGATCAGCAGCAGGTTCTGCGCGGGCTCGACGCCCACGATCTCCAGGCCCTTCTGGGTGACGCGCTTGTTGCCCATCTGCCCGGGACCGCGGATGCCCTTCATGACGCGCGAGGGGGTTGCCGACGCACCGATGGAGCCGGGCGCTCGGACGTTGTGCGAGCCGTGCGCCTTGGGGCCGCTGGCGAATTTGTGGCGCTTGATGGTTCCCTGAAAGCCCTTGCCCTTGGATATGCCGGCGATCTTCACGCGCGAGCCGACCTCGAACGCCTCCACCGTGACGGTCTCGCCCACCTGCAGCTCCCCGGCCTCGCCGCGGAACTCCGCCAGACGGCGCATGGGTGGCGCATCCGCCTTGCGCAGGTGACCGAGCTCGGGCTTTGAGAGGTGCTTCTCCTTGGTCTGCCCGAAGGCGAGCTGCACCGCTTCATACCCGTCGCGTTCCTCGGTGCGGATGGCCGTCACGGGGCACGGCCCCGCCTCCAGCACGGTCACGCGAGCGACGCTTCCGTCCTCCTGGAAGACCTGTGTCATTCCTAGCTTCTTGGCGAGAATTGCGGGCATGGGCTCGGGGTGGTGATGCCGGCGGCTCAGGTGGCCAGGCGGATCTCGATGTCCACGCCCGCCGGAAGATGGTCGAGGCGCTGGAGCGAGTCCACGGTCTTTGGGGTCGGCTGATGGATGTCGATCAGCCGCTTATGCGTGCGGATCTCGAAGTGCTCGCGCGAGTCCTTGTCCTTGAACGGCGAGCGGATCACGCAGTAGACGTTCTTCTCGGTGGGCAGCGGAACTGGACCCGAGACGCTGGCGCCGGTGCGCGTGGCCGTCTCCACGATCTCCTTCGCCGCAGACTCGATGGCGGAGGTGTCGTAGGCCTTCAGACGGATTCGGATCTTGTTCTGGTTGGCTGCTGCCATGGGATCTTGCCTTTGGTTCTGCTGCGTTGGTGTTGTGCTGCGAGTCTGGCGGCCCTGCTCGCATGGTCTCGCCTGCGAGCAGGCCGGCGGAGGTGGCCCTCCGCCGGTGCCCTCGGCCACAGGTGGGAAGCGGGCCCGTCTCGCGGCCCCGGTCCCGGCGCCTGGCCGGCGGGTCTTTCTAGTCGTATCGGACTGCCAATGTCACGCGCCTGCCCCGACTGCTTCGGTTGGACGCGCGGGTGCTACTCGATGATCTCGCTGACCACGCCCGAGCCGACCGTCCGGCCGCCCTCTCGGATGGCGAAACGAAGGCCCTGGTCCATGGCGATCGGCTGGATCAGCTCGATCTCCATCTGGACGTTGTCTCCGGGCATGACCATCTCGACGCCGTCGGGCAGCTTCGCCACGCCGGTGACGTCGGTTGTGCGGAAGTAGAACTGGGGCCGGTAGCCCGTGAAGAACGGGGTGTGACGGCCACCCTCCTCCTTCTTGAGCACGTAGACCTCGGACTTGAACTTGGTGTGCGGCGTGATCGAGCCCGGCTTGCAGAGAACCTGCCCGCGCTCGATCTCCTCACGCTTGGTGCCTCGCAGCAGGCAGCCGACGTTGTCGCCCGCGCGGCCCTCGTCGAGGATCTTGCGGAACATCTCCACACCGGTGACGACGGTCGAGGTGGAGTCGTGGACACCCACGATTTCCACCGTGTCGCCGGTTTTGACGATGCCCTGCTCGACACGGCCCGTCGCCACGGTTCCCCGCCCGGTGATCGAGAACACGTCCTCAACCGGCATCAGGAAGGGCTTGTCGAGCTCGCGAACGGGCTCGGGGATGTAGGAGTCAAGCGCGGCGGCGAGGTCGAGGATCTTCTGCTTGTACGCGTCGTCGCCTTCCAGCGCCTTGAGCGCCGAGCCGGTGATGAACGGGATGTCGTCGCCGGGGAAGTCGTACTCGGAGAGCAGCTCGCGCACCTCCACCTCGACGAGCTCCAGGAGCTCCTCGTCATCGACCATGTCGGCCTTGTTGAGGAACACGACGATGTAGGGCACACCCACCTGACGGGCGAGCAGGATGTGCTCGCGCGTCTGGGGCATCGGGCCGTCTGCAGCGGAGACGACCAGGATCGCCCCGTCCATCTGCGCCGCGCCGGTGATCATGTTCTTGACGTAGTCGGCGTGACCGGGGCAGTCGACGTGTGCGTAGTGGCGATTCTCTGTCTGGTACTCGACGTGCGAGGTGGCGATGGTGATGCCGCGTTCCTTCTCCTCGGGAGCGTTGTCGATCTCCTCGAAGCTGCGTGCTTCCGCGCCCCCGTGCTCGGCAAGGACAGTTGTGATGGCAGCGGTCAGCGTCGTCTTGCCATGGTCGATGTGACCGATGGTCCCGACGTTGACGTGCGGCTTGTCGCGCTCGAACTTCTCCTTCGCCACTTTTTGCTCGCTCCTGTATCGACTTGTATG
>Ga0182012_10000541_pt1 | contig 41689 bp, 39 predicted proteins | sample 612S2SmetaG_FD_120486 | JGI IMG/M metagenome (GOLD analysis project Ga0182012, IMG submission 120486) | Permafrost microbial communities from Stordalen Mire, Sweden - 612S2S metaG | ecosystem: Environmental > Terrestrial > Soil > Wetlands > Permafrost | place: Sweden: Stordalen | collected... | reverse complement strand
GGCCGCCGGTATGTCGAGCTCGCCGCGCGAGAGCGCCCCGATGGCGTGGAACGCCGAGCGCATGGCGATTTCGCCGGCCACCGACCACATCGACCAACCGAGCGGCGTCGGGATGCCGGGCACCGATTCGCCGACGTTGGTGTTGGTCCACGTCGTGTCGGGCCGGGTGGGTCCGTGCAGCGCCGGTGGCCGGTTGACCGCCTGGTTCCCCGGTCGGTTCGCCCACACTGTCTCGGGGCGGGATTGCAGTAGCCAGATCCTTCGTGCACCCGCGTCGTCGCGATCGACCGCCCATTCGAGATCCTGCGGGCATCCTTGCTTCTGTTCCATCCGGATCGCGATCCGCGCCAGCTCGACCGCTTCGGTCGGTGAGAGTGCGGGCTGGTCCCGAAGCTCGACGGCGAGCGGCTGTCGGCTCACGACGCCGTCCGCGTCGTAGCGGTAGGCATGTGTCTGATGCGCCGATTCGACGCGGGTGACGGCAGGCCCGAACTTGTCGACCCAGATGCTGTCGGACTCGACGTCGCCGACCACTACCCCTTCGCCGAGGCCGTGCGCCGCCGAGATGAAAGCCGTCGAGCGATCGCCGGTGACGGGATCGAGTGACATCATCACACCGGCCGCTTCCGCGTCGACCATCGATTGCACGACGACCGCCATGGCGAGGTCGTCGACGGGCACATCGAACCGCCGCCGGTAGCCGATCGCGTGTGGGGTGAACAAGCTTCCCCAGCACCGCGCGACGTGCGCGATGACCGACTCCACCCCCCGCACGCCGAGGTAAGTGTCCTGCTGGCCCGCGAACGATGCATCCGCAAGGTCTTCGGCGGTGGCGCTGGAGCGGACCGCGACCGGTGTCTCTCCGGAAGGACCGAGGGCCAGGTAGGCCTGCCGCACCTGCGTGGCAATCTGCTCGGGCAGTACCAGCCCATCGATTAGTGCACGAAGCTTGGAGGAGGCCTCACCGTCGCTGATCGCGGTGGCCCCGGCGATCGCGTCGAGCTCCTGGCGAACAGCCGCAACCGACTCCCGGTAGGCCGATGTGGTGACCGCGAAGCCCGCCGGTACCGGCATGCCGGTCGCGAGCAACGCGCCGAGGCCCACCGCTTTGCCGCCAACCTCTGCCGTCCGCTCCGAGGAGCACTCCGCCAGGCCGACAACATACTGGGGCATCGTGACTCCTGGTGCTGGCACGGATGTGCTGGTCATCGCGGTTACGTACGACTGTACGCTTTACGTACGTTCGTACGGACGCTACGGTCTGACTTAGTCCGCGTCAAGTGTCGGAGGTGAGGTAAATGACATCGGCCAAAGCCGTCTCGGCGCGCCGGCGGCGGCGCGTCATCAGCAAGGTCGAGATTTTCGACGCTGCCATCGCGATCGTTGACACCGAGGGGTTGGCAGCGCTGAGCATGCGCCGGCTCGCAGAAGCAGCGGACGTCGGCGTCATGACGTTGTATGGCTTTTTCGCGAGCAAAGACGAGCTGGTATCGCAATTGGGCACGCACGCGCTCGGCTCCATAAAGCCCGCGCCGGACCCGACCCTGAGCTGGCGGGATCAGTTGAGAAATGAGTTGGGGAAACTGCGGACCTCGTTACAAGAGCATCCGGGTCTCATCGAGCTTCTTGGTTTTGCTGAAGATGGCGCGCCCAGTATCGATAAGCAGCGTGACGGCCTGCTCGCCATACTCCGCAATGCTGGCATCGACGACCGTACTGCGGTCAACGGTCTTGGCAGCCTCGTGGCACTTACGCTTGGTTTCGCCGTCGGCGCCCGGGCCCGGAATATCGGCCTGAACGATCACGCATATGAACGGCTGGGCAAACTCTCGCCGAGCGACTACCCGCACCTGACCGCCATGGCCACCGAGTACGCCCAGCACTGGTCCGAACGTGCATTTGATTACGGCGTCAACTCAGTTCTGGACGCCATGGAAGCTGGACTCTCGCCGCAACTCGATTGTTGACGTAACGATACACGCAGCGTATTCTCGTATCGTTAGCTAAATGTGTGATGCGGAGCACATCAGCCGAGGAGTTGCTTTGACGCAGGTCACCGATCCGGTACTGGGGACCTCGGAGCCCGGCCGATTCTGGACGTTGGCCAACACGGGCGAGGTCACACCGGGCGTTCTGTCACCGCTGGACTGGAGCGTGTGGGACAGCTTCGAACTCGCCACCCGCGAGGGTTGGTTTGACCTCGGCATCATGGCGAAGTCCGAAATTTTCCTGCCCCAAGATCCCAACGTGCGCCAAACCGCGGTGTTCTTCGGTCGGCATGCCATGAATGTCGATTATGTGCGCGCCCGGATGGGCTCCATACCCGGCGGCTCGCCCGACGATTTCGAACGCGATACCTGCGGCAGCGTCCGTGCGGGATTGCCCAAGCAGAGCAGGTCCTACCGGCGTGTTCCGGCGATGCTGTGGCGGCTCCCGCGCTGCTACCGCCGCACCCCGGCTGAGCTCTTGGCTTCCAACGCCGAGACCAAGCAATGGTGGACGCGGGAAGTGTTGCACAGCAGGGGGACTACCGATCCGGTCACCGATTTGCGCAACGCCAGCGTCCGTTTCCGGGAGACGATGCGTCTGCATATTCGGGTGCGTACCTTCATCACCGGCGTCCAGGGTGCGCTCGTCGACCTTGCCGAGAGGGTAGGGCGCCCTGATCTGGCCCTTCCGGTGTTCGCCGGCTACGGCGACATCACCGAGCTGTCGCTGGGCCGCGATATGCGCCGGCTCGGCACAGGAGAGATCACCGCCGCGGATTTCGTGGAGCGATACGGCTACTACGGCCCCAACGAAGGGCTGGTATGGACTCGGGCGTGGCGGGAAGATCCCGATGCGCTGCTGCCCCGTGCGCGGGCGCTGGCCGAGCGTGAAGATCCCGATGTGCGTGCACAGGCGGCGACCGCCGCGAGGTTGGACGCCGAACGTCAGATCCTCGCCGCGTGCGGGCCGCTGCGGAGGATTCTGGCGAAGCAGCTCTTTGCTCATGCCGCCAAGCAGGTCCGCAACCTCGAGCTGGCCAAGAGCACCTATCACATGACCATCGACGGTTGTCGCGCCGCTGCCCGGCGCATCGGTCACGACCTCGCCGAGCGTGGCACCATCGCGGACCCCGAGGACGTGTTCTTCTTCACCATTTCCGAGCTCGAGCAGCGTCCTCCCGAGCTGGCCCGGGAAATCGTCGCTTTCCGCAAGGCGCGCCGCGCGGAGTACCTATCTGTCGATATCCCGATGACGTTCTACGGTGTGCCCGATGCGGTCCCGCGTGACCATGACGTCTCGGGCTCCACCGTCAGTTCGCTCACCGGCATCGCCGGCAGCCCGGGCGTCGTGGAGGGCCAGGTCCGTGTTGTCAAGGATCCGGATGACGACGTCGATGCCGGTGTGGTGCTGGTGTGCCGGTCGACGAATCCTAGCTGGACGCCGCTGTTCGGGATGGCCGATGCCCTCGTGCTCGACATCGGCGGCCCTAATAGCCATGGCACCATCATCGCCCGCGAGATGGGCATCCCCTGCGTTATCAACGTGGGCAACGGAACCTCCGTACTTCGTGACGGCGACCGGGTCCGGGTGGACGGCACCCGCGGAACGGTAACCATCCTCGAACGTGCCGATCGCACCATGACCACCCGCTAGACAAGAAAGTGAGCGCAAACACTATGGCAAGACAGACCTTTGGCGACTTCGGACACCGGGTGGTAGTGGGATCGTTTGACCCCGACCCTGCGCACATGAAGGTCGATGAACCCCTGCACGGGTTGAACGTGCAGGCGACCTGGCTGTACGGGTTCTTGCGTGACGCCGACGGCCTCACCTACGGTGTCGAGCGCAAATTCGTCGGCTCGCTGACCAGCGGCGGATTCATCATGACCCAGAATGGCGACCCGACCCAGGAACTCAACGTCCACCCCGACTCCGGTCGGTCCGCGCGCGGGGAACTGCGCCGCATCATCGGCGGCGTCGAGCGCAAATGGTCGGACCCGGTGTTCCAACGGTTACCCAAAGGCACACTGCCCGAGGGGGAACAGCCGATGACACTGCATTGGAACGGCCGCAACCTCGCCTACGACGAAGGCGACATCTTGTCGATCGAAGGGCCCTCGGTCGGCAACGGCATGCAGTTCTTCGTTCCCTCGTTTCACGAGCCGCTGATCTACACCAGCACCTGCTACTGGATGACCGGCACCATCCAGGGCAAAACAGTGCAGGGACCGATCTGGTACGACAATGCCTACTGGCGTCACGGTCTGGAATGGAAAGAATACGGATACTTCAACGACCTGCAGATCATGTGGCAGGTGTTCTGCAACAAATTCGATGATGGCACCTACGAATGGGGTCACCTTGTCAATGGCAAGGACGGCTTCACCCCTGGAGTGGTCATCCGCGGTACCGAGGTCGTCGCGATGACGCCGAACCTGCACGCGACGTTCGACTTGGACGACAACAACTGGCCGGTATCGGCCAGCTATGACGTCGCGGGGGAGAAGTACGAGTTCGAAGGCCCGGTCACCGGGCGGATGACCGAGTTCTCCGAGTCGCGATGGGCCAACTACCGCGCCCAGTACGGCTACATCCGCAAGGTCGGCGACGACAGAAAAGTGGTCGCCGGCCTGGCGTGGCTCGAAGGATTCGCCGACCGGGTGATCGAGCAGGGGCTCGACCGCTAATCTCTTGCAGCGAAGTCTTTTCGCCGCACGCTGCGCTCGACCTGTCCGTAGCCCACCGATCCGTCCGAAGCGGTGATCCGGGCAACGCATTCGGTGAGAATCAAGGTGTCGTCGTCGAGTTCCCAGCCGATTCCGTTGAGGTTGTCGTTGCGGTCGGTCATGGTCACGGGGAGCGTATGGACGATCTCGACGTCCAGCGTGGTGGTCTGACCGTCGACGCTGTCGATCCGGAGCGGGAAATGATGTGGACCACCCGTCAGGTCGCTGAGATTCGGCATGTCCATCGCGACGATCTTGGATTCCGATCCGTCGGTGAACACGGTGCCGGCGACCATCTGTAGTTCGCCGGCGAGGCTGCGAACCGCCATCGCGTGCACGGACACCCGGGGCAGAACGGCATTGACGAAGACGTGGCTGCCCACATCGGCGAACGAGCGTGGACCGCTGGAGTGGTCGATATAGCCAACCCCGTCGAGGCTCAGCTCGCGTCCTTCGCAGAGCGCGACGCCCGTTGTGGTGTAGGTCTGTTGCGTGTGCCGCGAGGCCCAGGCCTCGCCGCTGCTGCGGCCGCCGAACGGGTCGAACGGCGGCGCCGCCGCCTCGGCGGAAAGTTCGAGGCGAAACGGTACGGCGATGCCTGCGCCCCTGGGCTTTTCGGCCAATGCCGAGGTGGTGGTGACCTCGCCGGCCCCGTCGAAAGTCAACGAGAAGCGTTTGAACTCTTCGTCGGCGCTCAGCCGGAGGTTGCCGTCGAGCACCACGGTGTCCTCGCCGGCTCGGCACCAGGATCGACTGACGATGAGGCGCTCACCGGGCAGGTAGACATTCGTCTGGACCCACCACAGGTCGAGGTCCTCACGGCAGCGTCCGGCGTGCAGCCACAGGCCGCTTTCCGACTCGGGGCTCCAGGTCCCGATCCATCGTGTCTCTCCCCAGCCGGCGATCTCCGGGAACGTTGTGTGATTGGCGTCGATTAGCGGACCTCCTGATCGGCGGGCGGCGTGCCGACCCTGTCGCCGTTAACGATACGCAAATGCGCAATTCGTATCAATAGTGAGTTCTGCTTACGGCGCAGCGTTTGGCACACTGAGAGCCATGGCGCAGCCTGATGCGATCCGGCGACGCTCGCCCGACGGTGTCCGCGAGCGTGTGTTGGAGGCGGCCCGCGTCTGCTTTCGGCGCAGCGGAGTAATGGCGACCCGGATGGACGAGATCGCTGACGAGGCCCAGCTGCTACGGCCGAACCTGTACCGCTACTTTCCCAGTCGTGAGGCGCTGATCTCGGCAGCGCTCGTCCGCGAGATCGCGATCACCAACACCACGCGGAGAGAACGGATCCCGCTGCAGGGCCCGGTGGCCGCCGTGCTCGTGGAGTCGCTGGTTCTCGGGTACGAGATCCACCGCACCGAGGAGATGACGCAGTTCATGGTGGTCAAGGAGATGCTGGAGATTACCTCGACGATCGTGGCGGGCGACGAACTCATCATGACCGCGGAGAGCGACTACTGGTATCCCGTGCTGGCCTACGGACGCACGCGCAAGGAGATCAACGCGCGCCTCAGCGATGAACGGATCATTCGCTGGTTCTTGTCATCTCAGGTCCAACTCTCGGCGCGCAGCGAACTGCTCGAGGGCCTGGCGCATGACGTTCGCGAGTACTTCTCCGACTTCATCGTCCCGCCTGTTCTTGCCCGCGACGTTCCCTAGGGAGAGTCGACTGCGATGCCAGTAAGCACCTCCTGGAGCAATCCGATTCCGCTGCCCGACCTGACAATTACTCTCGGCGCCACCACCAACACAGTGGTGACGTGGATTTGCATCCTGACCGCGGCCGCCTGCGTCATGGCGGCGGTGGGCGAGATCCTTCTCAAACGTTCGGCGGTCCTGCTGTTCTGTTGCATCGGCGGGATCTTCTGCAACGCCATCGAGCCGTTCTGGGACGTGATGGGCCATCTGCACTTCAACCGCGGAAACACCGTCGTCTTCCGAGCCTTTGCCCAGGTCGCGTTCCCCATCGACTACCCGCTGTGGGCGGTCCTGCTCTACATCCAGTTCGGCGGATTCCAGTGTTGGGTCTTCTATCTCATGCTCAAACACGGAGCGAGCAGCCGAACGTTCTGGACTGTCGCTGCGTGGCAGGTGACAGCCAACGGGGTTATCGAGATACCCCTCATCAATGCGAAGGTCTACCAGTACTACGGCGACCAGCCGTTCCGCCTGCTCGGGTTCCCGTTGTGGTGGGTCTTCACCAACTTCGGCGAACTCTTCGGCGCGGTCTTACTTTTCCTACTGATCAAGCGCTTCGGAAGCAAAGCGGCGGTGTCGGCGATCTTCATCGTGCCTGCCGCATTCGGCGCCTGGGAACTGTGGACAGGCTGGCCCGTCTATGCTGCACTGAACTTCGATACCCCCTCGGCTGTAAAGTATCTCGCAGCTCTCGTGTCCGCCGGCGTCACCGTCGCCACGCTCTGGGCCTTCGTTGAATTCATGCCCGCACTGCAGTCGCTACCGGACTGGCACGCACTCGGAAAAGTTGGCGAAGTCCGCGCGGACGTCGTCATTCGCAACACTCGGTGAATGAGAATCCTTGTGCGACATAACCGGGTTCGCACGCAACAGGACTGAGCGACAAATCCCTTGCGGGCCTGGTCTTGTCGCTGTGAGTCGGGCAAACTGTGTGCCGGCTCGACCCAGAAACTCGTGGGGCCTCAGAGCCCGGCGAGTGCGGCGACCAAATCGTCGGTGGCCGACATGAAAGGCGAGTGATCGGCGTCGAGTTCGATGAAATCTGCGCCGGCCTGCTCGCTCATCTCACGCTGCAGCTGCCAGGGCACCGCACGGTCGTCTCGTGACCCGATGTAGGTCTTGGGGACTGCCCCGAACTGCGATCCGGTCACCCTCACGATTTCAGAGACCGGTCCCAGAGGCTCGGGTACCAGCCGCGATACCGCCTCCGCAGCGTCCGCCGGGTCGCAGCGGTGGTAGAACCCTTCGACGGCGGCCTCTGGGGAACTCACGAAGATGGTGGCACCGTCGCTCGATATCGTCAGGGTGCCCTCACGCATGAAAACGCTCTCCGACCCGGGTGCCAGGACGGTCTCCAACGCGCCCTCGCCGTCGCGCAGGATCAGCGAGTTGACGAAGACGATTCGGGCCAGTGCCTCCGCGCGCGCCTCGGCGGCAAGGGTGGCCGCGATGCCGCCCAAGCTGTGCGCGACCAGCACCACCGGCTCGTCACAGCGGTCGATCGCCGCGGTCACGGTGGCCGCATAGGAGGCCAGATCGGGTCCGGGTATGTCGGGACCGCCCGGACGCCCCGGCATGTCCACAGTCTCCACGTGGTGTCCTTTGTCGCGCAGTGGCGTGGCCACCCTGTCCCAGCACCACGAGCCATGCATCGCACCATGGACGAGAACGAATGTAGTCATTCGGACACCTTCCCAGAGCCGGCCCCAGGGTCATACGCCGGGCTCAGCCACCGCCGATGCCAGGGTCTCGCGGGGATTGGAATAGGCCGAAGCCATCACCTGAAGGAAGCGGGCGTCGGCGAATGCGTGCGAGATGGGGTATTCGCGCATGTATCCGTACCCACCGTGCAGTTGCAGGGACTGGTCGACCGCCTGGCCGCAGACCCTGCTTGCGATAAGGCGAGCGGCCGCCGCATCGGCGACATCGAGTTCGCCGATGCTGCGCGCCTGCACACAGGAATCGACGAACGCTGTCAGGCTGGCCAGCTCAGCCCAGAGCTCGGCCACGCGGAACCGGGTATTTTCGAACTCGGCCAGCGGACGGCCGAATACCTTTCTGGCGTGCACGTAATCGACCGCCGACGCCATCGCAGTGCGCGCACTCGCCAGTGCCAACACGGCAAACCATAGGTCGAGGTCGCGATGCAAAGCGGTCGTGGAGGCGAGGTCGGTCTTCGCGTCGGCGCCGCTGAGTGTCACGTCGGCCAGTCCAGCGTCGCGTCCGGCCAGGTTCTGGTCGATCGGTGTGATGGTGACGCCCGGTTGGTCGAGTGGAATCAGGGCGACGCCGCCGCTTTCGTTCTCTACCAGCAGCGCGTCGGCGATCTGCGCGGCGGCGACACCAGACAGCGTGGCGGGTGCGGGAACCGCAATCAATTCACCAGCGCTGAGCCCGGGTAGCCATTGCTTCTTTTCTGCCGCAGTGGCGTGCTCGAGCAGAAACGGGATCGTGACGCCGGCCTGCAGTGCCCAGAGCAGTGCCAGGCCGGTCGCCCCGGCTGCGATTGTCTCCTCGATCAGCACAACCAGGAACCCGAAGTCATCGACACCGCCTCCGCCGAACTCCTCGGGCACCGCGGTGCCCAGAAAACCCGCTTCGCCGGCAGCAGCGACAACGCTGCGTGGCGTTTTGTCGGCGCTACGCCATGCGTCTAAATTTGGCTGCACCTCGGATGCGATGAACCGCTTGACACTGTCCCTGAAAGCCGCGTGATCGTCGCCGAAGATGCGCCGTTGCTGAGAAATCACCCGAGATCACCGCGGCGCCATGCGGATCGCGCCGTCAAGGCGGATCGTCTCTCCGTTCAGCATCCCGTTGTCGATGATGGCCAGCGCAAGCCGGGCATACTCGTTCGGTTCACCGAGCCGGCTGGGATGCGGCACGGTGCTCGCCAGCGACGCGCGTACATCGTCGGACAGCTTCGCCAGAAGTGGCGTGTCGAACGTGCCGGGCGCGATGGTGCACACGCGGATCGCCTTGGACGCCAAATCTCGCGCGGCAACGATCGTCATGCCGACAATGCCGGCCTTGGACGACGCGTACGGTATCTGACCGATTTGGCCCTCGAATGCGGCCACCGACGCGGTCAGGATCACCACTCCGCGATCGCCGTCAAGCGGCTCGTTGGTGGCCATCTGTGCGGCCGCCAGCCGCAGCACGTTGAACGATCCGATCAAATTCAATCCGATGATCTCCGTGTAGGTCTCCAGCGAGCCAGGAGTGCCGTCCCTGTTGACCACGCGCACGGGGCCGCCGCGTCCGGCGCAGTGCACCACCGCCCGAAGCGGGCCCGACTCGGCGGCGGCCTTCATCACGGCGGTCATGTCCTCGGCGCTGCGCACGTCGGCGGCGACGAACTGAACGGCATCGCCCAGTTCCTTTGCGACGGTCTCGCCGTTCGAGGACGGCAGGTCGGCGATGACCACCTTGGCGGCCCCTGCTGCGACGAGACGTTCGACGGTCGCAAGCCCGAGCCCGGACGCGCCGCCGGTGACTACCGCGGATATTCCCTCAATCTCCATGCGCTACAGGTCCTTTCGCGCCACTTATAGACGTTCGATGATGGTGGCGTTGGCCATGCCGCCGGCCTCGCACATGGTCTGCAGCCCGAAGCGCCCGCCACTGGCCTCCAAGGCGTAGAGCATCGTGGTCAGCAGTCGGGCGCCCGAGGCCCCGAGCGGATGGCCCAGTGCGATCGCGCCGCCGCGCGGGTTGAGCCGGGCAGGATCGGCGCCGAAGTGCTGGGCCCAGGCCATCGGTACGGGGGCGAACGCCTCGTTGACTTCGTAATGGTCGATGTCGGTCAACGAAAGCCGCGCCCGCCGAAGCACCCGTTCGGTCGCCGGGATCGGGCCGGTCAGCATCGTGATCGGATCGTCGGCGGCCAGCCCGAACGCGTGGAAGCGCGCCCGCGGCGTCAGTCCCAGCTCCTCGGCGATGTCATCGCCCATGATCAGTACCGCCGATGCACCGTCGGCCAGCTGTGACGAATTGCCCGCGGTGATGTGCCAGTCGGTGATCTCGGAGAAGCGCGCCGCCATCTCGGGGGAGTAAAAGGATGACTTGAGCGCCGCCAGTCCCTCGGCCGTAGTCGACGGCCGGACGGTCTCGTCGGTGTTGACCACCCCACCGTCTGGTGTGGTGATCGGCACGATCTCGGCGGCGAAGTCGGCCCTCGCCGCGTTCGTGTGTGAACGGGCGGCGAACTCGTCGATGGACTCCCGGTCGAGTTTCCAGCGCGCGGCTACCAGTTCTGCCGAGACGCCCTGCGGGACCAGTCCGGGCGCGTACCGGTCGTTGACCGATGGCCCGAACGGGTCTTGCCCGATGCGTGCGGTGCCCATCGGGATACGGCTCATGGATTCGACGCCGGCCGCCACGACGATGTCGCACGCCCCCGCAATCACGGCCTGCGCAGCGAAGTCGGCGGCCTGCTGGCTGGATCCGCAGGCACGATTCACGGCCACCGACGGGACGCTCTCGGGCAACCCTGCCGCAAGCCACGCCCAGCGCCCAACCGGGCCGGCCTGTTCACCGACCTGACTCACGCAGCCCGCGATCACGTCATCGACGCGAGCGGGGTCAACGTCGTTGCGGGCCATCAGTTGGCCGATCACCTGACCCAACAGGTTCACGGGATGGACACTGGACAGCGCCCCGCCGGGCCGTCCGTCCTTGGGCGGTTTGCCCTTGGCCATCGGGGATCGGACGGCATCGACAATGACTGCACTACGCGACATCTTTGCTTCTCCTCAGGGCGTGCTGGTGGCTTTAGGCGTGCTGCGGCTGGGTGATCGCGGCGGCGTCCCAGTAGAACGCCCGGATTTCTTGCACGAGACCGTCGGCAAATGACCACACCTCCAAGGCGGCGTTGGGGACGGTGCCGTCGGAGCCGGGGTTCTTCCAATCGAAGGTGATCCAGGCGACCACGTGGTCGCCCTCGCCGATGGTCTGTACCAGCGTGAGGTTGGTGGCGCCGGCCTGATTGCCGGCCTTCGCGATCCCGGTGAACAGCCCGCGCAGACGTCGGCTTCCCGCTACGCGTCCGCCATGCGGCAGCGAGGGCGGCCACTCGATGGCGGCTTCCTCGGCAAAGTGAGCGTCGATGGACCCCGCTATCGCGTCCGGATCGCCGCCACTGAGCGCGGCATAGAAGTCTGCGACGATCTGGGCGTTCGGGCGCTGCGCCATCGGGTACCTCACTGTACGGGGAAGGGGACTATTTTAGAACCTTAGCGTCTCATTAAGAGCTCGGCAACGGTGGTCCCGCCGAGCCGCCGGCGATCATCGTGCCCTGGCTGGTGGCGCAGCGGTTGCCGTTCCGGTCTTCCACCACCACTTCGACGAACTTGGTTCGCCGTCCGCCGCCCAGCGCGGCCGCGCGAAAGGTTAACGGTGCCCGAGCGGGCAGGTGAAATTGAATGTGCAACGAGCCGGTAGCGGGCAACAGTCCCTGTGCGCTCATCCGCATGGTGAGCGCGCCCATGACCTGGTCGGCAGCCGCGGCGACGATACCGCCGTTCACTGCCCCGTTGGGGTTGGGGGTCAGCGGCGAACTCTCCATGTGAAAGATCGCGGACGTAGGATTCAACTCGGCGCACGCCAGTCCGAGATCCCGGCAGAACGGCAGTTCGTTGGCCCATGCCACCCAGTCCACCGTCTCCGTCTCGCCCGCTGCGGGGTGCCACCACGCCGTTTCGGGCGCGATATGGTCTTCGAGCATCGTCCGCTCCAGTTTCTCGCCGCTGTCCTTTGCAATGTAAACGATCGTTCAGCAAGAATAATCGCCGCTCGGGCGGATGTGAGCATTGACACAAATGCCCTGAATCGGCAATTATGAGACGTTAAACCTTAAAAACGTGGACCCGTCGGCAGAACGTCCGTTCGGGAGGGACTGGAGACAAGGACAGTAACGGTATGGGACTCGCCGACAACAAGGTCGCCTTCATTTCCGGGGTAGCCCGGGGTCAGGGCCGTTCACATGCGGTCCGCCTCGCCGAGGAAGGCGCCGACATCATCGGGTTCGATATCTGCGCCAACGACGACTCGGTGGAATACCCACTGGCCACCCAAGACGATCTCGACGAGACAGGCAAACTCATCGAGAAGTACGGCCGCAAGGCACTGCTGTCCGTCGCCGACGTTCGTGATCACGAGGCGGTCAAGCGCATCATCGACGACGGCGTGGCCGAATTGGGGCGATTGGACATTGTCTTGGCGAACGCCGGCGTCATGGCCATCACAGGGCCGCAGCGCCTGCGGCGCGACGCCTTTCTGGCTGGGATCGACATCATGCTCGTCGGCGTGTTCAACACGGTGATACCCGCGATCCCGCACATTCAGGCCGGCGGGCGCGGCGGCTCGATTGTGATCACCAGTTCCACTGCCGGGCTGGTGGGAGGGCTCGGGGACGGCTCGCCGGGCGTGCTGGGTTACACCGCCTCCAAGCATGCGGTAGTCGGCCTGATGCGGTCCTGGGCCAATGTGCTGGCGCCGGATAACATTCGCGTCAACACCATCCACCCGACCGGGGTCAACTCGCCGATGATCGCCAACGAAGCTTTTGGGCGCTACGTCCAGGAGTTCCCCTTGATCGCCCAGAACCTGCAGAACCCATTGCCGGTGCCGAACGGATTGCTCGAGCCGCAGGACGTGACCGATTCGATCATGCACCTGGTCTCGGACGCGGGCCGATACATCACCGGCTCCACGTTCGTGATGGACGCCGGGTTCACCAACAACCGCTGACCGCGGGAAGCAGTGCGAGGCAAGACATTTCAATAATCACTAGATACGGTGTCTTGGCATCCGCGATCGCGTCAAGGCCGCTGGCCGTCGAAGTAACGCACAGCGAACGTACCCATACTAATGGGCGTAGGGTGTTCGTTGCTGCGGACCTGGATGCGTCGGATGTGTGCGATGCAGTCGCGGTACAGGCCGCGCTGCTGGCCGGCGGCGCGCTGCGCAAGGACCTGGTGGTGAAGCTTGCGCGGCATCGCCCCGCAGTGGCGCAGCGTTATCTTGCTCTGGAGATCGCCCGGATCGCCGAGCAACTCGATCACGTGCTGCCGGCCCGCACCACACGCCGCATCAAATCGATTGGTTTGCAACAGGTCTCCACGAGCAGCGAAGAGTCGTTGAATCGCGCGCTGAGCCGAGAGGCGATCTCGTCGCCACCAGGGTGGGTAGGGGTGTTGAAGCCCTCCCGACTGTGGCGGGTCAGCCCCGAGGATCTGCTTGCCTCGCCGACCGACCAGGACTTGGCACGGCTGGGCCAATTGGAAGAGCAAGAGCCCGAAGAGGAAGACGAAACCGAGGACGACACCGACGAGAGCAAGATCATCAAACTGTTGTCGGCCCCGGGAATACCCAACCCGCTCGGCGATGCCCTGCAGAAGCTGCTCGGGATGGGCCGCAGCGGTCCGGACAAGAACCAAGGCTCGGCCGAAATCCCCGTCTCCAAGCAACGCTTCGGACCCGTCGGACGCAACGCCAGAAAGCTCCGACTCGGCCAGACGCTCTCAGCGGTGCTGCGGTCGGCTCCGATGGCGGGAATCCGATATCCGGAATGGAACTGCCACACGGGAACCTACCGCCCAGACTGGTGCACGGTCGCCGAACACGACCCCGCTCACACCGAGTCCGCGGACGGACACACGGCCATTGCCGGGCCGTCGTTGCAGCGGCCCTTGGGGCGGGTCGGAATCGAGCCGGAACGTCATCGACGCCAAGCCGACGGCGATTCACTGGATCTATCGGCCCTGTTGGATTACGAAACCGACCGCCGACATGGAGCCAACCCGGAACCGTATATCTACGAGAACAGCCGGCTGACCAAACGCGAACTTTCGGTTCTCGTGCTGTTGGACTGCTCGGGCTCGACCGCGGAAGCCTCGGGCGGTCACGTCGTTTTCGAGGAGGAACGCCGACTGGCCGGCGACATCACCGCGGCTCTTGAACGGCTCGGCGACCGGGTCGCGACGTACGGCTTCTACTCGCGCGGCAAGGACGCGGTGCGGTTTTTGAGGATCAAGGAATTCAACGCCAGATTCGATACCGCCGCCAAGCGACGCCTGCAGTCGGTACAGCCGTCCGGGTTCACCCGGATCGGCGCCGCGATCCGACACGCCACGCACGTTCTCGAATCGCAGGCGCTGGCCAAGAACATGGTCCTGCTGGTGATCGGTGACGGACTGCCCTACGACGACGGCTACGAGGACCGCTATGCCCGCGCGGATGCGCGACAAGCGATCCAGGAAGCGGTGCGGCGCGGGATCGGCGTCGCCGGAATCGGCATCCGATCGTCTACAGAGCCTGACGTTCTCGAGGACGTGTGGTCGGACGCGTCGTTTCGGGTGATCGGACAAAGCGGGGACATCCGTGGCGACCTGCGCGGCCTTTTGCTCAACGCGCTCACCGCGACACGCAGCAACGGTCGGCGCCGCGAACTGCTGACCGAGGAACATCACGCCCATCTACGGTCGCACACGGCCAGGCGCAGCGCCATGAATACTTATGTCTGAGCAGGTGAGGTGGTAATGAGCGAATCAACGATGGAGCAAAAAGAATTGATGCACGACGATGCCGCGGAGAAACACGGGTACATCCCCGTCGGCGACGAAGTCGAGGTCTTTGTCGCCGCGTGGCAATCGGGTCTGCCGGTCATGCTGAAAGGACCGACCGGTTGCGGCAAGACACGGCTGGTTGAGCACATGGCGAAACGCGTTGGTGTGCCGCTTTTCACGGTGTGCTGCCACGAGGACATGACGTCCTCGGATCTGCTGGGCCGGTTCGTGCTGCGTGATTCGAGCACTGAATGGGTGGACGGTCCGTTGACACAGGCGGTGCGTCAAGGCGGCATCTGCTACCTCGATGAGGTTGTCGAGGCCCGCCAAGACGCAATCGTCGCCGTCCATTCGCTGTCGGATCACCGCAGAGAGTTGAATATCGAGCGACTCGGCGGGCTCAAACTCCATGCGGCGCCGGGGTTCCAGCTCGTCGTGTCCTACAACCCGGGCTACCAGAGCATCCTGAAAGACCTCAAGATGTCGACGCGGCAGCGCCTGGTTGGCATCGATCTCGGCTTCCCGCCGCCAGATATCGAACGGCGGATACTTCGGCAGGAAAGCGGTCTCGACTCCGACGTCCTCGACGACATCATCCGGCTCGGCCAGGCGATCCGGCGTCTCGATGATCTCGCTTTGCGGGAGACCGCATCCACTCGTGCACTCGTTGCGACCGCCACCCTCGTTCGGGCAGGTCTTCGCCCGAATGTGGCTGCGGTGTCGGCGATCGCCAGCCCGCTGACCGACGACGCGGAGACCCGTGAGCGGTTGACCGTTCTGGTCGAGTCGTATCTCTGAGCGCTACAACTCAGACACTGCGCCCGCCGCGCCCACATACCGCGCGGCGCGCTGCGGCGACACGCCGGCCATCCGCAGCAGCACCTGCGCGCACGTCAGATCGGCTCGGTCGCCGAGTCGGCCGTCGAGGATTCCGCGGATCACCTCGAATGCCGCCGCCATGGACATCGTCAGGGTGGTCTCGAGGTCATCGATCGCGAACACGCCCTCGGCCACACCGCGCTGCAGCAAGGCTTCCGCTTGGGGGCGGATGATGCGCTCGAACCGTGCTTCGGCCTGGCTGAGGTTGACCAGTAGCCGCGCCAAATCGGTTTCTTCATAGGCAATTCGGACGATAGCCAGCGTCGACGCGAAGTGTGCCTGCGCCGGGTCGGCGAATGAGGGGGAGTCGGTGATGGAATTCGCCAAGCCGACGATTGTCTCCGCGACCACCGCCTCGACGATGTCGTCTTTGGTCTTGAACTGGTTGTAGAAGGTGCCGAACGCCACGTCGGCGCGCTCGGTCACATCGCTGACCCGCAGGCCCTCCAGCCCGCGTTCTGCGATGATCTCCCGGGCGGCGCTGATCAGTCGAGCCCTGGTCCTGGCCTGCCTGCGCGCCGTGCGAGACATGCCGGTCGCCGTTTCGGTCGTCGCCATTGGAGCCCAATCTGATTGCTGAATCAGTCTTGATTAGCTAATCATAACTCGGTAGCGTGGGGACGTGAGCTTTGAGGGACGGACTGCAATTGTCGGCGCGGGTATCGCGGGCCTGGGCGCAGCGCGCCGAATCCAGCAATCGGGTGGCACACCGGTGCTGTTCGAGGCCGGGGACTACGTCGGCGGCCGCATCAAGACAGTTCGGCGCGACGACTTCGTGTTCGACATCGGGGCGTTCATCTACCTGGGCAGCTATGCCGAGGCCACCCAGGAGATGCGTGACGTCGGGCTGGGTCCGCAGATGCACAAGTTCAACGCTTTCGGGGCGATGCCACGCGGCGGCGACCTCAACTTCCTCGACCTGAGCAAGCCGCTGAGTCTGCTGCGGACCCCTTACCTGTCAGGCCGCGCCAAGTTGAAGCTGGGCAAGCTGCTGGTATTCCTGGGCAGGCACTGGAAAGACCTCAACTACACCGACGCGTCCGGCGTCGCGGCGTTCGACACCGACACGGTCAGCACGTACAGCCGGCGCGAACTCAGCGAGGAGCTCCTCGATTACGTTACCTCCGTGGTGGTCCGGGGCCCGTGGCTGTCCGACCCGTCATACGCGTCGGTCGGCCAGTTGCTGTGGACGATGAAGAACTTCTTCAAACCTTACTTCTACGGCCTCGACGACGGCATGGATGCACTGCCGCGAGCGATGGCGACACAGTTGTCCGACGTGCGGCTGGCCACGCCCGTCACCAACGTCACCGACGCCGGTGACCGTGTCGAGGTGACGTTCACCGAAAACGGCCAGGAGCGGACGGAGGAATTCGCCAACGCGGTCATCACCACCACGACCGGAACCGCGCTGCAGATCTACCCGCAGATCTCCGGGTTCGCGCGCGAGTACTACGAGAACACCGATTACATCTGCAGCGTCAATTGCCATATCGCGCTGGCGGAGCGGCCGGCGAATCCCGCGACCTACATCATGTGTTCGCCGCGCGAGCAGCCTGACCTGTGCGGTGTGATCGTGGACCACCTCAAGGCCAACAACCGCTGCCCACCCGGCAACGGCATGCTGACGACGTTCTGCCGCCACGAATGGTGCCTGGACAACCTGGAAAGTCCCGACGACAAGGTCATCGACAGCGTCCTCGGCTTCATCAAGCCGTATTACGGCGACCTGAGTTCGCAGGTCGTCGACTACGAGATCGGTCGCTGGCGCGACGTCGTGCCGATCATGCGACAGGGACGCTTCCGGGCCGTCGACCGCTTCATGCGCGAGACCGATCCCACTGCGCGCGTCCAGCTTGCCGGCGACATCGGGCCGATCCCAGGCGTCAACGGGGCCTTGGTATCCGGTCAAGCCGCCGGTGATCGCATCGTTGACCAGCTGTCCGCGACCCGAGGGGTACGAGTATGAGCGCCGTCCGTCCCCGGCCCGGCACCGGTCCGTGATCGGCCGGTCTGATAACGGGTTTGGCCGGTGACTATCAAAAGGTCGGTGTCATCAGGGCCTTTCTATCTCTGGCCCGGGGCGATGAACGCATGCTGACGCCACAACCGCCGCTCGACATGGTCGTCAACAAGACCGCGGAGTTGGGCATCACCGTGACTTTGGCCGGCATCGTGGCCGTTGCTCTCGTCTTCGCCGCAATCGACTGGCATCGCACCGGTCGGGCGCTGGTCCTGCTGCTCATGGTGGCCGGAGGCGCGATCATGATCTTCGAGCCGATGGTCGACACCGTCGGCGGGTGCTGGTTCCCGTCTAATTCGTGGACGGCGTTCACCGCCTGGGGCAGACCCTTGCCGCTCTGGTTGTGTCTGGCCTACTTCTTCTACTTCGGCATTGCCACCTCCGCGATCTGGAAGGCTTTGCGCGGCGGCCTGACACGGCGCCGGATCTGGTTGGTGTTCTGCGCCGCGATGCTGGCGGATCTGATCTTCGAAACCGTTCTGCTGACCATGAATCCCTATGTCTATTACGGCTATCAGCCGCTGCTGCTGGGTAAGTTTCCGCTCTGGTGGATGGCGGTCAATGCCGCTATCCCGTTGGTATTGGCGGCGCTGATCTACCAGTTCGACAACTACTTCCGCGGCTGGAGAGCTTTAGCGGTGATCCCGCTGGCGCTGACGACCAGTGCTGCGGTGAACGCCGCCGTGGGCTGGCCGTCGTGGCTGGTCATCAACACCGACGTCGGCTGGGTACTGACCCAGTTAGGTGGGCTGGCCACGTTCGTCGCGGCTTGCGTCGTCGTGAAGATGGTCGCCAATGGGGTCTCGGTCTCTGCGACAACGCAATCCGAGGATGCTCGGCCCGTCGAGAGTTCCGCGCCGGCGAGGTGAGCGCTCGGTCCCGCGATCTTTGAGATCGATTATCTCAGAAATCTTGGATGTCATCCGCCGGGTTTGGTAGCGTGCGCGTATGTATGACCCGCAGACCGTGCTGAAGGTAGTCGACACGCACACCGTCGGGGTGCTTGCGCTGGCCGGCGTCACCATCGTCGGTATGGCTATCTGGTTCCAACAGGCGTTCGTTGTGGCGCGGCGGGATCGCGCCTATGCGTTCCCGATGTTCTGCACCGCCTTCTGGTTCGCCCACGACACGTCGTATGTGGCCCGCTTCAACGAGTGGTTCACCACCTATGACCACTGGTTCCTCAAACTCTTCTGGTTCGCTCTGGTTGCCACGTCGCTGACCGAGATGGTCTACATCGGCCAGACGATGCGATACGGCGGCCGTGAGTTTCCGCGGCTCTCGCACCGGGCGTACTCGTGGCTGGTGATCGGGGCGGTGGTCTCCGGAGTGGTCATCTGGACGATGGTCAAGGCCGCCCTCGGTGACAGCCTCTATCTCATCGCGTTCGGCCTGACCGTGGCGGTGTATCCACCATTCGCGTTCGCCCTGACGCTGCGCCGCCAGTCACTGCGCGGGCAGTCCGCACTGATGTGGGTGGGCTTCATCGTGCTGGCCGTGGGCTGGTTCAGCCTCACCACCATCTACTTCGGTCCGACGTTCCAGAGCTGGCAGTGGATCACCCTCGGGGTGTTCTCGGTGCTCAGCGGTCTCGCCGGAGTCTGGCTGGTGGCCTCCGCCGAGCGATACGGGTTCGTCGGCGCGCGATCGGAAACCGACGAGCCGCAGCTCGTGGCCGCCCCGGCTGCGGGCTGAGAGCCACCTGTCTCCGCGACCACCGATGTAGATCATGATCTACATCGGTGTATTCTGACGTCGTGACCAACGTCGGAATGCGGGAACTGCGACAGAATCCCGCCCCTGTTTTGCGTGCGGTCGAGAGCGGCGCCGAGGTGACGGTGTTGGTCAATGGCCGCGCCGTGGCGCGGATTGTGCCGCTAGAGACACCCCCGTGGGTGGACGGGGAACGGGCCGGGCACATCTACAACACGGCCGTGGATCCCGGTTGGGAGGGCGAGCTGCGCGCTGGCCGCGGGGAAGACATCGTTGGCGACCCCTGGTCTTAGACGGGTCATTCTCGACACCAGCATCCTGGTGGCGTCCGATGCCGACTTATCGGGGCTGGCATGCCAGATCAGCTCGGTGAGCTATGCCGAGCTTCATTTCGGTGTGCACGCCGCACCCGATGACAGCTCCCGGCTGGCCCGCCAGCACAGGTTGACTTTGATTCAGTCTGTCTACGGCCACGGGATCGCCTTCACCGACGACACCGCTCACCACTACGGACTGCTGTGCGGACGCGTCCGAGCGCAGGGCCTTAGTCCGCGAGGTCGGGCCATGGACGTCATGATCGCTGCCACCGCGCTGGCCCTCGGCGTTCCGCTGGTCACCAGGAACACCGACGATGTCGACCAGCTCGGCGTCCAACTACTGCAGCGTTGACGAACTGACCGGGGGTTCCGGAACGCTCAGGTCGGCTCTGTGGCCGCGAGACTTTACCCGGCGCGGGCCAGGATTTCGATGGTGCCTGCGGTCCCGTCGACGCGGACCCGGTCGCCGGTTTTCAGGCGCCGAGTGGCGTCGTGGGTGTTGACGATGCAGGGGATTTCGAGTTCTCGGGCTACCACCGCGGCATGGCTGAGCATTCCGCCGAGGTCGACGACGAGCGCCGCCGAGACGAACATGATGGAGCTCCAGCTCGGGTCGGTGGTGGGGGCGACGAGGATCTCGCCGGGCTCGACGTCATCGAAGCCGGGGTCTTCGACGACGCGGACCAGGCCCTCGACCACGCCGGCGCTGGCGCCGGTGCCCTGGATCGTCGTGTCGTCGGCGATGAGGTCTGCGCGGGTGGACAGGTCGTAGGTGTCTGGCATTCCGGCCCAGGTCGTTTCGGCGAACCCGATGCGCTCGTAGAGTGACCGGCGTGCCCGGCGTGCTGCGACGAGGTCTTTGACGTCGCTGGGCAGTGGATGGGAAAGTTCGATGTCGGTGAGGTAGAAGACGTCGTCGCGATCGTTCAGGATTCCCTCGGCGACGAAATGGTCGCCGGCCCGGAGAGCCGCCATCCGGGTGATGTCGATGGTCTGCAGGAACGCGCGTTTGCCACGGCCGCGGTCGGGAATGCGTTCGCGGGCGAGTTTCATCACGAAGCGTGCTGCGGGGCGGCGTGCGGCGGGCAGCGCGGCCAGTACCTCGCGGCTCATCTCGACGCGTCGGCGTTCCTTTTGGCGTTCGGCGATCGCCGGGTCGTCGCTGTCGGGTACGTCGCGGTAGTGGTTGATGATGCTTTTCAGCGGGGTGGGGTCCTCGCGCCAGACCCTCCCGGAGACCTCGCCCTCTCGGGGCCCGTGGAATCCGTGGTTACCGACCACCTGCTCGAGGGTCAGCTCGCCACGCGAGGCTTTCCAGATGTCTCCCACCACAGCCATTTCCGCGCCCCCGGTGCCGCTGAGCACCGCGAGGTCCCCGACGCCGGCGCGGGTGATCAGCCGGTCGAGCATGTCGAATATCGGCTGGAAACTGCCGAACATCGCCGTCACGTGGGTGTCCATCGCGAACTGGTAGCGCCGCAGGGATTCGGCGACCGTGGCCAGCGCCGCGGCGCGGTCCATGCCGGGCACCTCCTCGACCTTGGCTCGCCACCACGCATCGGTCTGCGCGCACATTGCCAGCAAGCGGCGCTGGATGCTCAGCACGGTGTGCCCGAAACGGGCGGCGACGAACGGATACCGGCGCACGGTCGGGTCATAGCGGATACCGGGCGGCGCCTGGCCGAACAGGTTCGCCATGGTGTCCTCGCCGCTGACGCCGGGCATCCGGTCACCGATCATGGTCAAGAACTCCAGCCGCACCGCGATCTTGCCGTAGAAGGCGCGGATCACCCAGTCCGCGGGATCCAGCACCGCGTCGCGCTCACGCGCGGAGATCACCCCGATATTGAACGCCACCCGCTGCGCCGTCGTCTGGGCTCGCAGACCCCAGTGCGCCATACCCAGCGGGGTGATGATGCCGGGGACGGCTTCGCCGAGATTGGTCGTGGTCCAGTGGTGGACGTCGCGATCCGAGCTGTGGGTCGGGTCCCACGGCTCCTTGACGGGGACGATCACCGCACCAACTCCGCGGTGGCCGGACGGCGGGTCTTGAGGGCGTGCGCATACGCCTCGCTGTGCATGGTCTGCACGGTACTGAACGCGACCCTGCCGGAGGTGTCGCTCCAGCGGAACACGCTGTCGAACGAGGCGATGTTGGGCCACATCATCATCGGCGAGAGAGCGATCGCCTCACCGGAGAACTCATAGCTCTCGCCTGTCTCGTCGGTGGCCTCGATCTGCATTGCGAGCGGCGCGAACAGCAGCGGGTGTGTTTTCGTCACGGTGCGCCGCACGTGGTCGATGCCGCGGATCTGCCCGTTACGCACGACCCAGGCGTAGTGGTGGTTCGGCGTCCCCGCGGGCACCTCGTAGATCCCGGCCCAGTCCGGGTCGGTATCTGGCGCCTCGATGCCGATCTGGTTGAACGTCAGGTCTTCACCGAGGTGGATCGGCGTCCAGGACACGGGCGGATGCACATTGTTGGCGCGGCTCTCGAGGCGGACCTGCCGCCACGAATGATCACGCGGGTAGAAACTGTCCACCGCATACTGCTCGCCGTGCAGGGTGAGCGTGCCGGTGCAGCGCATGAATTGCTCACTGCCGCTAGGCTCCTGGGACCGATGGAACTCTTCTCCGGGGATCACGTGACCGCGTGCCAGCAGTGGCGTCACCGCGGTCGCCGTGACGTCAAACGATGTCCGCCCGTCGGTGCTGCGGTACTGCAGCACTGCGCGACGGCCGGGTTCCACGAAGTCAAAGGTCAGCCCGTTGGCGGTGGTGATCCGGCCGCCGTCGATATCCGGCCAGGGCATCGTGATCTCGTAGTCGTAGAACAGCGCGTCGGTGGTGGTCAGGTTCTCCAGCCCCTGGAAAGCGAGCACCCCGCCCTGGCACAGCGGGAAGTACGGCATGTAGCGGATGTAGAGGAAAACGCCGATCGCGGCCTCCGGAACGCAGAAACCGAAGTAGTGGGTGTGCACGGTGTGCGGATCCCACACGTCGCCCTCGCCGGGTAGTGGAATGATCAGATCTGTCTCATCGGGTTGAGTGTCGACGCTCATGGTGCCCACCCTGTTCCGTGTGTCGTTTTGGGCGGCCCGCCGACCCCGGTGGTGAGCCGGTCCAGCTTGGCGCCTCCGTTCATCCCTGTTCTGTGAACGTACGTTCCCAGTCTGGCGTGTGTCGTTGTCGTTGGGCTTGATGTCGAGTCAGCGAGACACCACTGCGGGGCGTCGATGCGACATCCGCCGCCAACAATCTCGCATTTGAGGAATTTTCTGTCAACGGTGAAAAGGGTGTTTGACATGCCGGGGAAATCGACGCACAGGGTGTCGCGTCGCCCTGTGCGGGCGCTACACTGACCGCACAGTTGAGAACGATCGTTGATAAACGACTGCGTCATCACTGAGATGTGTACGGAGGACAGATGACCGGCTTGGTCAGGGCCCTGGGTTTCGACCCGTCGAGTGTGGGCAGCATTTTCTTGTTGTGCGCGATCTTCACCTTCGCGGTGGTGACGGTCCTGTGGGTAGTGGGCCTGTTCCAGGGCAACCACTCGATGATGGACGGCTGGTACGGCTTCGCCTTCGCGGTCCCGGCGTTGCTTGCCTATCTGATCGTCGGCGCGCAGTCGGTGACGGCGGCGTTGCTGCTGTTCATGGTGATGCTGCACGGCTGCCGGCTGGGCTGGTACCTGGCGGCGCGCTGGCGCCGGTATGTGCCGAAGTACGGTGGCGACCCGCGCTACCTGAACTTCGTCACGGAGATGTCGCCGGGTTACTGGTGGAAGAGCTTCTTTCGGGTCATGGAGCCGCAGGCGGTGGTCATCGTGCTGATCGGCTCGCCGGCAGTGATCGGGATCCTGCAGAACCGCCAGGCCAACGGCGGCATCGGCGTGCTGGGGTTTGCCGGTCTGCTGGTGTTCATGGTCGGCCTGTACTTCGAGACGGTCGCTGACGGGCAGCTGCAGGCGTTCCTGGCCCAGGAGCAGCGCCCGCGCTACCTCAACACCGGCGTCTGGAAGTTCAGCCGTCACCCGAATTACTTTGGGACGACGACGGTCTGGTGGGGGATGTGGCTGGTCGCAATGGACGGCAACACCTCCTGGTGGACGGTGGCGGGCCCGATCCTCAACACGATCATGCTGACCTCGGTGCTCGGCTCGGCGTTCCAGGACAACTACATGGGCTCGCGGCCGGAGTACCAGGAACTCATGGTCCGGACGCGGCGCTTCCTGCCGATTCCGTTGTCGGAGGCAGCTATTGCCCGTAACGAGGCCCGGCTGGCCGAGCAGCGCGCCAAGGCCGCGGTCTGACGTGCACGGGTCTGATCTGTACGACGCGGTCATCGTCGGCGGCGGCCACCACGGCCTGACCTGCGCGACATATCTCGCGCGGGCCGGTAAGCGGGTGGTCGTGCTCGAACGCGAGCCGTGGCTGGGCGGCATGACGTATTCGCGTGAGACGGTCGCGGAGGCGCCCGGATTCACCATGAACCCGTGCGCGGTGGACTTGTTGTTCACTAACCTCAAGCCGTCCATCATCGACGAGCTGTCACTGGAGTCGTTCGGTCTTCGTCAGGTCAGCCCCGAGCCGTGGGGGGCCTACCTGGGCCCGGACGGCCAGTCGATCGGGTTGTGGCGGTCGCTTGACCGGACGGTCGAGGAGATCCGCCGCTACTCGAAGAAGGACGCCGCGAAGTTCGCTGAGCTGTGCGGGCTGTGGTGTGACTTCTGGTATGTGGCCGCGCCCTACATGATGGACCACCCCACCCGCCCGCGCGCCAAGACAGTCGCGGAGCTGGGCTGGCGGGTGTTGCGCAAACGCAAGAGCCTCGCGCCTGTGGTGCGGATGCTGATGGCCTCGCCGCACCAGGTCATCGAGAGCATGTTTGAGTCCGACGAGGTCAAGGCGCTGCTCGCCATCTATGCGTCGGGCTCCGAGGCGCCGCTGCGCGAGCCCGGTTCCGGCGCTGTCCTGGGCGTGATCATGCTGCATATCGGCTGGGGCATCAAACGTCCCCTCGGGGGCATGGCGGAGTTCACCAAGGCGCTCGCGGCGTGCCTGCGCTTCCACGGTGGCGAGACCCGCACCGGCGCCGCGGTCGAAGAGGTCCTGGTGCGCGACGGCACCGCGACCGGCGTGCGGCTGATCAACGGTGAGGCCCTGCATGCCCGGCAGGTCATCGGAGCCGTCGATCCAGTGACGCTGATGCAGAAGCTCGTCGACCCGGCCTTCGTGCCCGAATCGGTGGCCGACGAGATTCGCAACATTCGGATCAACGGCTGGGGCATCAACAACGTCAAGATCGACGTCGCGCTCTCGGAGCGCCCGAAGCTGTTGTGCGACAGGCCCGAACTGTGGGGCAGCTACATGCTCGTCGCCGACGACAAAGATTACGTCGACCGCGCGCTGGACGGTGCCATGCGCGGCGCGATCCCGCCCGAAACGCCCATGTGGGCGCTCATGCCGTCGGCCGCCGACCGCTCGCAGGTGCCCCCGGGCAGTGCCGGCGACACCATGTACTGCTTCTGCACGGCAGTGCCGCAGACCTTTGCCGACGGCAGCGACTGGGAGGAGCACCGCGCGCCGTTCGCCACTCAGATGGTGAAGAAGTTCGACGAGCTGGCGCCGGGCTTCGCCGACGCCGTCATCGGCACCTGGGTCAAGAGCCCCAACGAACTGCGGCACATGACCCACGAGGGCAGCTACGTCGTCGTCGACATGTCGCTGAACCAGATGGGGCCGAACCGGCCGACGCCGGCACTCGCCGGTTACCGGACACCGATCGACGGCCTGTGGCACACCGGTGCCGGCGCGCACCCGATGGGCGGCGTGCACGGCTGGGCGGGACGCACCACCGCCAGAACCGTCCTCAAGAAGCTGTAGAAGCCGAATCCGGAATCGGGGAGTTGATGGACAACAAGGTCAACACCAAGGTTCTGATGTTCGGAGCATGGGGCGCACTGCTGTATCCCGGTCTGCTCATCCTGGGCTGGCTGTGGCTTGCGGGTTTCGTTCCGCCGATCGCGCCGACGGCGTCGGCGAAGGAGATAGTCGACATCTACCAGCACCACGCCGTGGGAATTCGCGCCGGCATGGTCATCACCATGTTCGGCGCCGTGATGGCGATGCCGCTGGGAGCCACGGTGGCCTACTTCGTTTCGCGGATCGAGGGATTCTTCGGCCCGCTGAGCATATTGCAGGTGATGGGCGCCGTCGGTATGGCCGTCCTGACCTTCTACCCGCCGATGTGGTGGTTGATCTCGGTCTACCGGCCGGAGCGCTCCGCAGAACTCACCCAAACGCTCTGCGACGCGGGCTGGCTGCAGTGGGTGGGCGGACTGACGATCTACTATCCGACGATCATCGTCATCGCGGTTGCGTCGTTCCTGGATAAGAGCCCGGAGCCGGTGTTTCCGCGCTGGTTCGGCTACGCCAACATCTGGCTGGTTATCCTTTTGCTGCCCGGCCAGATGATCTTCTTCTTCAAGACTGGACCGCTCGCCTGGAACGGTCTGATCGCCTTCTATCTCGCCTTTCTCGTTTTCGCGATGTGGTTCCCAGTCGCCTTCTACCTGCTGCGCAAGGCGGTGCTCCGGCTGGAAGCCGCGCAGCAGGTGCTCGCATCGTGAGCAGCGTCGGTCACGTCGCCGATAGGGCGCGACCGACGGTCAGCGGCGACCGTCCGGTAGCCCCCGTCACATGGTGGGCTTCGCTCGGGGCGCTCATCATCGCGTTGCAGGCGTTCGTGCTGGTTCGGTGGATCAGCGGGCCTTACTTCAAGCACGTCGATCCGGGCCCAACCCCACTGCCCGGCTGGATGAAGGTCGCCCTCACGTTCTTGCAGATTGTCCTGCCACTAGCCGGAATTGGCGCCCTTTACTGGTTCGTGGTGCGGCCCTGGCGGCGCGAACGACGGGTCGGGCTCGACGGGCTCATGGTCATCGCGTTCCTGAACCTGTCATTTCACGATCCACTCAGCGCCTACATCGGCCACTGGTATACCTACAACGCCTGGCAAGTCAACATGGGCTCGTGGGTGCAGAGCCTGCCTGGCGCGCTGTCGCCGGGGACTCCGGCTCACCAGGTCGCCTATCCGCTGCTGATCGTGCCGGGCGCCTATGTCGTGATCTTCTTGCTGGTGACCATGATGGGTGCGGCTGTCATGAGACGTGCGAAGGCGCACTGGCCGGGCATACCCCGCCTCGGTCTGGTTGCCATCTGCTTCGCGGTCATGGTGCCCTTCGACGTGGTCTTCGAGGGAATCATCTTCATGCCCTTAGGCTCCTGGGAGTATCCGGGTGGGCATGTCAAGATCTTCGCCGACACATTCCACGCCTATCCGCTCAACGAGGCGTTGACCACGGGTGCGATCTTCACGATGTTCGCCGGCATCAAGTACTTCACCAACGACCGCGGGCAGTCGGTGGCTGAGCGCGGAGCCGAGCAGCTGGGGGGCGGGCCCGTGCGGGTCACCATCGTGCGGATGCTGGCCGTCACCGGGCTGGTCACGCTGGCGATGACCATCGGCTACACGCTCCCCAACACCTGGTTCGGCGCCCATTCAACAGAGTGGAACCGGGACATCCAGACCAGGTCTTACCTGACCTACACCTGCGGTGAAGGCCCGGGACTCGCCTGCCCGGCACCCGATATCCCGTTGCTGCGCAACGACAACCGCGATCAGGGCGCAAACGGGCGCGGCTTCGGACGAAACTACCCGCCACGATTTCCGTACAGCCGCGGTTAAGGGTGCCCGCAGCTTCCCGCCGGTTCCCGCCGGTTCCCGCCGGTCTCTGCCGGTCTCTGCCTCAGGCCGAACGATCCCCGGCAGCCTTCTTTCGTGGGATCTTCGTCGCGGTGTCTGACTGGCCCTGGCCCAACCACTCCAACCCTTGCAGGGCTATTCCGCTCAGTATTTCCTCGACTCCGGCAGTCCGCAGCGCCTGCGGCGGCCACATCGCAGTCGAGTCAATCAGTCCGTGAGTGGCGTGGACCGCCGCGGTGAGCACGTCACGCGACTGCTCCGGATAGCAGGAGTGCAGGCATTCCACCCAGTGGCCGATGTAGCGGTTGATCCGCGAGCGAAGCCTCGACCGGTACGCCTTGGGAATGCAATTGCGTTCCCTGGTCCAAAGGCTCATCAATTCCCGCTCTTCGAGGGCACGCCGGACGTGTCCCCGCACCAAGTGCTCCAACTCCTGCCGCGGATCCTCGAACTGGCCACCTGTGGACATCAAGACCCGGTCGACGGCCTCGTCAATCAGCGTCATCAGGATCTCATCCTTGCCGCTGAAATAGCGGTAGATCGCCGGGCCGGACATACCGGCCTTCTCACCGATGAGGTCGACGCCCACTCCGTCGAAGCCGCGTTCGTAGAACAGATGCATAGCCGTGCGTAGAATGCGCTCTGAACGGTCGTTCCGACTCGCCATTTGTCAACCGTAGCGCACGCTGGCCGGTGGGCCAGGATATGTCAGCGATGCATTCTGGGACGTCGCTATCGCAGGCCCAGCGACCCACTGATGATTTCGCGCTGAATCTCGTTGGTGCCTGCATAGATCGGCAGCACCAGTGAGTGGCGGACATGGCTTTCCATGTCGTACTCGGTCGCGTAGCCGTAGCCGCCCATCATCTGCAGGCCCTCCAGCGCGATGCGTTTGGCTACCTCTGAGGTCTTGATCTTGGCCATCGACGTCATGCGGGTCGTCACCGGATCGGCCCCTTGTTCGAGTCGCTCGGCGACCTCGTAGGTCAGTAGGCGGGCGCATTCGAGTTCGGTGGCGAGATCTGCGATGCGGTGGCGCAGTACCTGAAACGTGCCGATAGCTTTCCCGAACTGCTTGCGCTCCTTGACGTACGCGATGGTGTCGTCCAGCGCGCGCTGGCCGATGCCCAGGCCCACGGCCGCGCCGAGGAGCCGCTCGCCATCGAGGCCGGCCATGATCTGGCCGAAGCCGCGCCCGATCTCACCCACGACGTTCTCGGCGGGCACGAAGCAGTCGGTGAAGAAGACGTCGTTGACCTCGCGGCCGCCCAGCGTCGAGATGCGCCGGGTTTCAATGCCTTCGGTATTGCGGGGCACTTCGAAGATGGTCAGACCGGCATGGGGCTTACCGTCGCGGCTGGTGCGGGCGACCAACAAGATCCGCTCGGCGCGGTGGGCGTACGAGCACCACGTCTTCTGCCCGTTGAGTACGTAGCCGTCACCGACCAGGTCAGCCCGGCAGGCGATCGCCGCGACATCAGAACCCGCGCCGGGCTCGGAGATCGAGATGGACATGAGCTCACCGGCGGCGATCGCCGACAGCGCCTCATGCTTTTGTTCTTCGGATCCGAAGCGTTTGTAGCACCCGGCGACGGTCGTCGTCGGACCCAGCGCCTTGACCGGCGCAAGCCCGCGCCACAACTCCTCGAACAGGATCGTCTGCTCCACATAGGTTCCGCCCGAGCCGCCGTACTCCTCCGGGATCGCGACGCCAAGCCAGCCGAGCTGCGCCAGTTTCTTGTAGAGGATCGAGGACTGGTCCTCTTCGTCCGCGTCCAGCAACGCCTCACGCTGTTCGCGCGTGGGGCATTCCCGTACGCAGAACTCGCGCACCGCGGCTTGGAAATCCTGCTGTTCGATGGTCAAAGTCATGCTTGCGGGAACCTTCTGTCCGGGAACAACCCTGCGGCCACGCCGTTTCTCAGGACGGCCGGTGCGCCTCCGGCCACGACGTTGGTGACGCAGTCACGATGAATGCGCTGGATGGGAAAATCGGTGGTCACGCCGTAACCCCCGTGCAATTCCAACGCCTTGAGAGTGATCTGCGGGCCGATGGTCGCGCCGAACAGCTTGGCCTGGGTGACCTCGGCGAGCTTGGGGAAGCGCCCGTCGATGGCCAAGGCCGCGGCCCGGTAGGCGAGGAGCCGCAGCGCCTCGATCTGCACCCACATGTCGGCCAGCGAATGGTAGACGGCTTGAAAGTCGATGATCTGCTTGCCGAATGCCTCACGCTGCTGGGTGTATTTGGCGGCCTCGTCAAAGGCGGCCTGGCTGAAGCCCAGCCAGAAGCCGCAGTTGTGCAGGCGCTCGAGGTTGAAGGCCGTCATCAACCGGGCGAACTGGCCCGGGCCGACGATGACGTTGTCGGCCGGAACCCGCACGTCGTGCAGCACCATTTCGCCGTGATGGATCCCGCGATCGCCGATGTAGACCGGGCCACGCCGGATCTCGACACCCGGCATCGACGTCTCCACCACGATCGCGCCGATTCCCTTGGCGCCGGGCACGTCGTCGAAGCGCACGAAGGTCGCGTTGAGGTCGTTGACGTTCGAACCGGTCAGAAAGCTCTTGGTGCCGTTCAGGATGTAAGCGTCGCCGTCGCGCACCGCCGTGGTGTTCAGGTGCGTCAGTGCTGAACCGGCGTCCGGTTCGGTGAGCGCGATGTTGCATGCACGACGGCCGGCCACTATGTCGCGGAGGTACTTCTCCTTGACGACGTCGCCGCCGAGCAGGAACATCGATGGCCCCGGACCGCTAGTGCAGAACACCGGCTCGGGCGGCAGCCAGGACTGGGCGTAACGGAACAGCGCCTCCACCACGATCAGGTACTCGATGGCGCCGCCGCCCTGACCGCCGTACTCGGTGGGCATGGCGACACCGAAAAGTCCTTCTGCCCCAACGCGATCGAAGATGTCACGGTACGGCGCGTCGTCGGACTCGTCCCATTCGCGGGCCTCATCGGCGAACGACCGGCCCAGTTTCTCCGCACGGGCCTGCAGGTCTTGCTGTTCCGGCGTCAGAGTGAAGTCCATCTAGCGGCGCTCCTCTTTGGTGACGACCAGATCCATCGCTTCGAAGTCCCATGTGGCCGCAGTGTTTCCAGCCTCACGCAGTTTGTGCTTCAGCACCCGGCCGACACCGTTGCGGGGGAGCGCGTCGATGAAGTCGACGTAGCGCGGGATCGCAAAGTAGGGCAGGTTGTTCTTGAAGAAGTCGAACAGTTCGGCCGGGTCGATCGGTGAGCTCGCGGCGATGCAGGCCTTGATGTCGTCTTCGCCCAGATCGGATGCCACGGCGACTACCGCTGACTCGACGATGGCCGGGTGGGCGTCGATGGCCTGTTCGAGTTCGAAGCTTGAAATGTTCTCGCCGCGGCGGCGCAGACTGTCTTTCTTTCGGTCGACGAATGCGAACGCCCCGCTGGGGAGGCGCCGACCGTAGTCACCGGTGTGGTGCCACAGGCCGCGGAATGCTTCAAGTGTTGCCGTCGGGTTCTCGAAGTAGCCCTCGAACATCGCGTACGGCGTCTTGGGTCGCAGACAGATCTCGCCGGTGGCCTCGCCGTCGAGCACGTTACCTTCGTCGTCAAGGAGGGCGACATCGAGGTCGGATGCCCCGATACCGCAGCCGTTCGGGTCACGTCGGTCCGATGAGAGCTGTGTCAATGTGGTTGGCATGCATTCGGTCTGGCCGAAGATGTCGACCCAGGGATCGACGCCGAAACGCTCCCGGAAGGTCGCCTGCGCGTCGAGCGATAGCGGCGCGCACATGATCCGGGTGACCTTGTGGCCGCGGTCGGCCGGCGACGGCTCGGTCGCGAGAATTGCCGCACCCATCGCGCCGACGGCGATCATCAGTGTCGCACCGACTTCTTTGGCGCGCGGGAAGTACGCCCGGGCGCTGAACGTCCCCTGGAGGTAGGCCGGTATGCCGTATATCAGCGGCAGCGTGACGGTGACCAGCCGTGCACCGGAGTGGAACAGCGGCAGGCCGGCGAACAGGACATCGCCTTCGGTCACCTCGAGCGCTTGACCGATGATCTCTCCGCTTCGGCAGTAATAGCCGTGGCTGGCCACGCATCCCTTGGGCAGTCCTGTGGTGCCGGAGGTGTAGAGGATCGACATCCTGTCGGCGGCGGTCAGCTCCACCTGTGGTGGCGTGTTGCCGTGGTCGAACAGACTCGCATAGGAGATCTCACCATCTTCGGCGGCATCGAGCAGGATCAATGCTCGGAGGTCGGGCAGCTGGCTCCTCAGCGGAGCCAGAGCTTCGCGGCCGGCCGCATCGGTGACCAAAACGCTCGATCGGGACTGGCGCAGCTGGTGCAGCAGGAAATCGCCTTTCAGGTACGCGTTCAACGGCACCTGAGCCGCACCCGTCTTCGCTACGCCGTAGAAAAGCTCGAGAAGCTCGGTACGGTTGGGAGAAAGCATCGCGACCTGTTCGCCCTGGCCGACGCCCAGGTGAGCCAGCCCGGCCGCAAGCGCGTCCGACCGTTCATCCATCTCGGCGTAGGTGAACACGTTCTCATCCATGGCGCAGCAGACGCGATCGGGCGTATGAGCGGCGCGCGCGCGCAGGATGTTGCCAATAGCATCACGAACCATCTCGAGAAACCAATCTAGAAGCCAGGCTGGCCCAGCGATAGCGGTCGTTGACGGGCTGGGGCGGTCGATCACAAAGGTGCGACGGCGGGCCACCAAGCCTTGGGGGATCGATGGTGCAAGACCGGATCAGTTGTTGTTGCATGTCTTCCATTGTGAGGGTGCGTTAACGATCATTTACGCGTTTTCCTCGCGGTGTCGAGTGGTATTGGGTCGCCCGTGAACTGACTCGCTGCCTCGCCGAGGGCCCAGACTCTCGCGCACACGCGATTATTTTGAGACAGTACGGCTGTAAATTCCGTATGTCAACGGTGCCGGGACGTCTGGCCGGCTACCGATAACCACCGATCAACGTGCGGCAGCCTTTATTAAAGGCTTTGGCTAGTTTTATTAATACTATGTGTAACATCTGACTTTGGAGACTGGTGGGCCCAAAAACCTCACCCAGCTAACCGTTGTCAAGAGTCACAGGAGCGATCATGCAGGTCGTCTGCCCCGCGCTACCGCCGCTGGAAACCTTGCCTTTCGCTCACGACCGCAATGCCGCATGGCACACGCTGCTGGCCTCCGGCGAAGTCGCGGTGTCGGATGCCGGCGTGTACTTCCTCAGCGGCGCCGACGTCGTCGAGGCGGCGGCCACCAACCCGGGGCTGTTTTCCTCGCAGGGTGCGTTCGATGTGGTCGGAAGCCCGTTTCCCATGGTGCCGATCGCCGTCGATCCGCCGGAACACAGTCGCTTCCGCCGTGTGCTCGACAAATTCTTCGGCCCGCGCCGCATGGCCGAGCGCGCACCCGAGTTGCGCAAGCAAGTCGGCGACCTGATCGATCAGATCACGGCCGCGGGCGGTAGCTGCGAGGTCATGAGCGCACTGGCCATCCCGTTTCCCTCCCAGGTCTTTCTGACGCTGTTCGGCCTGCCGCTCGCCGACCGGGACCTCCTGATCGGCTGGAAGGACGCAGTTATAAACTTCTCCGTCGCCGACGTCTCCGAAGCGTCACCGGAAACACTGGCACGAAGCGGCGAACTGGCGACCTATCTGACCGGGCACATCGCCGACCGTCGCGGCCGCGACGGTGATGACCTGCTGAGCCAATTGCTCTCGGACTCGCACGATGGCGCGCTGACCGAGAAAGAAATCATCGGACTGTGCTTCTTGTTCCTCATCGCCGGGCTGGACACCGTGACCGCCGCGACGGGATTCGCGCTTTACGAGCTGGCCCGCAATCCGGCGTTGCGAGCCAGGGTTATCAATGATGACGAAGAGGCGGTTTCACACTTCATCGAAGAGGTCTTGCGAATCGACCCCCCGGTCCCCTATGTCCCTCGGACGACCACTGCCGAGGTCACGGTCGCGGGGGTGACGATCCCTGCGGGATCAATGTGCTGGCTTGGGCTCGGAACCGCCAACCGTGACCCGGAGCGATACTCCGATGCTGACGTTATCCACACAACGCGGAGCAATCACTTCACATTCGGCCGGGGTCCGCACCGCTGCCTTGGCTCACACCTGGCACGTCTGGAACTGCGCCTCATCATCGAGGAATGGAACCGGCGGGTCCCTGAGTACTCGGTCGTGCGCGAGCCCACGGTTGAGTGGCCAAGCTTGACGCTGCACTTTCAAGAGCTGCACTTGCAGATTGGCTGATTGGTTCGGATTGCGACGGATTGCCTCAAGGTGCAACGTGCCGTTTAATAAGCAGTTCTTGCAATTGGTTATGCCCTGGTCCCGTTAACGGTTGGATCGCACCCCGGGACGGGTCTGGCCGACCAACTCAGGGCCAACGTTGGGGAACCCGATCGCCGCTGTTTCGTCAGGGTAGTCACGATGTTGTTGTTCGTCGTCGCTGATGGCGCGCAGTAGCAGCACGACCATCAGGACGAACCAGCAGAAGTAGACGCTCAGCGGGACCCACCAGGCGAATAGCCCGTTCCACGCCAAGGGGCCCGTTTTGAAGAAGGGGATGATCGCCGCGGGCACCCAGATCATCGCGACCCAGATGTTGAAATAGCCGGCCCAGCGCGGGAAGACCGGCTTGGCGCCCTTGTCGAGCAGAATCGCGACGCCCAGCGATGCGACTTGAATGCAGGCCGAGGAGATGATCCCGAGGAACATCAACCAGGCCATGTCATTGAGCATTTGGACGATTTCGGGACTCCACTCGTGAAGGCGGTACAGAGCGGTCTGCCAGATCGCGAAAGGCACCAGGAACTCGACACACAACAGCCCGCCGGAGACCAGCTGCGACTCGGCGAGAACCGACCGCACACCTTCCATCCTGCGCATCTGGGTCGCGATGGCCGCACAGAACGGCACCAGCAGCGCACAAGCGAAGAGGCTGATCACCAGCCCGAGCCGGATCAGGTTGGTGTGGTCGCTGAACTGAGCGACCAGCGCGGCACGAGACTTGGCGGGGCTGGGCGGAGGGATGAAGCGGCACAGGAATGCGAACGCTGTCGCCCAGATGGCGATCATGATCGGACCGCACCAGACGCACAGCCGTTGGGCCGTAAGGTTCAGGTTGGGCATCGGTCGGACTCCTCGTTGAGGTCGAATTACCTTGTCACATCTACTCGTTACGTAGTGCGTGCTGCGCGGCCAGCCGTCCCGGCCACCCGACTACCCCGCCGCTTGGATGCGTGCCGGCGCCGGTCTGGAAGAGCGCCTTGATCGGGGTGTCGTAACCGCCGAGGCCACGTGCCGGGCGACTCTTGCCCATCCGGGTTACCAGCATGTCCACGTGGAAGTAGGCACCCGCCGGCGCGGCGAAACGGCTCTCGAGATCCTGCGGGGTTGACACGATCCGTCCGATCTCGGTCTCTAGACCACCGAGGAAGCGAAGACCCGATTTCCAGATCTGTTCGGTGTAGGCGTCTTTGTTGACGTTCCAGCCGTTGCTCGGATAGGCGGGCACATTCGAGTGCAGGTAGAGCACGTCACCTGCAGCTGAGGCGATCGATCGATCCGGCGCCGACAAAATAGCCATGTACACCGGCGGAGTGTCCACATTGAGCCCACGCTTCATCGCGTACATCTGCTCGATGTGGTCCTCGAGGGTTCCGGTCATGAAGGTGGTGGTACGAATATCCTCGCCGTCGCGTTTGGCCCGGGCCGCTTCGGCCTTCGGGTAACCGACGCGCCCCGCGGTCGCGACATCGATCTTGAACGCGGCGGCGTTGATCGAATTCGCCGGGATGAGCGCGACCTTGTTGCGGTCTCCGCGGCTCAGCTGCTCTTGCGGGACAAGCTTGCCGAGGGTGACTTGTGCTGCGGCGTTTGACACGATCCCGTGTCGGGCGCCCAGCTCGGTGCCGTCATCGAGCAGAACCCCCGCCGCCCGTCCGGCATCGACGCGGATCTGTTTGACCCCGTTGCCCAGCCGCACGATGCCGCCGTGGCTTTCCAGTTTGCCTCTGAACGCCTCGACCAAGTTCGTCATGCCGCCGCGTGGCCGCTGGACGCCGAGGTGGCGATGCACGCCGGCGAAACCCAGGAAGTTGGCGCCCGACCCGACGGCGTCCGCCGGGGCCACCATTGACGACCAGTAGGCCCACAGGCCGCGCATGGCATCGGACTCAAAGGTCTCTGAGATGAGTTCGAAGACGTTCAGTGCCAACATGCTGCCGATGAAGCTGCGCGTGGCCCGGTCAGGACGGTGCCGAAGCAGGTACTTGGCGAAATCGAGCTTGCCCCACGCGGACGGGTCCTGGACGGTCAGGACGTCGACGAGATCCATCACCCAGTCGATCGGTCCCCGGAGCTGCTCGTAGGTGCGCGCGTCTTTGGGGGAGAAGTAGCGGATGTCTTCGAGCGTGCGGGCGAAATCGCCCCACAGCAGCAGCGTGTCGCCGTCCTCGTTCATCCAGCCGTACGGGTGCGCGAGCGGGACTGTGTCATAACCGAAGTCAGCCAGTCGCATCTGTTTGGCGAGCGGCGTCTGCGCCATGAAAAGGTCATCCATCGCCCCGATACTCAGTTTGTGCTCCGGCGCATCCTGCAGGTACGGGTAGCTTGCCGACAGGCCGCCGAGCACCGCCAGTCGCTCGACCACACACACGGAGCGGCCCTGCTCGGCGAGGGTTGCCGCTGCGCAGAGCCCGTTGTGCCCGGCGCCTATCACGATGTAATCGAACGTTTCCATGAAATGAATCCTAGATCCATTAAGGAACGGGAGGAACCATCAATTTAACGATCGTTATAGCGGCGCTGACACGAACGGCGATCGGTGCAGTCATTGGCTGATGCCGATCACCGCCGGAAAGCTGTTCGGCATGGACGTCTCCAAGGACGTCATTGAATGAACGACCGCTTCCAGTTACGGTGATCTGGTCGCCGTCAACCGAAGGGGCGCCGTGAACACCGCGGATATCCGCGCGGACGTGTCCGGTGTAGTCGCCGGTCCGGTCGCCGAAACGCCGAACGCGCTGCATATTCAATCGCCGCCGGGCGCCGCGTGGAGCACCATCAACGCCGCCGAAGCGGTGCCGGGTGTGATGACGCCGCTCACGGCCAGTGCGTGGGGACCGGCGTGCGAGATGTGCATCCGTGAGTCGTTCTACGCAATCGGCGCGCTGACGAAGGAACTCAGGAAGATCTCGTCCGATCCAGAGACCTGTGTCACGGCGCCGTTTTACGGCCGGATGGCGGTGCGTGTCGACTTTCTCTGCAAGATCGGTGATCTCGTACCCGGGCAGAACGGTGGCTCTATAGCGCGCGACGTCTTCGGCTTCGTGCCCCCCGGATACGTCAGCAATCCGTCCTACAAGCGGCTGCCACTGGTGGCGACCCGCTATCCGCGGAGCTTGTGGTCGACCACCAAACTGGTGCGACGGCAGCGGGTCGAGACCGATAGGTGGTGGCGCCGCGAGATCGCCGCCCTGCCCTCAATGAATCTCGGGCAGGCCCAGCGACTACTGCAGCAGGCCGTCCCGCATTTCCAGCGCATGATCGCCGACCATTCCATCCTGGTGGTGTGCGCGATGCAGCCGGCCTACGAGCAGCTCGCCAAGATCGCCGCCACGGCCGGCGTGGACCCCACCGCCCTGGTTCGTGGCCACGGTGAGCACGAGGAAAATGTTGTCCTGGAAGACATGTGGGCGGTCTCGAGGAACCGGCTGACGCTGGAGGAGTTCTTGCTCAGGCACGGGTACCACGGCCCGTCTGAGGGCGAAGCCATCAGTACCTCCTGGCGCGAGGATCCGACTCCGGTGATCCGGACCGTCGAGCAGTACCGGTCCATGCCCGATGCGCAGGCGCCGTTCGCCGACCGTGACCAGGATGCGGCGCAGAGCCGAGCGGCCGAGCGGGCGCTTCTGGCAGCCGCAGACGGTCCGCTCGGCCGGGTCAAGACCCGCCTGATCCTCAAGTTCGCCCGCACCTACGTTCCGATGAGAGGTGTCGGCAAGGTTTCCTACCTGCAGTCCATCGACCTCATCCGCGCGTCCGCGCGTCACATCGGCGTGCTGCTCACCGCGGCCGACCGTCTGGACGACCCGGACGACGCCTTCTACCTCACCGACTCCGAAATCTGCGGATCGTTGGTCTCCGATCCCACTGCTGACTTGAGATCCGTTGTGGCCGAGCGCCGGTCGTTGCGCCAACGCTACCTAGGGCTCGACCTGCCGACTGTGTGGCTGGGACAACCCGAAGCCACCGTGCGCCAGGCCATCGATTACAGCGACCACAAGGAACTGACCGGCATCGCCGCATCGCCGGGCGTGGTGACCGGGCGCGCTGTCGTCGTGCTCGACCCGTCCGAGGCCGAGGTCGAAGACGGCGACATCCTGGTCGCCTACACCACGGACCCGGCCTGGGTATCGCTGATGTTTCTTTCCCAGGCGCTCGTCGTCGACATCGGCGGACTGATGAGCCACGCCGCGGTTGTCGCCCGAGAGCTCGGCATCCCCTGCGTCATGAACACCGGGATCGGCACCAAAGCGCTGCAGACCGGAGACACCATTCGCGTCGACGGCTCCGCCGGGACCGTCGAGATCGTCCATCGCAGCGCACATGACGAAGGGGAAGGTTGATGAGCCGCAGCCACCATCGAGTCCCGCAGTGAACCGCCGCGCCGACTTAGGTCGGGATCGACCGCACCAGGCGCTCGGCCTCGGATGCCTCGGCCATTTCGAAAGAGTGGCTGGCGCGCAGCATCAACCACGTCATGGCCACCATCCAGACGAAGAACGACACGCACAGCAGGTACCAGGCGATCAGGCCGTTCCATGCCACCGGGCCGCTGTGGGTGAACACGACGAGGCTGCCGGACGCGACGCCGAAGGCGGCCCAGATGCTCAGATACGCCGACCAGCGCGGCAGTAGCGGTTCTGCGCGGCGGTCTTGTAGGACCACGATCGCGATGATCGCCATCTGAACGATGGCGGTGCCGACAACGCCGACGAATGGCAGCCACGCCAGGTCATTGAGCGTCTGGATGGTCTCGGCACTGCGCTCGCTGCGGTAGGCGGCTGTCTGCCAGACCATTTGGGGAAAGATGAACTCCAGAATCAGGCACGATCCGGCGATCAGCTGAGCGGTCGCCAGGGGCGAGTCGGTGCCGGAGATGCGTCGGATCTGATGGCTGATGGCAGCCACGTAGAACGCGAGAAGCGGGGCTGCGGCTGTCGCGATCCAGATGCCGATGCGAATTCGGCCGCGGTCGTGGGCGAACAGATGCGCAACCTCGTCAGCCGACATCGACGGTGCGGGTGGGGGAATGAAGCCGGCCACGATGGCGAAACCCACCAAAAAAACTGGCGCGAAACTGATTCCCGCCCAAATGCATAGGCGTTGCTGTCGCTCGGTCATCCCCGGCTCTCATCTGGTCTGGCTCGCTGCACGCAGTGAACTCAGCAATTTAGAGTACAGTGTAAATATAATAGTGCACACGGTCAATCCCCTTGCTAGGTCCGCGCCGCGACCCCGCGGCAGGCCACCGACCACCGATCGTGCGGCATTGATCGCGGCGGCGGTCCGGATCATCGAATCCGACGGCGTTGACGCGGTGACGATGCGGCGCCTGGCAGCCGAACTGGGTGTCAGCCCGATGGCTCCTTACCGGCATGTGGCCAACAAGGAGGAATTACTCCGCGCCACGGCCGCCTCTGTCGTCGGCGACATCGCTGCACCGCTTCCCGGAGCACCCTGGCAGGACGTGGTTCAGGCGTTCTTCGAGGACTTTCATGACAGGCTGCTGAAACATCCCAGTGTTGCAGGGCTCTTCGGTGGCCAGACATTTCTGAGTGACACCGTCTACGCCGTTTCCGATCCTGTCTTCACGGCGTTGATCGAAGCCGGATTTGCGCCGCAGGCGGCCATTTCGTTGTTCATGGCATGCGCGACCTGCAGTATCGGATCGGCAATCCTGGAGACCGAGGCCGCGGCGCAGCAGGCGAATGGCGACAGCGAAGAGCGCGGCCCGCTGGTGGACGCGGACAGGTTTCCGGGGGTCGCGGCGGTTGCGGCGTTCCTGCCTTCGCGGCAGTCCCCGCAGGCTAACTCCACGGCGCTTCGCCACATCATCGCCGGCTACGGTGACGAATGCCAGTGATGATAACGAGCGTTCTGCTGATATCGTCACGCTTCGTTGCGGGCGGCTGGTCTTCGCCCTTCGGTGATCGAGGAGGTTTCTGATGCCTGTGGACGCCAAATCAGCAGTGGCGCTGATGCGGACGGCGATCGGCGCCAGTGGTTGGCTGATGCCGATCACCGCCGGAAGGCTGTTCGGCATGGACGTCTCCAAGGACGTCAGCGCTGCACTGTTTCTGCGGCTCGGCGGTTCGCGGGATTTCGCGCTCGCGGCCGGCCCGCTGGTCACCCAAGGCCGAGCCAGTAAACAGATGTTGAAGATCGCCGCGGCCTGCGACGCGGGTGACATCCTGGCGGTGGTTATCGCACGCCGCCGGGGAAAGCTGTCCGCGCTCAGTGCGGCGATGTTCGGCGCCGCCTCGGCGGGCTGCCTGGCGCTGACCGCCAAAGCGCTGACCGAGTCGTAGCCGCGGCGATCCGGTGAGCAGTCCCAGGGTGATTGTCGTCGGCGCCGGCGTCGCCGGCCTGGCGGCCGCGCATCGACTACAGCAGCGCGGGTGCAGTGTCACGGTGTTGGAGGCCGAAAGCCGGGTAGGTGGCAAGACGGCCACGGTCAGCCGGGACGGATACGTCGTCAATACGGGTGCCACTGTGCTCGCCGGATCGTATTCGGCCATGCTCGACATCGCGCGCGACGTCGGCGCCGAACACCAGTTCTTCTCACCGCCGGCTGTGATCGGCGTTGTCCGTGACGGCATCGTGCACGAGCTTCGCGGCCAGGGCGTCGGCGCCGTCGTGGATTTCGTGCGGACGCCGCTGCTGTCCGGGCGAAGCAAGCTCAAACTGGCCCGCATGATGATGGGCATGCTGCGGGCGCGGCGCAAAGCCGGCTACGACCGCCCCGATCTGCGCGCCGAGTTGGACACCGAGACCGTCGCACAGTACTGCGATCGGCGCCTGAACGCCGAGATCCGCGATCACCTCTTCGATCCCGTCCTCGGCGGTATTTTTGTCGTAGAAGGCAAGAACCTGTCCATGGCCGACCTGTGGTTCACGCTGTGGAAGGTGCTTCTCGGCGGCCTGATGGGCTACCGGGGCGGGATGGACACTTTCGCCCAAGCGGTCGCGAAGACACTTGACGTGCGCACCGGCGCCACCGTCACCGGCGTCGACGGTGCCGACGATTGCGTCGTGGTGCGCTGGGACACCGCAGGGGATTCGGACGTCGAAAAGGTGGACGGCGTCGTCGTCTCGACCGCCGCCCCGCGCGCGCTCGAACTGCTACCGGAACTCAACCCCGCGATGCGCAAGATCATGCAGGACGACCTCGAACAGGCGAACTTCGTCTCCATCCGGCTGGGACTGTCCAAACGCCCGGCCACCAGATCGCTCCTGACGGTAGCCGGAACCGGACAACTCGGCGGTGTCGCGACGATCAGCTACGAGCACAACCTGTCGGAAGGCTCAGCGCCGGCAGGCAAGGGCCTGATCGGTGTGCTCGTCTATCACGAATGGGCTACGCCCAGGCTTGACTTCTCCGACGGCGAATTCCTGGCTGCCGTATTGCCGTCGCTCGAACTCGTCGAACCGGGGATCACCGACATCGTGGAGTTCGCCGAGATCACCCGGTGGGTTCCCGGTGCCCTCAAGTCGACCCACGGGACCCACACCCAGATCGCCGAACTCAACACGCTACTCGACCCGCACGATCGCGTGCAGCTGGCGGGGGATTATCTCGGTATGCCGTCGGTCAACGGCAGCGTCGTCTCCGGGGAAGCGGCGGCCAGCCGACTCGCCGACGCGCTCGGTCTCGGCTGAGGAGCGCGAGCAGACGCAAAATCCCCCAAAATGCGCGGCATTTGGGGGAT